>Ga0209367_1006493_pt1 | contig 16166 bp, 6 predicted proteins | sample WorMetLIZISLAND2_FD_187412 | JGI IMG/M metagenome (GOLD analysis project Ga0209367, IMG submission 187412) | Marine gutless worms symbiont microbial communities from Max Planck institute for Marine Microbiology, Germany - Olavius geniculatus... ... | reverse complement strand
TAAAGGTGACATCGTGGTTGTAGATATAAAACAGCACAAATCACAATTTAAAAAATTCAAACTTTACCATTACACAGTCAGCAAAGTTCTTCTGACATTGTGTAATGGTGATGTTTGAATTTTTAAATTGTGATTTGTGCTGTTTTATATCTACAAGCCACGATGTCACCTTTACACTGTATATAAATTGAACAGTTTTTTACATGAATATTTGCAGTTTTATTGCCGTTGAAAGTAATCTAAAGCTGAATAAAATCGAACAGTAGAATAACCATTACAACTGCTACCACAACTACTGCTACTCCTATTTCTACTTCGACTACAAGTAACTTCTACTTTACCATTACCATACTCTACCTACCCCTACCATAACCTACGTCACCCCTATTGTTACCGTAATCTTACGACTACACTACCACTATCTTGCCCCTATCCTTACTACTACTACGTATATATATATACGTATACCGTGATGGGAGTCACATTTTTGACAAATCACAATAATAATTTAAAATGACCCAACACTAGCACCAACGTTGTCTTCTGGCGTCGTCATGGATACCAGGGATCAACAAATTTAACGACTCAGAGTCCGTCTGTTTTGTCTCCAAACTCTACTTTTCGCCAATATTTTATTCATTTTATTGTGCGTAAAGTAAATTTAAAGTTGTTTTTATCTTGGAGTGCGAGCTACTTCGCTTAGTTCTATGGATTTTCTATCAATTTACGTTCAAAGCGGACGGGTGTCCTATATCGCTTTAATCTGCCCTCGAATTAGAAGATTCTGTCGTTAACTTTTAAAATGTCATACTAATCTAACGTCTGATTAATTAATTATAGCAATGTTAGAAAATGTATAAATGTTTTTGCTTCAAGATAATAACAATTTTTCGTATTTTCAACGTATGATTTTTGCGGGGGTGCGTATGTTTTTTAATAATTGCGCACTGCTCATACTAAAATAAACTGATCTCGAAAGCACCCTATCTGACGCAAAGACCTTCGATATATCTCTTACGTAAGCCGAGTTCTAACCCATATGTCCCAAATTTTGTTGCCATGGGAACGAGGGTCGCTCGGGAAAAAATTTGCGTGGCATTATTCGATGGCCTATCCCCGAAAACCCCCCTATAGACGCAAAAATTTTGCAGATATCTCTTACATAAGCCGAGTTATAGCCAATTTTGTCCCAAAATTCGTTGCCATGGCAACAGGGGTTGGCACGGGAAAAATTTTAATGACACCATCGGATAGCGCGGGCCCAAAAATAGGGGGTAGGTGCAAACAGCATGCAATTTTCTCTTCAGGGGGCCGAGTTATCGCCAATTTTGTCCCAAAAATGACACTTAAATTGGCCGACCCCGAAAACTATACCCTAGAACCAAAATTACGACTTTATCTTATATATAGCCGGAGTTATGACAGTTTAAAGCATTGTCTAATTTTCCCCATAGACGCCATTGTAATTTTTTCATCACTTTGAACATTCGCAGTGACAATGGGATTCTGGCATCTGATCATTATTTAACGGCATTGTTTTAACGATGTTATTAAACTGGTCTTGTAGTTGGAACATTTTTGAATGCTGAAAAATCGGTAGGCGGTCATGTTAGAAAGTCTGTAACTTCGTCGTTTTCAACAGAATTACATTTTTACTTGGCAGCTAGATGTAGAAGGTTTCAGTAAATAAATCCATAGAATTTCAAATTAAAATTCCAAACGGTTGCTGAGAAAACAACGAAAAACTTTAGGGGTCCACTTTTTTGCCGCAGACTAATAGTTGTAAACGATAAGGTTACCTGTTGCGTGGCTGTTGTTGCAGTCGACGCCGAAGACGATCGTTTCGGCCACAGCCACGCCGCCAGTCTCTTCCCAGAGAACATTGATGTAGCTTACCTACCACCCGCGGTCAAAACGATCACTGAGCTCCGATCCGTCGATCAGAAATGCGCTGTAGACTAGAGTCTGCCACGACACCCTGCTGTGCGTACGCAACAGTGTCTGATGGTGGGCAGCTTTCAATAAATTCCCCCATCCTTAGCTATTTATCGGCTGCATCGACAAAATAGACTGAGTATAGAATGAGCGACGACGAAGATAATAATATAATAATTTGTACTATTAGCCTACGTGTTTGGCCATATAAGCCTATTCGCACGCGATTTTTTTTATCGAAAAGTGCACCATTGTCGCAATGGGCTGAGTTTCTCGCTTCGCTAAAAAGCCCACAGCCGAAAGAATGAAAAAGAAACGTACGAGAGAAAATTAATAACATGCTTCAAAGCAGGCTCAGCTAGTAGGGAATCACTATTCATTAACAGTTCTCCGCAATTTCTGTCAGCACCGACAATCGCTAACGTAGCGTGGCTGGAGATGTTATGTGTCTCCGGGTTGTTTGTGAGTGATCCGATCGAGGTTTGCACGTGTGCTTGCGTCCGAAGGTTGTTATTTAACACGCTACATTGGCATGCGACTGCTATATAGGCCTAGCGACCCTTAAATTCAAGAAGCGTGACTGCGGCTGAGTCTGCCTGCTCTCTGGCTGCAGTTTGCAGCGGCTATTTTGTACTGCATAAATAGCAGTCGCGAGCGGCTTCACTTCTGATTTGTCTCGAGAGGCCCCTATATGGATGCAACCTTATCAAGGTCGAATAACCGATCGAATTACAACGACCATACAGTTTTCTAGAATCAATCAAATTCTCTAACTAGTTCAAAGTCTTGTGCACAGAAACACGAAAATACATGTAATAAGTAGACTACAACCAAATTGATAAGACTTGAGCCGCTTCAGGATTGCGTCGCAGAAAATAAACGTAGTACAAAATAGCACTGTTTTACTGATTTACTCATTGTCCTGATGAGGATACGAGGCTGAGCAGAGATGGCCTGAGCAGTAGGTTGGCAGCTCGCTGAAGGCTAGTTGTTTGCAAATAAACAGTGCGAGTATAGAACACGCAGCGTTTCGCAGTTACCACCTACGAGTCTGATTATTATTCTACGACTAGAACATCGCATTGAGAGCGTTAACCCTCGTCGAAACTTGAAAAAGCTTGTGGGAAAGCACCCCGCTGAAAAATTATTAAGCTTACCACACCGGCGAGCGTGGCCACACCTCCAGAGTTAGACGTTCATCCGGACGCCGCAAATAGGCAGAATGTGCAGACACGAGCTGTCTCTGTATGAATAACGCGAGATCCACAGACCGACCGCCGACGGCGTAGCAATCCAAGATATCCGCGAGCTATTTAGCCGCCAGCGCCTGCCGCCCGTCTTCGCATTCCGTAATACAGCATCCGTATCCTTGAGATGGAATTATTTACCTCTCTGGCGCTGGTCTATAGTGCTAAAGTACACGCGTCAACACCAGCATCCATGGCAAATGATAGGCCTAGTGCTGTACGTGTATGTCGGTCGAAGATAGTCTATGCTTGCTTTCACCAACGTCTCTCTGCATCGCTTCGCTTGTCCGTCTCGTCTTCGAGGTTCCGACTGTCTGTCTAGTGATGGGTAAAAGACAGAATCTACGTCATAATGGGCCTATGTCCGTAGAAGTCGGTATTCGCAATCCGCACATGCTGCTTTAGTAAAAGTACATTAATGGACTCGAATAGCCTAATTACGGTAAGCATCATAGCAGTAAGCCTACAATACATGACGACGAAGCCGTTTTAATGTGCTAATATAAATTGAGTAGACTAATAAAACAAGAAGCGACCAGAACTCTCAGTCATTCGCTGAGAATGGTGCTGTCGCCTGTCGATTACAATGGAGTCTTAGTTTACGCCTTATCTTCTAATTGCAAACAATCGTAAGTTTAAATAATCCAGAATCTATAAAAAGTTGCGATCGACACCAAAATGTAACCATTGCCTAACTTCTGCAGAAATGTCATCAAAATCCGTTAATAACTTCTTGATCCATCTTGCATGCAAGCCGGTAGGCGACGTGGTAGCGAGCGGCAATGCAAAGCCACTATAGTAGATCTTTCGTCAACCGATGTCGCCGACAGACAACGGACAAACGCGCGGACGAAGATAGGCTGACATCCACAGACACGTTGCCTGAATTTCAGGGTCGCTTATATACCTAGCTTGCAGCTCGCGAGCGGCGAAACAACCTACGAATGAAGAATGTACCCAAAAACATAATCGTCGATGAGATTAGAAAGCTATTAAGACACTGATAACGACGATTTAAATTTAAGCCTAAAACGTCTCTTAGGCCTAAATAAAAGCAGCGATGCCGTGATTGTCAATGCTTTCAGACACGAATCTCTGAGAATCAAAATGCTACAATTCGAGCCGTTCACAGAGTGTTCAATTTCAATTTGATTCAGAGCATCACTACGGTGTTCAACTGCTAGCCTGCTACGCCAACAACAGGAACCCATTCTTGGCTGCGTCAGCTGCGCAAGTTTTTATCCATTGCGGGTTTGCAGCGTGAAGGTGGCTGCGTCGACATTTAAGACGGTCGACATCTAAGCTTTAGCTAAATGAACGATAACGGCGGTTTTTATCCACTACACAACTTTGTCTTACAGGTTAAGCTGCGTCTTTTGGTTTGGTCCAGGGTTCGAAACTAACTAAATATTGTCCGAAACTGTTTCTGGCATATTTATTTTATTTTCTAAAAGACACTGTTGTGGCGCGATAGGAATGACCACTGTTGCCATAGCCATAACACTTTTGGCTTTACTTTTTTATTTTGTTTCTTTTTTACAATAATATTATTATAAACTCTAACGTACGTAGGCCTACGCTTGCTGCACTGATTGTGCAGAGTTGTGAATCAGCTGAGTCGCTATAGAGTGAAGCAACTATAAGGAAGAAGATGAACGGCAGAGACGAAACCAGCAATAGGATGCAAGCAGCAGCAGCAGCAACAGCAACAATAACAGTTGGTGCCGGTCTGTTGAGTTCTGTCAACAGGTGCGACCGTGCGCGTCCGCCCGCCCAGGTTATCGACCTTCAGGCTTCAGACACGTACGGCACACGGATATCCCCTATTCCATAGACATTCCCCCGCCATCGCGACATTTGTTTTCGTTGAACGTAACGATTTTGGAGGCTTATTCCACGATCGGCACTTATACTGCTTATTTTCAGCATTATGCCTGCAGTGGTTAACGCGTCGATAACACTACAGATGCAGTCAAGCGTGACCGAACGGACGACAGTGTAAGCATATACGCTGCCGACCGTGGAATAACCTAAGTCTGCTAGACGACGGTCTGCAGTCAGTCTGTACCCTAGTTCGTCGACATTGTGCGCTAAGTTATACAAATTTAAGTAGACTCGACTTGGTTTCTATGCTGTCATCAATCATTATGATTATCTTGACTGCATGGTGGGCTGTGCCTGCTGCGAAGCAACTGCCTGCCTGGTAGGTTAGGCAGGACTGTACGCTCAGCCATAGACGTCTGGAGTAGTCCATGGCTCAGCTGACGCTGTGTATTTACCTGGCAATCAGTCAAACAATCACCAGCTGTTGAAGAAGATACAGAAGATATAGGCTCCTAAACCATGGCGGATGGCGCTCTGCTCTCCGGAGATAACCTATGGCCTATGCGGTTACTGTCAGGGCTGAAAAACTTATAGATTTTTTTCGGAAATGGTCATTTAAATTTTAGGGCTGCGACGTGTTTGAAGTTTTTAAAAAGTAATTTTATGTTAGGGAGGAGGTTAGTCGTCTAGTGCGTGTACGACGGGGTGTCGGACAGTCGCCTGCACGGACATATTCCCGTATGAAGTGTGGCCACACGCCCGTAGGGCAATAGCGGCAATTAGCGTGACGACGGACAGGCGCCCGTATGACTGCCGATTTCATAGTTTAGGCTTACGCACTGTCTAGCCGCCTTAGAATTTGACTTTTTGGACAGAGTTTAATTCTTAGAAGTGGTCATTCTGCTAGAAAGAAGAATTGACTAGCACAATTTTTGAACATATATATATCGCAAGGTAGGCCTATAGTGTGACAACGCGTTTTGGATGTGGTGTGATCTATAATGATAGTTTTGTCGCAAATTGTCTGCAGAATGTACCAGTGAAAGAATTTTGAAAATCCGTTGAGAATAGACTGTTGTCGATATGGCTTAATGTACTTTTTTTGAGACACAGTGCATATTGATATTCATAAGCAAATTAGTTAGTCGATGCGTTAACATTTGTTTGCAATAATGTTTTACGCATTCAGTTAACATTTAGCATTTCTCTGCTTTTGCCTCAAAGCGCAGCTCTGTCTTTTCCGATTCTAATCGGACCAGTCAAGCGGTCACCAGTAGCATCTGTTGCCAGACTGTTTGCCTATAAAGCGGAGACGACCGAGCAGGTTTTGAGGCCGAAGTCAGTCAGCAACTACTACTACTACGACACAAGAATGAAGGCGTTTGGAGTTATTCTAGCTCTATTTTGCTGTACCGAGCTGGCACTGGCCTTTCCATACCGAGGTTTAGATTTATTGTTTTAAATTAGAGTTGGCAACGATTAAACTTTAATAGTTTGTTGAGTGCTAATTTAAGTGGATTTTAAAATTAATTGTGACAATTTCGAAAAAATGCATGCATTTGTATGCTTGTAAACAGTTAAACAAAGGCGCGCATTTTCTCGAATAAGAATTGTATGGTGTATCAAATTGCCACTGTAAATTTTGAGTTGGAAGTTCGAAGCGCAAGCCATTTTGGCCGTTTTGTACACGTATAAGCGACGTTAGCGTACTCTTAACACAGCGGCCCACTTGGAAACAAAAAACCCAGCTGTCGTTAGGGAAAGCCGACTGTACGCCGGTGTCCGACAGCCAGCAAATGTGAATGAGTTGTCAGTTTGGAGGGAAGGTAGTACATTGCCTATTCTAGTAGTACATTGATAAAAATAGGCAATAAATGCATAAGATATAAAAATGTAGCCTAATAATAGTAACCATTGCAATAATAGGCCTACAGTTCGGCTGTCATGCGTCATGCTAATTTTGGGGGTCGGGACTCCTTATTTTGGAAGGTGTGTGTAGGTATCGGGAATATTATCGTCAGATGGGGCATTGATAAGTTTTTGTAGGCTGTCAATAGTAAGCCTAACCATGCCACTAACTGAAGCCGTCGTTTAATACACATCCGGCTGCGTGTGGTGCGATAAATCTACGCAGCTATAAGTACACACACGATAGACTTACATACTGTTATATATTAAGTAGACTGTGGTTAGCTGCTGTAGGCATTCGCGCCTGTTAGTTCGACATAGTGACTGTCTTGGTGTGTTGCAGTCGTGACAGCAATACCAAAAGTTAACGAACATTGACATTGTCATATTGTCTTTAGATGTAGGCCTGATAAACGTTTTTTTACATTGTACGCAATAGCCTACAACTTTTTTTTGCTATAGATTTACTGTAAGAAAGTCGTACTTTTCCGAGGAAAAAAATCACGTAGGTTACTGTGCTATTGCGTCAGTTAATCGATTACGACAATTTTTTCTTAAATACTGCGTTAAAATATAAAGAGGATTACTGTACGACAACGCAATGAACGTAGCCTACCTCGTCATTATGCTTTTTAAAAACTATAAAGTTGATGCACTTTAAATTTGTGTATTTCACATAGACCCTACATTCTATAATAGGTTCTGTGACAGGAGTGAGTTAAGTCCACAATACAGAACGCAAGCAACGCGTTAGTGTGTCTACGGGCTATTGTTCTATATGCTGCATCTTAGCCGGCGGTAGCAGGCCATAGTTCGTACGGGCAATTGTCCGTGCGGCGGATGTTCGTGCGGGCGAACGTTCGTGCGGGCGAGTGTCCGTGCGGACGATTGTCCGTTTCCTGTACGACGAACGTCAAAACTAAAAAAAATCAGGATTAAAACGTGAAATTAATATAGGATCTGCGGCGCGTTAAATTGAGCAATAGGCTAAATTTTTTTAAAACCTCCTAATCAAAACCAGTGTGAATTTCGTCAAAAAACGAAAACTGAAAAATTATAAACGAAAATAAAAAGGAATCCAGCTAGTGTGTGCTGACCGTACAGCCTATTCGAACTCCCTAACCCCCCTTCCAGTGCATGAACCGGGTAGTCCACCACGTTCCGCAGTGCTTATTGCTTTGCTTTAGTAATAGCTGTAGCTGGCTTTAAAACGCGTTTTTCATGCTTAAAGTGTCCTCTCATTTAGCGCTCTCGCTCACTGTGACCCCTTTCGAATTTATGAAAATTTGATTGCGATGGACGCCTTACAGAAGTACCTGCTTTCGAGCGCAAAATTGCATACCAGGGTACCGGTTAGCTCCGTGGTAAAAATGAGCACCTTTTTCCGATTTCGGTGTTTAGTCGAAGCTTTATTTTAAATATTCTTCGTTTGTTTATTATTGTTGTTGTATAGTATTATAATATCTTTTTGTACGTTTATTTTTTTGTATGTATGTAGTGCAGTTATGACTAAATAAGTTAGATATATTCTATCATGTCTTTGGCTTTTGACAGTGATCTTGCACCAGTGAACTCCACTCGTCGATAGCCATGGCACACAACGTCATATTCAGTATCCCGTTATACCACTGCAGTATAAGTAGAAGTTCATGCTATGCTATTGAACTGTCCGCCGTCACCAGACAGACAGAGACAGGGAGGAAGATCAAACAACACTACTACGGTTGTTAATATTGATTCATTTTAACCGGCTAACTGTGACAAAAAGACAGCTTAGCCGGTTAACCCTAGTTTTCTGACCAGCACCAAAATCAGCGCGGACATCGAGTGATAATGCGCCTGATGGGCACTTCGCCGCTTGCCGCTCACAACCAGATGCCGTTAGACACAAACTCCGGCGGTGAACAGTGGCACATTGCTGAGAAAGAGTGGACGGATGAGACAGACTCAGGGCGCCAATGAAAGATGCATGATTAGTTCTGGCCCGGATGAATTGACAGCATGCATGCATGGTTAAGACTGACCAGTGACTGACAGACAGCGGCCGTGCGCCGGCAGGCCGGCTGTGCAAGCGTCAGCGATTAACATAGCGGGGCTGGCAGGCTGTCGGACATAGTGACAGAAGGAAAACTTACACTCTGCTTAGAAGTTAGAATCAGTAAGCTCCAGCCAGCGTCCATCGACAATCATCATGCAAAGACAGGCTCACAGACAGAGAGACTGGGACAAAAAGACTCGGAGGGAAATCAAACAACAGGTGCAGAAACACGCATGTGGGTTGGTCTCTCGGTCGGTCAGTCAGTCAGTCACAGTGAAAGACGTTGACGCCTGGATTAGTAGGCTCTGTTCTCACTGCACGCCATTCACACTGCACGCCACTAGGTCAGTTGTTGATAGCAGCACCACAGTGACTACATAACAAACCTCGGAAGCATCGCCACTGTCCACAGACGTGGTAGGCCTATTATACACTCGCCACCATTGCAACTAGAAAAGCAGTCAGAGACCGCAGACCTCCGCCAACGCCATGTTGTTCGCCGGGTGGCATTACCATATTTGGCATATTGGCAGTGGGATCCCTTATCTGCTAACACACAAGCATGTTAACCGTGCATCTCGTGAGCACTAGCTCAAATTTCCGGATCACCCCCAAAATTGAATCACTGGTAGTTTTGGCCATTCCCGATATTCCCTCAAAATTTCAGAAAGATTCTTCCATAACTTTTTGAGTTATCTTGCTAACACACACACAGACAGACAAACAAAAACCGGCAGAAACATAACGTCCTTGGTGGAGGTAATAAATACATATTATGTAACGGGTCACGCCGTCCGTCTCACATGTTGCATCACCAGCGCTAGCGCTTCACTGTCTGGCATTTATTAGCAGTTCACTGGCTGTCTCTTTCATTCAGTCAAAAGCCCCAAACCTCACCTGCCTCCCTCATGAACCCAGCGCAGCGCCACCGGAGATCTGCTTTGATTTGAGCGGTAACACATGCGGCGACATGAGCGGGCGAGGCGAGTTAGGGTCACGTTCAAGGCAAAGTCCAAACAGCAGAGCGGTTAACTAGACCGGCAGTTTCAAGCTCGGTTATGCCTCCACGACCGATCAATTGGTTAACTGGTTAACCGTTACCAACCCTAAACGCTACATGCCACTACATCAGTTGTTGATAGCATCACTCACTATGTGATACTGTTGCAGTGCCTGCCCCTGTCGTATCACTCGCTGCTGTTGCAACAATTATCTATTATATAACGGATCACGCCATCTCACCTGTTGCGTCACCAGCACCGCTGCTAGTTAAACGCCACAGCAATGTGGCGCTTGTTAGCAACTCACCTGTGGTTTCTTCCATTCATTCAAACATGCCAAGCCTCACCTTTCACTCTCACCCGGGGCATACACGTTAGAGTGCTGCATTCAATATCAGTTTTGATCACAGCTGATAACACTTGCATCGAAAGGAGCAAGCAAGAAGAGTCGCTCGAGAGGAGTCGTGGCATTTGTCTTCTCGTCTATTAATGTGCTATTAACGGTTAATGGGACCGGCAGTTTTAAGCTTGGTCCTGAAGGCAAGACTGGTTAACCGGTCAAATGGTTAACTGTTAACAACTCTATTGAAGACTCCTGACCAGTCGTGGTTGTGCCTGTGCTGGCAGTTCAGAATATGTAAAGCAAAAATGTTCAGCTGCAGAACTGAGTGCTGATTAGAATAGAGGTGGGGGTCTTTGGCTCCTTGTGGAAGGGTTATGACTCCCTTATTACCGTAATTTGTGGAGTAACTTTTGCGGTCATACTTGGACCAAAATTGTCAACAATCTGGCTTTGTTCACTGTAACGATTTGTTTGTTTTTGCAGATAACATGAGGTAATTGTTAACTGGCGATGACGTAGCTATGAGGTTCAAGTGGACATGGCTGCTATGCCTCTCACCTCGTCGCCTTGGCTTTGCGCTTTGTGTGTTGGGCTTCTTTTGGGCTATAATGATGATGAACTTGTCATTGGTTGGCAGGTCAGACGATGCCACTAGTTCAGATGAACTACGAGTAAGTAAACATTTTATGCTTAGCTCGGAATTTTGTTTTTTACGCGCGAAAGCAGCTACTGCTTACAGCGCGTCTTAGCCATTGCAATTCTGTCTGTCCGTCTGTCCATCTCTCTGTCACACTTGTGGATCAGTCAAAAATGGTGCAAGCTAGGATCACCAAATCTTCACTTTCGGCTGCCCGGAAGACTCTAGTTTCAGGAACCGTAAAGTTTTTCCATAAATTCGAAGGGGGTCACCCCGAACGAGGGCCCTAAATGAGAGGGGTGGGCAAAATTTGCGATTTTTGGTCAATAAGTCACTGTATCTCAGTAACGGTGCGAGATAAGGCCTAGGTTACTATTAATCACTAATAGGAAATCGTACACTGGCTCTGGATTGCTATTGAATTCAGTGACCTTGGATGACCTTGAACGCCAAAATAGGGGGTTTTATGGATTTTTTGGCGATTTTGGGCTGCGACACAAGTCTATATTATTCACAAGGTGGAGCCACGGAACTTTCATTATGTGCACTTCGGCATGACTGTAATAAAAGTGTTGTATTTTATCTCAAATTCCTGCAAATCTAACTCAAACAGCAACATGTTTTCGTTGTATGATTTCGTTGTATTGTGAGCGTAATAATTTATTATTTAGTACATTTCTGATGCACATTATTGGTGAAACGGTTTGCATACCTTACAGCGTAATTTGTGATATTTTGTTCGATGGTGCTGCCACCTCGGGAATCGGTTTACAATGCCCAGCACTAACCAATGCTGATTGATTGCATTGATTGACTTGTTATATTTTTACGCGCGAAAGCAGCTGCTGCTTTTATTGCGTCTTAGCCGTCGCAATTCTGTCTGTCCGTTTGTCTGTCTGTCTGTCCGTCCGTCACACGGGTGGATCAGTCAAAAGTGGTGCAAGCTAGGATTACCAAACTTTCGCTGTCAGCTGTACGGAACTATCGTTATGTGATCCAGATAGAGAATTTGGTATTTGTATATTAACTTACCGTGAACACCCCAATTTTCAGCTAAACTACTGAACCGGAACTGCTGTAGGATTTTGTATGTCTCGTGAGCATTAGCTCAAATTTCTTGTGTTATATAGGTAATGTAAGCAAAATTTGCGGTTTAAGACAGTCATTGGAAAAGGAAAAGAAAAGTATCCTGGTATTTGGGAATAAGGTCATTGTTATCTGTAGAATAAAAGCAACATTTAAAAAATATTTTTTTGAGTTTTGAAACAAAATTACATTTAAAACATTGCAAACATGTTTTATGGTGTAATCTTCCATGTTAGGATTAGGGGACCATGGTTGCTAGAAATCTGACTTTTGCCACTGCCCTTATAACAGTGCTGTGCATTGCTGTACTGTCTGACATTTTTGTACGGCTACTTTTGTGTTAGTTTAGTTGTGCAGTTGATATTGCTGTGGCGATGTTTGTCTGCAGGGTGAAATTCTGCAGCTGAGTGAGAAGTATGTGAGATCTCTTGCACGTGATACTCGTGGTGTCGTTGATGGTCCATATGCTTTACATGTTACTGGATATGGTACATGTTTTTTTCAGATTATATTCAGTACCAGTCATAATAATGATAGTGTGACATTTGGCTGCCTGTCTTGTTGCAGAGCACTTCAGGCACTGGCAGTGAATTAGGCCAGCTGTGATTGTACAAGATTTTGTGAGTGATCTTGATCTTTGTCTGTCTGAGCTGAAAATTGCAATTATTCTTGTCTTGCGGAACAGTTACGAGGGTTGATCAGTGTGTTAGACTTAATTTTTTTTTCAAAATTTATATACCTGAAAAAAGTACGTTTTCTTCAAACACATATGGGTTTGTTGCAGATGTGACATCATTGTAATTTATGATGTTGCATCGAGTTAAACAGAAACGATGTGGAGTGTTAACGCAAACAGCGTAGAATTAGGCTCGTTGTTGCACGACAATTCTCATTTGCACCTTCAAATATATGATAGCCTTAATCTGCGCTGGCCTTAAATAAGAGCGCTAGAGCTAATTGCGATGTTGTGTCAAAATCTAACGTTACCAGTTAAATTTTATCGAAAAGTTAACAGTTTATAACATCTGTTGTGTTGACAAAGAGATTAGCAACATTTTTGACTTGTTGCCCGAAGGCCTTCAATGTGTGGGGGCCAGAAAGCGATTTCCGCGCACCCTGCCATAAATCCTGTACTGCAGTTCAGACCAAAAGTCAATGATTGCCCAACAAAATGTTGGCGACTGTGCCTTCATACAGTAAGATCATTCTGCACTCAATAACGACCAAACCCCCAGTAACTATCATCGATTTCGATATCTGAAATTTTATTTCTGTGATGTCCACCAGATACGATTCAATATTGTTTGCGCCGATGCGGCAAACCATTTTTATGTGACGGTCTACGACATCATAAATTACCACGACGTCACATCCACAGCAAACCTATACGTGTTCGTGGAAAATGTACTTTTTATCGATATACAGACTGTGAAAAAATTTAGGTCTTATACTTTGATTTTCATTACTTATTGATCAACTCTTGTACATCAACTTTGGTTTTTGTGCATTTATTTTGTTCTCAGGTAGACAGTCAAGATCCATAATGCAACATGTTAGGTTGCCCGCATAATGATAATAATAATTTAGTTTTGTTGCATGTTAGTTTTGTTTCAGTTAGTTGCCCAGATAGATGTTCATTTCGTTTCATTTTTGATAGCTAATTATTTGACAAATTTCCGGAATTTTTAAAAGGTTTTGACAATGGTGGTAACCAAATCTAATTTTTATGGTGGCATATGTTTGCAACTCTAGAATACTGACGTGCTGCATTGATAGATGTTCAATCTTTTGTTCAAGTAGGATGTTGATGAAAATGCTTTTAGTGTTTGTATGCTAACCATTATGCACTGAGTTGAGTGTAATTGCAGTAATTGCACTTCTGTTAAGCTAACGGGACCAGCCACAGAATTAATGCTATTTGCCATCATTTTGTTGCTTATTTTTTTTTAGTAAAAGTGATTAAAGAAAGTAAGAATTATCTGCTGAAAAATTGACCAAAGCAAGCTGCCATGCAGTTTGATGGATTATATTTGACATTGATGGATGATGATGATGACGATGATGATGAAGGACGAATAAACTTTAGCATGGCGTTAAGTCTTAAGACTACAAGGACACATAACAATAAGCTTAAACAGTGAAGTCATGTAATAGATGGCAGTGCTGTACAGTGTGTGACACATTTTGATACTAAGACAATTCAAGGGAGATGTGTTCGATCTGATTGGCTTGCAGTTTGTAAAATATGAAGTTCTGCAACATGTGCAGATCTCAAGAAAACGGTAGCAGTTCTGTTGGAGAGTTTGTTGGATCGCGTCCATGTGCTGGAACAGAAGATTGACCGGTTATCTCCATCCAACCAATCTGCCAGGAGTTCTTATGGCATTGTACGACCAGCAGACAGCTTGGTTTTGCCATCTGTTACCACTGGTGGTACTGGAAAGTCCGTGAATGCACAAGGTTCATGTCATAGGCAAACTGCATTTTGTGTTTTATTTTCGTTTTTTTGCCTCCAACATCATTAACCAGTGGTGCGAGGCTTATTTTTTATGTTGTTGTTTCTGCAACATCCACATTATGTTCTTACTCCGCCCGGAAGTGAGAACTTTCGGAGCAGACTTACGTTTTACTGCAGTTTTATTTTTTTGTTTTGCCACGGTATCTCCGAGATTCGTCGGCCGATTGCCACAAAATTTTGCATCATGGTCTGTACTGGGCTGAGTTTTGAAAATTGGGTCCAAACATTTGGGGGATCTCTCAAAAAAATTTTAGTTGGCAAAAACACGCAAAATTTGGTCTAATTTTGGACAAATTTAAACTTTAACGGTGAATATCTTCGGAACGGATGAAGATATTCAAAATCGGAGAAGTATTCCATCGGCCATGATTCCTCCAGCGTTCGGCGCAAGAAGTCCAGTAAACTTTGGTCCACTAATTACATAGATCTAAGGGTGAAATCATACGCACTCAGATCGACTTTTTTTGGGACACCATATTTTAGTTTCTAGATGGCCTAAGGAGTGCTGCACCCCCAAATTTTTACACGCTTTAGAGAATGAACAAATTTTACTAGCGAACACCCCACCTGTGATGGGGGCCCTCCTTATGATTTTTTTTCAATGGGAGGTCAAACATTGGCTTGAAATTCAGAGCATTTGTGCTTATATATTTGGGGTTAAAGGGAATCGCTTCACAAAACTTTGCCACATGACGTTCTATAAGGTGGGCATGATCACTAATGTACAACGTTTGGGGGTCACTGCTTCCTCAAAATTTGGGAGGACAAAAACATCCAAAAATTTGTGGGATTTCACACAACTTTCGACTTTGACTGCTAGTGTCTCAGGAACCAGTCGAGATATTGAAAATTGAAAACAAACTTCATTGACAGCGATGTCTGTGGGGTTCAGCAAAGGAAAACTGGTAAACATTGGTTCACTGACAAAAAGTTATAGGCATGCATGTTGACCCACTTTAAGTCAACACTGCGCATTCTGCGAATGCTCATACGTTTGAGTACGGGCTGTGTGACTTTGCTGCCGGGGAAATTTCAACCCCCTGAATTTCCCCCAATTGGACTTTTGGCACCGGGTGGACTCATGTTGGGCTTTGCCCCAATTTTTTAGTATTATGAAATTTATTTCTCAGAGACTTGGCAAAGTAGATACAGTGATTTATGTAAAAAACTGTTCAATTTATATACAGTGTAAAGGTGACATCGTGGTTGTAGATATAAAACAGCACAAGTCACAGTTTAAAAAATTCAAACTTTACCATTACACAGTCAGCAAAGTTCTTCTGACATTGTGTAATGGTGATGTTTGAATTTTTTAAATTGTGATGTGTGCTGTTTTATATCTACAACCACGATGTCACCTTTACACTATATATAAACTGAACAGTTTTTTATATAAATATTTGCAGTCTTGTTGCCGTTGAAAGTAATCTAGAGCTGAATAAAATCGAACAGTAGAATAACCACTACAACTGCTACCACAACTAGGCTACTGCTACTCCTATTTCTACTTAGACTATAAGTAACTTCTACTTTACCATTACCATACTCTACCCTTACCATAACCTGCGTCACCCCTATTGTTACCGTAATCTTACGACTACACTACCACTATCTTGCCCCTATCCTTAC
>Ga0209367_1006492_pt1 | contig 16168 bp, 5 predicted proteins | sample WorMetLIZISLAND2_FD_187412 | JGI IMG/M metagenome (GOLD analysis project Ga0209367, IMG submission 187412) | Marine gutless worms symbiont microbial communities from Max Planck institute for Marine Microbiology, Germany - Olavius geniculatus... ... | reverse complement strand
TTGCACAAACAGCAATAACTCGGCCGCCAATTAACGTAGATGAATTAAATGTTGCAGCAATGTAGATGGTTGCTACCGGAAATGAAACGTTTAACCAAAATGAACAAAAATAATAAATTCAAGATGGCGGCAGCCGCCAGTTTGAATTTAATTTATCGCTCATAACTTGTTTATTATCGCACGTATTTGCACGAAATTTGGCATGTCTATTACGTTTGAGGTCCAACATACACGCGTGCCAAAATATTGTACAAACAAAATCCAAGATGGCGGCGGCTGCCATCTTGAATTTTTGCACAAACAGCCATAACTCAGCCGCCGATTGACGAAGATGAACGATATTTTGCAGAAATGTAGACGGCTGTCACAGAAAATAGGCCATTTGACCAAAATAGACAAAAATAACAAATTCAAGATGGCCGCGGCCGCCATTTTGAATTTTATCTATCGTTCACAACTCGTTTACTATTGCACATATTTGCACGAAATTTGGCAATTATATTACTTTTGAGGTCCTACATACATGCATGCCAAAATATTGAACAAAAATAAAATCCAAGATGGTGGCAACCTCCATCTTAAATTTTTGCACAGACAGCAATAATTTAGCCGTCAATTGACACAGATTAATGTAATTTTGCAGTAATGTCGTCCGCTGCTACCAGAAGTAGATCGTGTGACCAAAATCGACCAAAATAATAAATTCAAGATGGCGGCCGCCGTCATTTTGAATTTCGTTTATCGCTCATAACTTAGTTGCTATTGCACGTACTTGCACGAAATTTCATATGCGAGCTAAATTTGACGTTCTACACATAGTTATACCATAAAATCGAGCAAAAACGAAATTTAACATGGCGACGCCACCATTTTGTATTTTAACACAAAGCATAACAAATCAGCTGCCGACTGAAAAAAGGTTTATAAAATTTTGCAGAAATGTGGTTAGTTGCTGCTGGAAATAATTCATGTGACCAGAATCGATAAAAGTAGTAAATTTAAGATTCCGGTGGTCACCATTTTAAATGTCGTTCATCACTAATAACTGCTTTTTTACCCATCTGCATGAAATTTGGTATGTAAACTAAATTTGCGGTCTCACATACAGGCTTGCCATTATATGAAACAAATAGCATTGATTTTTGCCGTTTACATCAGCGCTTATACAACAATAAATGAATTGCTTGCAGTTTTTTATATATATAATCATTAAATTTCGTTGATGTTGTCAAAGTAACCACTGCGTAGTCAGATAGCTTTCTTTTTTCTTAACTCGACTGCGTTCTGCGTGTATAAAATTTTATCGGCCTAGACCTACATGTACGTTATTTTGAACATCGAAGAAAACAACATTTTGGCTCCTGAAGCTTTTTGCAAAGCTCTAGAAGACTCACCTGTTTTCGCTAGGCCTACTCTAGAAATAGCAATGCACAGTGTTAGTCTTCGTTGATTTGGATATAGGGCACCGTGACAGTCATGATTAGGATTTATACTGTCCGTTGTAGCGACGACAGTATTGTTTCAGTATTGTCACTAAGTTTTTTCTCTGTTTTTTCCGCGTCAACACGATAGCTCACGAATTGCTGGGCCTAGCAAGATAAAATTTTGCACAAACATGTACCTCGACAACCTCCTGAAACCTACTAAATATCAAAGATTAAGAATTGAGATCAAAGTCAGTAAACCAAATTATCGGATTTTTTTATTATTGCGAAATGAGACAAAACGTTCTTTACAGAAGGATTACAGAAAAAGTTACGGACGCAGCTTATTTGCCTAAAACTTTTACATAAGGTTAGACTTGGCAAAATTTCTCAGCTTTAATTTCCCTAGACGAAATCCGTCCGGGCTTACACGCAGGGCAGGGTATGGCCCGCGGACAGTACTTAGCCTTGATCAAGGCTTGACAGTTTAGCTATGTGTGCTCAATGCTGCTTTTTAAATTCAGATTTAGCGAGTTTCTCGCTGACATTGTGCGCTTTATAAATTAAATTCACTTACTTACTTACTTACTTAGGCGTTGTAGTTAACGATAATTCGATGATAATGACTGGTGAATTCAGCGAAAATAACACTCGCCTAGTATGCAGCGTACGTCAAAGCTCTACGCGAGCACGCAGGCACGGTTATAAAGATACAAAGCCTCAAACATTACACACTTGCAATTGCGAGTGGCATTCCATGCTCAGTGTTCATACACAACTTTCGATCATTCATAACGCTAAAAAACTATTTACTTTTGCATGGCACGGGAAAGCTATCTACCAAGTTTGGTTAAGGTCGTTTTATAAACGACGTCACAATTAACCTTGTAGTCCTACACAAACACTGGACGGCCGAACACGTAGGACCTAAGTGATTTTATATTCTGTCCAATGCTATGCATTGCATTACACTACGACAGACAGTAAATTATGACACTACATGCGTGACCACAATATGCGTGTGTAATGTGTATAGCCCTAGCTACAACTACGAGCGTAATAGGGGCCTACCTACAGTAGCCAGTATAGGGAGTGGTCGACATTGTATGTCTACGTAGGCTATTTGCGTATTCAATTTGTTTTGACTTTTAAAAAACCGTGAGCATGCAGACGGGTAAAATCGTAATTCGCTCTGATTTCTGCGGCTTCAGTCACAATGTAGTGCTTAAACCTACATGTATAGTAACGGGTACGTCGCGTGTGTCAACGGCAACTTCGTCGCCCAGTCACACAACTGGTCTGGTCTGTGGGCCATACTTTAAACATCGATAACATCTTGGGTGTCTTATATATTTATTTTAAATTAACACAGTACAGTGTAACATAGAGCAGAGAAGACAGAATAATATATGTACAAAAAGAAACTAAAGCTAGGTGAAGCTAAAAACATGACAAAAAAGCATTCCAGACACACTTGCGAAACTGTCCGTTAGTAACAGAATATCTTGTACATAAGATATCATATTCTCTAAAACCAAAAATGTAAAATGCAGCATTAACAATAGTCATGACGTGCATACTTTGCTTATGCAAAAAAAAATTAACTTTCTAAAATCAACAACAAAACCAATAGGGAGAATATCCATACAACGTTGTATATACAGCAGATTGTTTATATCCCATACATGAAATATTTTGTATAAAGCAACTCTCCGTGTTGACTGTAGTGTGGCCATGTTGGAATTTTGACAAAGGAACTGCTTAAAGCCCATAAAGTAGGACAGGTAAACAGAACACATTCAAAAGCTGACATAAAACCGTTGCTGTATTAAAAGCAGGCTACAGTGCTTATGGTAAATTATTTTATTTTTTGGCTAGTTACTTCTACGCCCGTCATCAACAAGTAAGTATTACATTTTAAATAGGAAAACGTTAACGTAGTTTTAGTGTTGACTTTAAGACTAGTTTCTTTGTCGAAGCCAAAGCCAAGGCCAAAGCCATATTTATTGAAGTCAAGGCGAAGACGTTGTCTTCGGGCTGTCCTCGAGATCGTGGACAGAAATCCATGATCATATAGCTCTGTTATTAAAAACTTCTCAGTGTAATTTGTCGTCTGTAACAGAAACCGTGGCATTATAAAAACTCGCACTGTCTTGCACAATAACTGTTGCATGACAATGACACAAAATACCGTAACTTGTTGCTTGTGTACGTTTATGTAGTCTAGTAGTTGTGTAGAAGGGTCAAATGTTATTTTAGATGACGAAGATATGCGGACGTGACAGCAATGGCACCACACAGTGCAGAAACAGAAGAAAAAAGAAAAAGTGCGACTCGAAGCGGAGTTGCGGGCAATGACAAAAGAAAAGAAGGCAGTGTTTGAGACAACGAGAAAAGCTGACGAAAGTTAGAAAAAGATCAGGGGAAAAAAAGAGAAAAAAACTGGAAAGGCTGCAGGAGATCAGAAGAGAAGAAATAGAAATCAAATAAAGGTCAAAGAGAACAACATGCAGCTCGACTAGAGGCAAAGCTAAAGACCAGAAAACAAACAGAACAAGAAGCAGCCGAAGTGCATGCGAAATTTACAGCTTTGGAGACTAAAAATAATCAGCTCAAGCAAATGCTTTTGGCATCGAGAGAAACGGAGAGACAGAATACAGAACGAATAAGTGAGATAAAGAACAAAAAAGCAGAAATGGATAGGATAGAACGACATGCAGCTAGCTTAGAAGCAGAGTTTGAAGCCACAAAACAAGAAGCGGATTTTTGCGTGCGATGGCTCAAACGACGCGGTCTCGCGCAAGGATGTGCCTTTTGGGGGTTACAAAATTTAAAATTAATATTTAACGTATTTATTCAAAAAATTCCAAAAAATTCCAATGGGGCCTATGGGGAAAATTAAACAATTATTAAAACGTTCATAACTTTGGCTGTGTATAAGATAGAGTCGTAATTTGTGGTTCTAGGATATGGTTTTCGGGGATGGCCAATCTCATGGTGTCATCCAATTTTACCCTGGGCCCTCCCTGGTTGCCATGGCAACGAAATTTGGGACAAAATGGGCTATAACTCGGCTTGTGTAAGAGATATCTGCGAGATTTTTGCATCTATAGGGGAGTTTTCGGGGATGGGCCATTGAATGCTGCCAATCGCGTTTTCCCCCGATCGACCCCCGTTGCCACGGCAACGAAATTTGGGACAAAATGGGCTATAACTCGACATATGTACGAGATATCTCCGAGATTCTTGCATCAATGGGTTTTGAGGGTAGAGCAAATAAATAATTTTAGTCAGTTTACCATAGTTGACTTTCGTTGCGTTGGCAACGAAATTTGTAGAATTTTGGCCAAAAATTGGCTAGAACTCGGTTAGCTGCGAGATGAGCTCAGACTTTAGTTTAACTCGACTTTATCTTTGTGGTCGGACATTTTACGCAACGGTCCCATAACTGCAATAATACTATTAGTTAAATTAGCATTATTGAAGTGTTTTCCGGGCCAGTATTAATTAAAGCGGGTGATGCGTGCAATATTAGTTTGTTTATTTATATGGCTATTTTGTGGATATAAAAGGAATTTTGTTCAGTATTGTCACTGGTCAGCAATGCAGGCCAGCGGTGACGTCATGCCTGACGCGTGTCGTCTGCTTTGTTCAGTCATGCCATTAGGTAGTAAGTAACAGTTATAAGTGGCTTGGCTACTGTAAGAAATATCTGAAACACAATATCTTTGTAACTGATCACCAGTAGGAAAACAGTATTTTAGTAATAAAACAGCAAATATAAATGTACAAAACATCAGTTTATACACTTGTTAACGGCAACATTTAAAGACTTGCACATCGAAAACAGCAAAAATTACAAAAGGTGATAGTGCCCGCATCACACTGACTGTGTGTCAATGTGCTGCTGAATAATATCACCTTTGTGATATTATTCGCTATAGCGACCCTTCGCTATGGCGGCCCCTCGCTATAGTGGCTCATTACCGTTTGTGGCCACTCCTAGAGTCGGGATCAGTGATTTTCAACCGAGGTTCCGCGGAACCCAAGGGTTCCGCGAGCATCAGCCAAGGTGTTCGCGGCTGCATGGTCAGTAAAAAATTAACCTAGCATGCAAAATTACGTCAGACCAAGCCACAGAAGCAATAAGCACCGAATACCTAGTTCAAAATTTGCGCTTCTAGCCGTCTACTTTTGCACACAGTGTTGAATATTTTTCTTCTTGTTAACAATGTTATAATATTTGTATTGAATACTGAACACTAGGCTTAACGTACTTAGTCTCATTGTAAAGAAATCATGTGTTCATTTATTGAAAAAAATCATTTTTTTAAAATTTTGTTTAAAAAATTATAAAAAGCCTCGCGCATCAGCGTAACTAGCTGGGAGGTCCAGACCCCCTTAGACTTTAGGCCCCTGTGGGCCTTAAAACGTAAAATATCCGGTGGTAAGCCTAATTTTGGGGCCGCCTCGTAAGGTGTTTTTGGTTAAATACAATATTTTACTGCTGTCTGCCGGTGAAACGAAATTATTAAATAATATCATCTCTCATGCAGTCATTAAATTCTACACATAGTTTGCCTGCTGCTTTAATTATCGTTAGCTTTTTGGGCTTTGCTTTCAGACTCCCACAGATTCTCTGCCTCTGTCCTCAGACACCATGAAACTTCCACTTCGCCTTCGCCCGTAGGCCTGTACTCTGCTGGACTCACGAATCAATGCGCATGGGGTTCCGTGAGTGACCTTCACGCTTGTGTGGGGTTCCGCGGCATCAAAAAGGTTGAAAACACTGCTGTATAGTATAGGCAGTCGGGCTTTGGCAGCGATAGAAAGCGGTCATATAGGCAGTTAGGATGGTCGATATATGTGTGATTGTTCGTGGCAGTTAATAAAGTGCAGTTTGTATTTCAAATAAACGTTAATTACTCGTTAAATTCGTCGTCTTAATCTTCTGTCTCCTCTCCACCCGGTGCTCGACGGCGGCGAGTCCAAGTTAAACGAACGTCCGACCGATGACTTCTTACCGGGCGTAAAGCACCATGGACAAGGACGATCCGGCGGATGTTGCAGTGTCTCTTTTTATTTACTGCATTGTTGTTATACGATTATATCAAGAACTGTACACAATAGAGGGTAATGTGTTGTCTGTAACGAAAAATGTGGCAATGTAAAAACTCGCACTGTTTTGCACAATAACTGTTACATGACAATCACAAAATATTTTAAGTTGTTGCCTGTGTACTGTTATATAAACTATGAGTTCGAAAGTGAAGTCAAATGTTATTTTAGATAACGAAGCTACGCGAACGTGAGAGCAATGGCATCAGCAAGTGGAACAAATAGATCTGTCGGGGCGGGAAACAAAGAAGAAATAGCGCGACTTGAAGCGGAGTTGCGGGCGAAGACAGAAGAAAAGGAAGCAGTGTTTGAAAAGACAAGGCCAGAGGATGAACGTTTAAGAAAAATCAGAGAAGAGGAAAGAGAGATATCGGAAAGGCTGGAGAAGATCAGAAGAAAAGAGATAGAAAAAGATCAGAGAGAACGGCATGCAGCTCGACTAGAGGCAGAGTTAAAAACCACAAAACAAGAAGCAGCCGAACTGCATGCGAAATTTACAGCTTTGAAGACTGAAAATGATCAGCTCAAGCAAATGCTTTTGGCATCGAGAGAAACGGAGAGACAGAATACAGAACGATTAAGAGAGATAGAGAACAAAGAAGCAGAAATGGACAGGATAGAACGACATGCAGCTAGCTTAGAAGCAGAGTTTGAAGCCGCAAAACAAGAAGCACATGAGCTACGTGTTAAACTTAGTAATACAGAAAGTAAACACGATCAGCTTAAGCAAAAGTTGTTAACTGTGATAGAAGAGGAAAGACAAAAGCTGGAAAAAGTGCAAGATAGCAGAAGAGAGGAAACAAAAAAATATGAGTTAGAACGGCACGCAGCTTATTTAGAGGCAGAGGAAAAACTCGCAAAACGTGAAGATGAGTTACGTACAAAAATGGAAGCTTTGAAAACTGAAAATAATCAGCTGAAAACTGAAAGTGATCAGAGTCAGCAAAAGATTTCTGAACAAAACGAATCGCTGATAAACGTGAAGGCAAATTTACAACATGTAACGATCTGTGCTAGAAACCAGGAACTTAAAATCAGGCATCTTCAAGACGAAATTTTAGCTGCAAAGCAAAGATCAGCCGAAACGCAGCTACGCCAACTGAATGAGCTGCGGTCACCAACGAAGAAGACCACAGAACTTAAGGAAACTCTCACCGAATTGCAACATCAGCAGCAGCAGCAGCAGTTACCGGCAACTGAGGAACATCATCAAGGTAATTACTGTTTGACTTGGGCCTACGTGAGCACAATGTCAAAGACCAAAACTTAGCCAAACCGTGCTTATGACAAATGTACTAGAACATTTACATAAACATAATAAAATTTTGTAATGTAATCTAATCTAGAAACAGTTTGGTATATCACCAGCAATAATTTCACATAGTCACTGTAAATCAGAAGCGCTATAATAGCGCTTTTTTGGTACGGTATGTTAAAATGAACAAAGAATAAATTTAAATGTGGCCAAAGTACCAGCAGCTGTAGTGTGCACAAAACGTTGATTCCAGAGAGGAAAAATAGCAATGAAAAAAACGAGACGGTAAATTTTCTCAATTATGCTTTTGTTTACATTACACTGTCATTCATGGCTAAACATATGCAAAACACCGTCTCAGATGATGGTTTTGTGTTGGCTAAATGTTGTTAAATTATTGATCTGTTGATCATATTTTCGGCCACGCTGAGATACTTCGTCGTCTGTACACGGAAGTCTCGCAGACACTTGAAGCACAGAGTGTCGCTTGCAGCATGTTTCAGCACAATGCTTTTACGCTGAAGGAGTTGGAGGCCATTCAGTCCAAACATAAGAAGTCCATAAAAGCAGCAGAAAAAGTGCTAAACATTGTGATGAATCAGTCTAGCAATGTCTTCAGTTGTTTTCTGGAAGCTCTGAAGTTAACTCACCAACAGCATGTGTATGACGTCATCGTTACCGGCAGCTGTAAAGGTACTAGAATGTCACTGTAACATAAATCTCATCTCAGCTTGGTGCATTCATATTGGTATATGAATTTTGCTTGGTAATTTTAGGTCGCTCAAACAATAGTCATATTTCGCATCGTTTGTGAAATGCAGCGACTTTATGGCTAAAAATCGCTATATTTTCCTACTCTTTTTTTTTATTCGGATTATCGATCGGGGTAATCCCTTTCGAATTTGTTGAAAATCTTTACATAAACTTAATCTGATAGTTCTCTACTGACGCAACAGTAAAGGTTTCGCGATCCTAGCTCTCATCGTCTTCATAGGGCAGCAAAGTGTGACAGACCAGACGGTAGGACGGACGGACAGACATACATCTCAGCCATAGGCATCTGAATAGCAAGCTATCTTGACGCCGTGTAACCATAGCTGTTTAATATTATTCTTCCTATGGCGATGCTTCTGTATTGATTATCGATCAGTTAAGCTATTGTAGTACAGTTTTCAGCACAGTGAAAAGCTTCTGACTAGCTAAAGTTGGTAAGTAGTTCAGAAAAAAAATTGAGTTAATGCTCACGAGACGCGCGAAATCCTATACCAGTTCTTTTTCGCAAAATGTCAGTCTATCTCCAGTCATTTCGTCGCAGTTCATTCTTGGAGTGTGTGCTGCAGCCGAAAATCGTAAAAATCAATAAAAACCCCTTATGTCAGAAGTTTAGGGTCTTTCAAAGTTATCGATATTGATACGACTGAAAAGCTCGTCACTAGTGCTTGTTATGATAGGTAGCATGCACATGTTTATCTGCAACCGTTTTTCACGAAAGTCTGGCCAACAACGGTAAAATAACGACTTCTACAGGGCTACCGCTCTTTGATACCTTCATGTGCAGTTTACCTTGAACCTAGAAAATCGAGACTGAGACCGTTGCAATCTACGTTCAATGCTGAAAATTTTATATGCAGCTTTTCTATGTCTAGCCTATCTCAATTCATTTCGGCGCAATTCGCTCTTGAAATGTGTCTCGCAGCCCAAAATCGCAAAAAAATTAATAAAATCCCCATTTTACCGTTTAAGGTCATTTAAGGTCATTGAATTTGATGGCAATCAAGAGCCAATGTACGACCGGCTATTAGTGATTAATAGTAACCTAGATTCTATCTCGCACCGTTTTTGAGATACAGCGAATTATTAAATAAAAATCACAAATTTTTTCTACACCCTCTCATTTAACGCTCTCGTTCGTGATGACTCTTTTTAAATTGATGAAAATGCTTTACGGTTTCTAAAACTAGAGCTTTTTAGGCAGCCGATGGTGAAGATTTGGTGTTTCTAGCTTGCACCGTTTTTGACTGATCCACTCGTGTGACGGACAGACGGACGGGCAGAATTGCGATGGCTAAGACGCGCTGAAAGCAGTAGCTGCTTTCGCGCGTAAAAAGTAAATTACTATTTTTTTTTATTAGTTATGGCCAAGACTGTTATTAATCGCTGAATAACGAATCGCATACACCCTTTTAGAGGAGATGAAAATCATCGACCTTGAATTACCTTGAAGGTTAGTACTGCAACAAGAACTGTATATGCTCTAGCGCGTTTTCCCTAGCGACTGCTAAGCTTTCTTTATATGGCATCCACTAAAGTTTGTTCAGTCAAATTTGTTTTAGATTTTGGCAGCAGCTTGGGTCATACCCGAGACCACTACGTGTTCCTGGTGGACAATTTGGATGCAAAGCGTTCTGGACTGGTCGGTGAACTGTACTCAGCCAATGTTCTCAGCAGACAAGAGCGAGACACCATCTGTTGTGAGCTGACGTCGTTCGCTCAGAACGTAAATTTGTTGTCGATGCTCAATCGCAAGACAAATGACGACTTTGAAAAGTTCTTAGACGCAATGGACGAAACAGGACAAGCACATGTCCGCAATCACATCACCAGAAGACAGCGTTTGTTTTCCTGTTGCTGTTTATGTTGCTTTTCTTTCGCACAGTTTCATTACTAACTTTGTCTACTCTCATTTTCTATGACATTGTTTTGTGTGCGTTGAAAAGTAGTGCTCAAAGCTGGTAGATTCGTGGCGCAGTGGTATACTTACATGTATAATATGAACTTACATATTACAGTTTCAAAATGTTCTCCGGTTATCAATTTTGTCTTTTTTAAAGTGACGATTTCAGCGAATCAATAATCTTTTTATTTTTCCCCGTTGAGTTTACATCTTGGATAGATTTAACGCGGCTTTGCTAATACACACTAATACAAGTAACAAAACAGTAAAATGTCAAATAATTAGTCGTTGATATGAAGCACAAAATATGTAAGTCTTGAGACGCTGTGTAAAGATCGAACTTGGCGGTCGTAGATATGCAAGTGGGTGGCTACGTATTGTAGTTGAAGAGCAGCCAGACATCGCCAGCAGACAGCAAAAAAATGTGAATGGAGCACATGAGTTGATGCAGCAGCAGTTGCAACAGGCAATCGATACCATAGCAACGTTACTGCAGCAGCCAAAACTGACACAAGAGACAACCGGTCAGACTGGTCAGTAGCTACTTCACCATTTCCTTTTTCTGCTATCCCTGCATTCTCATTTCTTTGCTTCATTTGAATGTGGCACAATCGGTTAGAATTAATACTTTCCTCAAGCGCACGTATTACAGTGTGAGTTATCGGAGAGATGTTCGCAGTTGAATGATTGTCATACTGTTCTGCTAACCGTTTTTTTACGCGCGATAGCAGAATGCTTCGCGCGTTTTAGCCATCGTCTAGGCGTTTGTCCGTCTGTCTGTCTGTCCGTCCGTCCGTCACACCCTGGCGTGTAGCGTAAAAACGGTTGCAGATAAATACATGCATGCTGCTTACCATAACAAGCACTGCTGACGTGCCTTTTAAATTTATTAACATAGATGACCTTAAACGACTTTGAGTCCCTAAAAGAAGTTTTTATTGAATTTTTCGCAATTTTTGGCTGCAGCGCACAATTTTAAGAGCGAATTGTGACGAAATGGCTGGAGATAGACCAAAACAACCTGCATTTGAAATTTTTTGCATTAACGCGGATTATAGGAATTTAAGTCACAACCTTCCAGGTTCAAGAAGACCTGCGCAGGCGGGCATCAATTAGGGATACCCCCTTAAAAAGTCGCTATTTTATCGCTATTAGCTCGGCTAGCGTGAAAACATTTGCAGATAGGCGTATCTTATCATAACAAGCACTAATGACGAGCTTTTAAATGGTGTCAACATCGATGACCTTGAATGACCATGAACCTTACACGGTAGGGGATTTCGGTGATTTTTGGCAATTTTCGGTTTCGGTGAATATTTCACTAGTGAATTTCGCCGAAATTGGCTGGAGATAAACTAGGACCACCAGCGTAGGTCTATTAAATTTTTAGTAGGCCTACAAAACGTTTTTTTTTAACAAGCTGAATTTCGGCCTCTTAAATTCAAGGCATTTTCTTTACGGAGGCCTTAAACTTTTGTACTCCTTCAAAAAGCATTATTATTTTATTGCATGCTGTATTATTGTTCAGGTGGCAAGACCACTGCCATCGCGCGTCACGTGAACTTTGCTCAAATTAGGCTATTTGTTAGTAAAACGCATAGCGCTTTGCGTTGCCTGCGTCGTCTATTGCAACATGTCAAGATAATAAACTATTCATTGCGAAACATTATCCCAGCGCAAGAATGCAATGTTTAAAATTCATTTATTAACAGATATATGTAAAACAACTTACCAGTTTACAACTGTGTGTAAGGACGATGTGATGAGATCAGTCCTATAAAACAGCAAAAATCATTTGGGTAACCTTAGAGGGGGCTATGCATATGGCGTCCTTACAAGCTGACTTTAGTTGGTAATCACTAACATAGTCTAAAGCTTTCTTCATTTGATGTTATTTGTCGTATTAGGCCTACTTGCCCAATGGTTACTGATTAGCGTAGCAGCCGAAAATGTTTCTGTTAGCCTACGGCTTAGCTAATGGTAGGCCTAACATGGAAGCGAAAATATGACCCTGTGCCGACACAATATTCAGCTAACCGCGCACTCATAGGCCTAAGCATACAAACTGTCCAGCTGCGCAGCATAACACTAATCCTGTCGTTAGACACTTTAAAGCTGAAATATTTTGTAGGAGCTACTGTGCCATGGAAACATTTACATCAATTTTGGATTTTTATGCTTTATTGCTTGAGTTATGAACGCGTGTAGAATGCACAGATAAATGGCAGGATAATAAAGTGATGGGACATTGTTGATGTCTAATAAAAACATGAACTTATCCGTGTGCTTGCCATTTATAGGCCCTAACTGCATGCATGAATGATCCGGCTGTCGTCTTGGCCCCACATTCGCTGTTAGTGCACTCGATTTTTGGTAGCCTATTATGTCAATGACCATCCGATGCAGCAGGCCTATAATATTTTGGTCCAAAGTGAAAGCAGCTATATGAGATCACCATATCGTCATTACGCAGACTTTTACATTAATTAAGCTTATATTATACGCTTAGGCCTATCTGTTGTTTTACGTTGCACATTTTGGGCAGTTCGGCCAAATTGGTAACCATTGGGCAAGTAGGCCTAATACGACAAATAACATCGGTCGGGGGAAAATGCAATTGACGGCATTCGATTGCCCATCCCCAACAAACCCCCTATAGGCGCAAACATCTCGCAAAAATTTCGTTGCCATGTTAACGGGGGTCAAACGGGGTAAATATAAATGTCACCGTTAATTAGGCCGATTCCGAAAACCATATCCTAGAACCACAATTACGACTCTATCTTGCACACAACGGAAGTTATGACAGTTTAAAGAATTTTTAAATTTTCCCCAAAGACGTCATTGCAATTTTTTCGAATTTTTTAAATAAATAAATCAAAAATTAAATTTTTATTTTGTAACATTTTAAAGGCACTCTCTTGCGCAGAAGCGCGTCATTTGACGTATTAAGCGTAAAAATCGGTCTAACGGACTCGCCTGTAGGCGAGTTGAAGAACCAAAAAGTGAACAGGAGGGGTGTATATTTCACCTATATGGAAAGCAAAAACCTCTGGGCGGATTGAGCCCAATTTTTTGGTGGTAGAGGTTCACGACTTAATCATGCCCTTCAAATATGGTGACGATCGGTTCAGGGGTTTTTGGTTGGCTGAGGGTCAAAGTTTGCCTTTTCCCATTGACTTTGAAGGTCGTCCTTACAACACTCACACTATCGTGTGAGGTGTGATGTCCGTTTAATAATTTGTGATTTGTTTAGTCTTAGTTTATTGTAGTCATTATTTTTGCCATTCAATTTCTATTTTGTACCTGCACTGATCTCATTTTGTACACGTTTGTTGCACATATTGATAAAATTATCGTTATCGAACATAAGGTGATTGTCCACTCTCAAGTGCCTATATCGCAGCAACCAATAATCCGATCCACTTCCGGTTTGGTTCTAGGTGGGGTTGTTGGGTCCGCCAATTCAACACTACCGTTTATATTTACGCCTAACTGACCCTTGTTGCCATGGCAACGAAACTTGGGACAGAATGGGCTATAAGTCGGCTTGTGTAAGAGATATCTGCGAAATTTTTTCGTTTATAGGGAAGTTTTCGCGGTTGCCTTGTCGAACGCTGCAATCGACATTTTTTTCCAACGGACCCCCGTTGCCATGGCAACTAAATTTGTGACAAAAATGGGCTATAACTCGGCTTCTGTAACAGATATCTGCGAAAGTTTTGCGTCTATAGGTGGGTTTCTGCAGTTGGACCGTCGATCGCTGCAATCCACATTTTTTCTTCACCGACCCCTGTTGCCATGGCAACGAAATTTGGGACAAAACGGGTTATAACTCGGCTTCCGTAAAAGATATCTGCGAGATTTTTTGCGTCTATGAGGGGTTTTCGGGGTCGGCCGTCGAAAGCTGCAAATCAAATTTTGCCCCAACCGACCATTGGTTGCGATGACAACAAAATTTGAAACAAAATGGACTATAACTCGGCTTTTTTTAAAAGATATGTCTCAGATCTTTAGCAGCAGTTGTAGCAGTAGCAATACTGTAGTAGTGCTAATTGTAGTCATATCGGCGTTTAATATGCGCGGAGTATACATTAGATTGGTTACAACAGTGTTTTTCAACCTTTTTGCTGCAGCGGAACCCTACATAAGTGTGACGATCACTCACGGAACCCCATGCAATGATTCGCAAATCCAGCGGCGTATATAGTCGAAGTGGAAGTTTCAGGGTATATGGGGATTGATGTCCCCAGCGGAGTCAAGAGACAAAGAACCTGTGGGGCCTAAAAGCAAAGCACTCAAAAGCCGACGATAAATCAGCAGGCAAAATACTCGTTAAATTTGACCGCATTAATTAATATATTTTAGCAATTTTATTTCACTCGTTATTGTATTTGAGCAAAAACACCTGACGAAGAAGTCGCCAACGGTTCAAAAATTATCATCGGATCTTTTTACGTTTTGCGTCCACGGACAGCTCAGAGATCTGGACCCCCAGCCAGATACTTTAATGCGTGAGGCTTTTTTTTATATTTTTCAAGCAGAATGTTTTAAAAATGATAGTTATTCAATAAATAGACAAACGATTTCTTAACACTAGCACTAATATGTTAAGTCTCCAGTGTTCAATGCAAATATTTTAAGACTGTTAAAAACAACAAAAATATTTAGCACTGTTAGTATGAAAAAGTAAACGGCTCATGGTCAAAATGCAATAGCTTACTTTTTAAAAATTAAAGTTAAGCTTGCCAGAGCTGAGATACGACCGGCGAAAGGTTTCGATGTCGTCACGCTGTTGTTGCCTCTGCTGGGATGATGTATCTTGCACTCCTTGATTTGCTTCTTCGTCACCTGAAATTCGACACAACGAGGTTCATAAATCTTGATTCATATATTTCGTATAAACGCTTCTGTTAATCGAAAAAACATCAAACGGTAGACGTTAAGAAAAAATAATTTACATTGTAACCTAGTGATTTTCAACTGGGGTTTCGCGGAACATGTCGGGAATGGCAAAAATTACAAGTGATTCAATATTGGGGGTGATCCGAAGGAATCTTGGATTCAGGATCACTTTGAAATTTTTGTTAACATTGTTTTAAAGGGGGCATAAGGGAAACAGTGGCTAAACCGAATATGGTGACGCCACTTAGCAAACAACATGGCGTTGGCAGAGGTCTGCGGTCTCTGATTGCGTTTTTAAAAAGTAAGCTATTGCATTTTGACCGTATCTTCATTAAATATTGACCAATTTTCACAAAGGTCTAATGACTAGAACGCATCCAGTGGACCCTCCTGAGGAAGTTGGAGTTGGAGGACCTCGAGTTTGCTGATGATCTGGCCCTTTTGTCACATCGCCTTCAGGACATACAAGACAAAGTCAACGCTCTTAAGGAAACTGCACAACGTGTAGGCCTGACGATTAGCTAAAAGAAAACAAAACTTCTACGCACCAACAACATGCAGGAAGCTCCCGTCACTATAGAGGGTTCAGTGGTGGAGGATGTGGACGAGTTTGTATCTTGGCAGCAGGATCAGTAAGACAGGAGGCACAGACGAAGACGTCACAGCCAGGATTAAAAAAGCTCAGCAAGCCTTCGCCATCCTGCGACCTGTATGGAAACTCACAGCCATCTCCACCAGAACGAAGGTGCGGGTCTTCAACTCCAATGTCAAAGCGGTCTTACTATACGGAGC
>Ga0209367_1006491_pt1 | contig 16171 bp, 12 predicted proteins | sample WorMetLIZISLAND2_FD_187412 | JGI IMG/M metagenome (GOLD analysis project Ga0209367, IMG submission 187412) | Marine gutless worms symbiont microbial communities from Max Planck institute for Marine Microbiology, Germany - Olavius geniculatus... ... | reverse complement strand
TTAGCATAAGTAGTCGACGTAATCAATTACTGTTTGTACGTTTGTAAAAATATTTAAGAAAAAAACCAAAAATTTGGCGCACAAGGTGAGGCGGCGTCAGCAAATAAAATTCGATTTGGGCAACAGTCCGTCAAGTACTAAATTACATTGTATTAAATTTGTACATGTCTAATTTTTATACATTTTGACGGAGAATTTGGAGATTGTATTTTTTTATCTTATTGTACAGGGTGGCCCGCGAGATACCGAGAGAATGCGATGCCCGGGACAAATTGAACTTGGCGGCTTCGATGCTGTCCATGATGGTTTTCTTTTCGACCTCCTCCAGCCGCCTGGAGCCTGGTGATTTTATCCGGTTGCCATTGATCAAAGCTGCGGGCAATCCCAAAAGGTCCGGTTTGATGGTATCGTCCTCGGCCAGGTTGGCAGCCCGTTCGACCACATTTTCCAGCTCCCGGACATTGCCCGGCCAGGCATACCGCACCAGGGACTTTTCGGTGTCCGGCTCAAATTTAATGCCCGATTTTTTCAGCACCTTGGTACAACGGCTTAGAAAATAGCGGGCTAAATGGACAATATCCTCGCTTCGTTGCCTGAGCGGCGGAATGACAATTGGAAAAACATTCAGGCGGTAAAATAGGTCCTCACGAAAGTTTCCCCGGTCCACTTCATTTTTGAGCTGGACATTGGTGGCGGCAATAATGCGCACGTCAACGGAAATGGGTTTGTGTTCGCCCACCCGGTAGACCTCGCCGGTTTGCAGCACGCGCAGCAGTTTGACCTGCATGTCGCCCGACATATCACCGATTTCATCCAGAAAAATAGTGCCGCCGTCGGCCAGTTCGAATTTTCCCGGCCGGCCGCCGCGCCGGGCGCCGGTAAATGATCCTTCCACATACCCGAAAAGCTCGCTTTCCAATAATTCCCGCGGGATGGCCCCGCAGTTGATAGCCAGCAGGGGGTGGTCCCGGCGCGGACTCTGATTGTGAATGGACTGGGCAAACAGCTCCTTGCCGGTGCCGGTTTCCCCCAGCAGCAACACAGTGGTTTTGCTCAAGGCGGCGGTCATGGCCAGGCGCTTGGATTCCTGGAAAGCCGGGCTGACCCCGACGATATCATCGAAAGTGAACCGCGCCTGGGTGCCGGCCATTTTGTCCACCAGCCGCCGCAGTCGCTTGATTTCGTTAAAAACGATAATGATGCCTTGCATGCGGCTGTTGGCATCAAAAATCGGCTTGGCGGTACAGATCAGCTGGATGGTCTTGCCCGGCGTCTGGATAAAAACCTCCCGGTCGACGAATTCGAAATCCGGATCCAGCATGGCATCGATATCAATCTGGTCTCCGATAATCTCCGCCAGTGGTTTTCCTTCCAGGTCATCCTGCCACTGGAGAATGTTGTTCCCCTGATTATTGATTTTATTGATCACGCCGTTTTGATCGATGGCCATTACGCCGCTGTCGATGGAATCAATGATGGCCCGCATGTAATTGTTATGCAGCCGCAGTTCCTGCGAGGTTATTTGAATACGCAGCTGGGTATTGATCGCGTGGGCGGCGGTAATCACCATGCCCAGGGTGTGGGGATGAACCTGATCGGCGTTGCCGGACAGGGCAATCACGCCGATCAGTTTATCGTCCGGATCGAAAACGGGCGCGGCCGAACAGGTATGGCCGTAGCCGCGCCGGCAGTAGTGCTCATCGTCGTTGATCTGGACCGGTATCTCGCGCTCCAGGGCCAGGCTGATCACGCTGGTGCCCACGTCTTTCTCGGTCCAGCGGTAACCGGGGCGGCAATTGCCGCGAAAAAGCTCATCCATGATCGGTTGGTCGCCAATGTCATGCAGGATATAGCCGTCCCGGTCGGCAATATTGACGGCAAATCCGGCGCCGGCGACGAATTGATAGAGTTCTTCCATCTGGGCCGTGGCAATGGTGAGAAATTCCCTGTTGAGTTCAAGCCTTTGGGCCAGTTGTTCGGATGTCAATCGCTTTTGTCTGGGGTTGCGGGTGTCTTCCGGGTTGACCCCATATTGTTCGCAGCGTTCATAGGAGGCTTCAATCTCGCGCCGCAACGTCGCGGGGTCGGGGATATTGTACATGGACATGGGTAATTCCTTGAACTATTGGAAGTGCGAAAAAAACTCATGACAACCGTTGAGCAACGAACCCCTCGCTTTCAGCTAAATTCCTGCATATCACAACAAAATTCGTACATCAAGTGCCGAGGAAAGGGGTCAAGTCTGCTCTTGACTCTTAGTTATTAAAAAAGGGTCGAACTAAGAGTCAAGAGCAGACTTGACCCCTTCTGTATTTTTCTAATTAAATAATTTTTTATTGACATATATTTTTTATAGATATAATTATTTTTATAATTTTTCTAATTAGAAAATCAGGAGGATAACAAGATGAATATCGCTGTCTTGGGAGCGGGAAACGGTGGCTGTGCCGTGGCCTTCGACTGCGCGTCCTACGGCCATCAGGTCAGTCTGTTTGATTTTCAACAATTCCCGGAGAACATCGCGGCTGTCCAGAACAACGGCGGTATCCACTGCGAGGGTGTCCTCGAAGGATTCCAGCCGGTGGTTTCTGCCGGACACGAGATCGAAAAGGCACTGGAGGGGGCTGAAATTATATATGCCGTGGGTCCGGCGTATAGCACCAGACCCTTTGCCGAAGCATGCCGGCCTTTTCTCAAGCAAGGACAGATCGTGATCGTGTGCCCGAGTTCGTGCGGGGGCAGTGTCGAATTTAAAAACGGCGCCGGCTTGGATCTGCGGGATACCGACATCGTCGTTGCAGAGACATCGACGCTGCCGTATGCCGTTCGCCTGCTCGAGCCGGGCAAAATCAGGATTTTCAACAAGCTCAAAGGTGGATTGTTCCTGGCGGCGGTTCCGGCGAATAATACCGGCCATGTGCTGCAGCAGGTGCGTGATGTCTATCCGAACATGAGCGCGGCCAGAAATATCCTCCAAACCAGCCTGCAAAACGGCAACCCGGTTATCCATCCCACGATTACGCTTATGAATGTCGCCTTAATCGAACGCACCAAAGGGGATTTCGATTTTTACCACGAGGGTGTTACACCGGCGGTCGGCAGGCTGATCGAAGCGGTTGATAAAGAACGGGTCGCCATTGGGAAAAAATTGGGCGTCGATGTCGTTCCCGACCCGGCGCTGGGCGTCATGCAAGGCTATATGACTGAAGCCACGTATGATACCGGTTTTATCACCTCGCCGGGATTCGCGGGCGTCAAAGCTCAGAGCAGTCTGGATTACCGTTACTTCAATGAGGATGTGGGGTATGGTTTGGTGTTCCTTCAGAAACTTGGGGAACAGGTCGGGGTGGCCACACCGGTTATGTCGGCGGTGATCGCACTGGTTTCTTTGCTAATGAATCGAGACTATGCGGGGGAAGCCAAACGCACCATGGCTTCTTTGGGGCTTTCAAATCAAACCGCGAAACAACTGAACGATCTGTTGGCCTAAACCAAGGCCCCAATTGGTATTTATTCGTTATCAGTTATTGGTTAATGGTTTAAAAAGAATGAAATCTGTTCTGACGTCTCACTGATGTTCCAAATATAAAATCAGCTTCTATAAGCGCCAAATAACTATTTACTCTTTAGATATTTTCTATTTAGAAAAAAATAACTTGACAATTTATCTTATAAGAAATACTTGGGTCAAAAATAATGTTATAAAAAAGGTTGACCAAATATGGGAAGTACTGAAGAGCATACCAATCTTGACGCATTGGACAATCAAATCATTCGTCTGCTGACAGAAGACGGCCGCATGTCAATCGGCGAGATGGCAAAAAAACTGGATGTTACGGCACCCACCGTTCGAAAGCGAATAAAGCTTTTGGAAAAAAAGGGCATATTCGGTATTTCCGGGCAAATCGACCCAAGCCGGCATCGAAAAATGATAACCGCTCTGGTCGCCATGAGCGTCCGGTCGGAGGGAAAGCTTGATCAGGTTCTGGATAAAATCGCCGGGCTGCCGAATGTGGCCTGGGCAGGAGTGGTTACAGGGCGCTACGATATCCTTGCTGAGGTCATTTGTGTGGAAGGTAAGGACGAACTATATCGATTTACGACTGAAACTATCCTCAAAATGGGCAATATCGTCAGAAGTGAAACTTTCATCATCATGAGATCCAGAAACAATTGGCTGCGATTGCCGAAAGGTGTGAGGGATATCTAATCGAATACGCTCCTGCGGCTGAGCGGTAGGCCCTAGAAAGCCCCTGGATGGGGGCACACAACTATTTAAATCCGAAATCCGAAGCTCGAAGCACGAAAATCCGCCTCCGGCGGAAATGACATAAATCTCAATGACAAAAACAAATTCGGAACCAATACGCAATCTAACGATGAGCGCGTTGATCAGTATTAGACCACGGCTTTCTTCGTCTCGTTTTAACCGTTTTGAACATTTGGAAATTCGAATTTAAGATTTGTTTCGGATTTCGTATTTATTTAAGCATCTTTTGACTCTCTTCGGATCGCTAGAACTTTTCGGGTTTACCACAAGAAATGGTGGTTTAATGTCGGAACTAAAAAGGGGGAATTCGTTTTTACCGGAAGTATGTTCAGGATCGACTAAAACACTTTTAACTACAAGAAAAAGGGAGGAAAAAATGAAAAAGGCTAAAATATTTTCGGTTCTTGTCTCACTGGCTATTTTTTTCGGTGTTGTCGGAATTGCCTCAGCGGGGACTCTTGATGAAATTGCTCAGAGAGGAGAACTCCGCATCGCCGTTCAGACCCAGGGCGCACCGTTCAGCTTTGTAGATAGAAACGGCAAGCGGACCGGCAGTTCCATCGACCTATGCGAAATGATCGCCAAGGAAATGGGCGTAAAAATCAAATTTCTGAATTATGACTGGGATGGCCTGATCCCGGCCCTGCTGTCCAAAAAGGCCGACATGCTGGCGGCCGACATGACGCCGACGTTGAAAAGAGCCATGAAAATCGCATTCGCCGACCCGTATATGTACACCGGCAGCGTTGTCTTCGTAAAGCAAAACAGCCCGATCAAGACGTTGGAAGATGTCAAGAAATCCGGAACCAAGATTGCCGTTTTGTTGGGATCAACCGGTGAGAACGACGCCAAAAAAGCATTTCCGGATGCAAAATTGAAGACCTACAAAGGCGGCGGACCCCTTCTGATCAATGCGGTGCTTACCGGTCATACGGATGCCGGTGTCAACGACGGGTCGGCCGTGCGCGGCCAGGCGGCGAGTTTCCCCCCCCAACAGCGTTCGGATTCTTGAAGGGCAGCTGTCAAAATCACCGTTATCCTTCGCGGTGCGCTATGATTCGCCGGATCTGCTCAGCTGGCTCAACCTGTTCTTCCTGCACACCAGCCTGGATGGACGCCTCCAAGATAATCTGGACTACTGGGTCAATTCGCTGGATTGGAAAAAGGACCACTAGATCGGTTCCAGGTCCCAAGGTTCAAAGCTATTCGATTTCGGATTGCGGATTGCGGATTTGTTGATTCGCTTCAGGCTTCGCCTTCGGCTACGACCCGACAGGCCGCTCTAACCGATTTAACAATGGTGCAGGGTTCAAGGTTCAAGGTTCAAGGTTCAAAGGTTAAAACTGGCTGAAGCAGACTTTAGGTTTCGGGTGTCAGGTTTCGGAGTTGCTGAAACCTGACACTTGTCTGCGATCCCGTCGGCAGCGAAGCTCAAGCGGGAAAACCATCCGTTTCTTGCAACACGTTGTCAGATAATTCCCGTTAAGGGCCTATTTATTTGAAATCCTATCATGTTTGCGCAGGATTTTTAATTATCCAGATTAAATATTTAATTAGCTCTTTCGATTTAATTTAATATGACAGAGCGACTTGTGGGGTCGTAGCTCGAAGAGCGAAGCCCTAAGCGATACAACAAATCTTCAATCTTCAATCTTTAGTCTTCAATTCCGGCCTCGCCGGGTTGGGAGATAGCTTACGGATAAGTGATATGCTAGAAGCCTTCAATTTCAGGGTTATTTTGGAATATATGCCGCTTTATCTGCAATGTTTCCTGGCCACCCTCTGGCTGTCCGCTTTGTCATTGCTCGGAGCGATTCTGGTGGGAATCATCGCGTGCGCCATGCGGTTGAGTCAATCGCGGGCCATCTCACGCACTGCCGGCGTTTATATTGAGAGCATCCGCTCTACCCCGTTGCTGGCGCAGCTTTATTTTTTCTATTTCGGTCTGCCGTCTTTAGGCATCATGCTTCCTGAATGGGTTACCGGTGTTATCGCCCTGACCCTGAACAGCGGCGCCTATTATGCCGAGATTATCCGGGCGGGGATACAAGCCATTTCATACGGCCAGATCGAGGCCGGAATCGCCTCCGGCATGAGCTATTTTCAACGCATGCGCTATATCATTCTGCCCCAGGCCCTCGGCATGACTATCCGTCCCATGCTGGGACAGGCGATCGTTCTGGTCAAGGACTCCTCGCTGCTTTCATTGATTTCGATCTTGGAGTTGACCCGGGCCGGCCAGCTGCTGACTTCGGATCGGTTTATGCCGGCCGAAGGCTTTTTGACCACAGCCGCTTTTTACCTGATAATTTATTATATGCTCAAAGGCTTCTCGAAATGGTCCGAAAAGAGACTGATCTTCCGGGAAGCGCATTGAGACACGAGGGAAAGACTATGTGGGGTTTCTATTTCAACGAACTGATGCGCAGCCTGCCGTTCTTCCTCAAGGGTCTCTGGATGACCGTGGCGGTTTCCGGATTGAGCCTGATTGCGGGGACCATCATCGGCTTTATTTTGGGGATCATGCGGGCCAGCGGGAACAATATAGTAAAGGCCGTCATTGGCGTATGGGTGGACCTTATTCGCGGGACACCTTTTCTGGTCCAGGTCTTTATCATATTTTTTATTCTCCCGGGTGTCGGTATCGAGCTGGAGGCATTTCCGGCTGCGGTCATCGCCCTCACCAACCTGGCGGCCAGTTTTATCTGCGAAATCGTCGCCGGCGGTATTTTGGCCGTTCCTGCCGGACAACGAGAAGCGGCAACCGCTTCAGGTCTATCGGCCTACCAGCAACTGCGGCACATTATTTTACCCCAGGCCATGCGAACCATTCTGCCACCTTTGGTGGGACAGTATGTTCTCCTGATCAAAGACTCATCCGTTGTCTCGGCAATCGGCGTGATCGATATCACCAGAGTCGGGTGGCTGACGGTGCAACGCATTCCGGAAGGTTTGATGGTGTTCGGCCTGGTGGGCATCTTGTATTTCGTCATATGCTACCCGTTAATCAATTTGTCGAATTTTCTGGAAAGACGGATGACGGTAGTCAGTACGAGACTGTAAAAATAGGGGAATTTATCCATGATCTCTTTTAGGAACGTAAACAAATGGTTTGGCGATCTTCATGTCCTCAAGGACATCAACATCGATGTTGACCAGGGAGAGGTGGTGGTGGTCTGTGGGCCCAGCGGATCGGGCAAAAGTACGCTGATTCGCTGTATCAATCGATTGGAGCCGATCCAAAAAGGAGAGTTGGTCGTGGACAGCATGGCGGTCCATGACAAAAAGACCAATATGACCCGCATTCGGGCCGAGATCGGATTTATCTTTCAGTCATTTAATCTATACCCCCACATGACGGCGCTGGGAAACGTGACCATTGCCCCTATGAAAGTCCGCAAAATACCGAAAGAAGAAGCCGAAAAACTAGGCCGCGAGACTCTCACGCGGGTGGGCTTGGCCGACAGAATCGCAAGCTACCCCGCGCAGCTTTCAGGCGGGCAGCAGCAGCGCGTGGCCATCGCCAGAGGCCTGTGTATGCGCCCGAAAATTATGCTTTTTGACGAACCCACATCGGCCCTTGATCCGGAGATGATCAATGAAGTCCTCGACGTTATGCGGGATCTGGCCAGGGAAGGAATGACCATGATGGTCGTTACCCACGAAATGGGATTTGCCCGGGAGGTAGCTAACCGGGTGGTATTCATGGATGACGGGCAGATCATCGAGGTTGCACCGCCAAACGACTTTTTCACGAATCCGCAAACGGACCGAGGTAAATACTTTTTAAGCTCTATCCTGACCCATTGAATTTTTACGATACTATAACCCAGAAGAGGTAATCCGTAGTCTGGTATAAGTTTTTTAAAAATTTGGAGTATTGGAGTACTGGAGTGTTGGAGTGAAATCGATTTCGGATTCTGGATTTCGGATTGCGGATTGGAAAAGCATAGCGTATGGGGCAAAGTGCAATGAGTAAAATCAGGTGATATTCCATAATTCGTTCCGCCTCAGGCGGATCACTATTCATTCGACATTCCAAATGCTCCAGCAATCCAATACTCCAGTATCGTGACTTGTCAATAGAATCTTGCAATATAGACGTTACCTTTGCAGTGTTATCCTGACAACCTGTTGTCAGGAAGCATTAATTTTAGGAGTCAGCGTTGCCGTCGGCCTAACAAAAGGTCGGTCAAATCGGAAAAGATACTTCTGACCATCCGCCGTTGGAGATTCGACTTTCCTAAATTTCTCATAATATCAATCATAAAGGAGGTCCTTATGGAAGAATTTAAAAATATACTCTACCCTGTTGCGCTGACTGACATCTCACCCAGGGTGGTCCCCTATGTGGTGACCATGGCAAAACAACTCGACGCCCAGGTCCACCTGCTGCACGTACTACGCCGTTTTGATTGGTTTGTGGACACGTATGTGGAAGAATCCCCCAAGCCCGATTTTAAGCGCATTGCCAGTGATTTCGAAGACAAGCTGCTGATTCAAGCCGAGCAAAAGCTCGAAGCGTTCCAAAAGCGGCATTTAAAGGACATTCAAATTGCGAACGCAATCGTGGTCAGCGGAACCCATTACCGGCAGATTTTAGATTATGCTAAATCCGAGGGAATAGACCTGATCATGATGGGTACCGGAAAAACAAGGCAACGGATGATGTTCGGCTCCGTCGCCGACAAGGTATCCAGACTGTCCAAAGTCCCCGTCATGTTAATCAAAAGCAGCTGAAACAACGGAAATTGCACACCATCAAAAATAAAGGAGGAAAACCATGGCAACCAAACGTGAAAAGCGCGACCCGTATCTCTGGGAAGCATTGATTTCGATCCTGGGTCTGGTATTTTTCATCAGTCTGGCGATCGTCCGCTATGAAACAGATGCCCATGTTCCAATCCTGCTCGGCGTGCTCGTGGCCGCAGCAATCGGACTACGGGCTGGATTCAGCTGGAAGGAAATTGAAACCGGCATGCTAAACGGTATCACCAATTCGCTTCAGGCCATCGTAATTTTGCTCATCATTGGTATTCTCATCGGCGTTTGGATTTTAAGCGGCGTGGTACCCACGATGCTCTACTATGGATTGAAAATATTGCACCCCAAAATATTCCTGCCGGCGGCTTTGATCATTTGTTCGATCACTGCTTTAGCCACCGGAACTTCCTGGGGCACCACCGGAACCATCGGCATCGCCTTGATCGGTATCGGAGCCGGCTTAGGATTTCCGCTGCCGGTGGTTGCCGGCGCAGTGCTTTCCGGCGCCTATTTCGGCGATAAAATGTCGCCCCTTTCCGACACAACCAACATGGCACCGGCCATGGTGGGCACCGACCTTTACACGCACATCAAACACATGACTTATACGACCGGCGTCAGCTATGGCCTGACGCTGGTGATCGAAATTGTCCTGGGCTTTTTTTACGGCGGCGGGCAAGCCAACTTAGAGAGCGTCAACCAAATGCTGACAGGCATCGACGCCCAATTCAATATCAATCCCCTGTTGTTGATTCCCCCGATTGTTGTCATGGTTCTGGCATTTCGCAGAATTCCGGCTGTCCCGGGGATTGTGATGGGAATTTTAGCCGCCGGCGTACTCGGAGCAATCTTTCAAGGAAATACATTCGGGAAACTGCTGTCAGCGGCTTACGGGGGTTATGTCAGCACCAGTGGCATTGAAGCCGTCGACAACCTGTTGACCAAAGGCGGTTTCGAGTCCATGTTGTACACCGTGTCGCTGGTGATCTGCGCCATGATGTTCGGCGGGATTATGGAAAAGACCAATCAGCTGCGCGTCGTCGTGGCGGTTATCCTGAAAAAGGCGCAAACGACCGGCTCCTTGATTACATCCACGATCCTGACTGCCATCGCGTCCAACTTAATTCTGTGCGATCAATACATGGCCATCGTGATGACCGGCAAAATGTACGCCCAATCGTATGTCGATAAAGATCTACACCCCAAGAATTTGTCCCGTGCCATAGAGGACAGTGCCACAGTAACGGCCAATCTGGTGCCGTGGAATTCAGGCGGCGCTTACCAGGCCGCGACATTGGGCGTGGCAACCATTGCTTATCTGCCATTTAACTTCTTTTGTTGGCTAACGCCGATCGTATCAATGATCTATGGCTGGTTTAATATAACCATTGATCCGCTGGAAGAGGAGGTCGAATCAGACGAGGTGGCGGCCGAGCAGGGCGCCGCATAAGAATTGACGGGCTATCGATTACAACCGTCCAAGAAATAATCTTAAAGGAGATATGGACATGTTTAAGACTATCTGCCTTAAAGTAATAATCGTATTCATTCTGTCCGTGCTGGGGTTGGTGCTGGGGGATGCACCGGCACTGGCGCAAGACGTTGAATTGTCTCAAGACTCGACCTTAGAAGGCATTTTGCGACGGGGTGAACTGCGCATTGGTTTGGAAGCCGGGTATATGCCTTTTGAGATGATCGACAAACGCAGCGGCCTGCGGCAGAAGGAGATTCGCCACGGAGGATTTCGGCGTAAGGGCCGCCAACTCGCCTTGATGGGCTTTGATATCGATATCGGCATCGAGATGGCCAAGGCCTTGGGGGTCAAACCGGTATTTGTCGACACCCTGTGGCCCAGCATTATTCCGGCCCTGAAACTCGGCCGCTATGACATTATTTTCGGTGGCATGTCGGTCACCGAGGCGCGCAAGAAAAAAGTGGATTTTGCTAACCCATTCATGACCGTGGGCCAAACCGTGCTGCTAAATGCCAAGCACAAAGGTACAGTCAGATCCTACCGGGATCTGAATGATGCCAAGTTTGTGGTGGTGTCCAAACCCGGCACCACCGGCGAGGAGGCCGTGCAGCGCCAGATTCCCAAGGCCACCTATGAAACCGCCGATACGGAAACAGCCGGCGCCATGCGGGTGCTCAACGGCACAGCGGACGCGTTTGTCTATGATTTGCCGTTTAATGCCGTGTTTACCGCCATGCATCCGTCGGATCAGCTAGTATTTCTGGATAAGCCCTTTACCAAAGAGCCCATTGCCTGGGCCATTCGCAAAAACGATCCGGACTTTCTCAAATTTCTCAACGGCTTCCTGGAAGAGATTAAAAAAGACGGCCGGTTCGATAAAATTTACAAAAAGTGGTTTAAGAGTACCGATTGGTTTAGGCATGCGAGATAACGCGAATGCTTGATGCTGGATACTCGATGCTGGATGCTCGATGCTGGATGCTCGATGCTGGAAGCAGAAGGTATAAGGTGTGAGGTATAGGGTATAGGGTATAGGGTATAAGGTATAAGGTGATCAAGATAATGGATGCCTGATACTGGATGCTGGATGCTTGATGCAGAAGGTATAAGGTGTGAGGTATAGGGTATAGGGTATAAGGTGTAAGGTATAAGGTGATCAAGATAATGGATGCCTGATACTGGATGCTCGATGCTGGATACCGGATACTCGATGCTGGATGCTTGATGCTGGATGCAAAAGGTATAAGGTTTAGGGTGTAGGGTATAAGGAGATCAAGATAATGGATGCTGGTTGCTGGATTGAATAGTTGCTTGGATTGATTGTGCTGCTTCTTTTTCAATCCGCAATCCGATATCCGAAATCGAAAGGCTGTATGCTGGATGAGTAAATATCCGATCCCAGAGGGAGTGCGTGCATTATCCATCAGGAGTATTGGAGTGCTGGAGTAGTGGAGTAGTGAAAAACCTTAAAGGGAACAATCGGGTGGTCAACTTGATTTGCTCTCAATTAACTGAAATTGTTTTGATTAATTCCACCATCCAAACTAAAAATCATAGCGATAGGTCGTAGAAAATGTGACTGGTTCACTTGAGTCTGAATTTCGTCCAACACTCCAATACTCCACCACTCCAATACTCCAGCAGTTCTTTCTAGGCAAAGGCACTGGAGGCTTGAAATATGGCAAGCGGCAAAAAAATATCGAAGAAGCCTGCATCCATTCTGTTGTTCCTCTGGGTCTTCGTCTTATTTCCTGCCGGCGTTGTTTGCACGCAAGAAAAGCCGTTTCCCGTAGCCATCGAAGTGATGGCCCCCTGTGTCATGAAATCTGGTGAGTCGTATTCGGGCTTCGAGATCGAACTGTGGGAGGAAATCTCAAGAGATCTGGGGCTGGAATTCACCTATTATGAAACCAATATGGCCGGAATTTTTAAGGATTTGATCGAAGGAAACGCCCATGTGGGGTTTTCCTGTATTACAGTTACCCACGCAAGAGAAGAACTCGTAGATTTTTCCCACCAAACTTTGGATTCCGGGTTACGAATTCTGGTATCGAATAAAACAGAGTTCAGTCTGATCGAACCGGTTAAATCCCTTTTTTCGCCAATCGTAACGAAAGCGTTGGCCTATCTTTGCCTTTTCATCATTGTTTGCGGTCATGTGTTCTGGCTGCTGGAAAAAGGCAAGCATCTGATCAGCGTGAATTATTTTCCCGGCATATTTCAGTCATTTTGGTACGTCATGGTGACGATGACGACAGTCGGATATGGAGACATCGTACCCCGTAAGTGGATTGGCCGCGTTATGGCGTTTCTTGTTATGCTGATCGGGATCGGCTTCTTTGGATGGGCTATCGCTCAATTCTCGGCGGCAATTACCTTGCAAAAACTGCGTTCCGATATCACCGACCATCGGGATCTTCGCAAAAAAATTGTTACAACAGTTGCGGGCACCACAAGTATCGACGCCCTCGATGATCTGGGTGCGATCGTTGTGCCCGTTAAAGTGATCGATGAGGCCATTGAAATGCTTTTGCAGCATAAAGTCGATGCAGTCGTTTTCGATTCTCCCACAATTCTTTACTATGCACGCAATGAAGCGGCGGGAAAAGTGACTGTCGTCGGCGATCTTTTTGACAAACAATATTACGGGTTCTTATTTCCCCAGGGAAGTGAACTTCGCGAACCGGTCAACCGGGCGCTGTTGAAGATGCATATGACCGGTCAATACGATAAAATCTTTAATAAATGGTTTGGGTCTTATTAGATCCCTAGCGGAGCCATTTTGACAAATTTTTGTTGGTGTTGAATAAGCTTTTGTATTTTTTTGGAATATAATGAACTAAAATTCAAAATGACTAAAATGAGCTAAAATTGTGGAATCCTATCATTTTAAATAGACAGAATACCATCATTTTAGACACTTTAGGCAATTTAGTCATTTTAGGCATTTGCCCGTTGACATTCTATTTATTCGTGCTTCACAGAGACCACTTTTTAGAAGTACGGCCTTTCAAGTAGTCCACAACATCATCATGCACATTTTTCATCATTGCTACAGAGGTTTCACGATTTTCTTCTCATTCATCAGCGCTTCCATGAGGGTAGCGGGGCTCATGGTTGGTTCCATCATGTTATGGGGCATCACCGGAACGTTGATGTTTTCTTTTGTACCCGTTGGCCTCGCCGCCGGCGATACGCTGCAGATCGCAGTCATCGGTCCGATGTCCGGTAAAGATCACGAAGCCGGTCAAGCAATGTTGGACGGGGTAAATCTGCGTGTGATTGAAATCAATCAGAGCGGTGGGATTGACGGCCGGACGCTTGAAGTCCTTACGTACGACGATCAAAACGATAAAGTGGCGGCACGAGATAAGGCGATGGAAATCGCGCAAGATAGCAAAGCGCTGGTTGTGATCGGCCATTATTACAGCTCGATCTCCCTGGAAGGGGGTAGAATATATAAAGATTATGGCATTCCCGCGATAACAGCCAGTGCGACGGCTCCGGAGGTGACCGTTGGAAACAATTGGTACTTTCGCGTGGTTCCGGACACCAATCTTCAGGGAAAATTCTCCGCCCTTTACCTGAGAAATATTCTCGAACAGAAATCCGTGTATATCGTTTTTGAACAGGATGCATACGGCATGACCCTCAAGCGTTCCTTCGAGCAGGCTTCCAGAAATGCCGGACTTCAGATCAAGAACATTTGGGGCGTTGATTCGGCAAACAATGATGTGGACCGTAAATTCGATGCGATTACCCATGAGATGCAGCGTGATCCAAATCCGGGGGCGCTGTTTGTGGCGCTTCAGGACCACCAGGCTGCCAAGCTTGTCAGATCGATTCGCGATACGGGCATCGACCTTGTAGTTATGGGTGGAGATGCCATCGGATCAGATTCTTTCCAAAGAAAATTTGCCAAAATTCCGATAGAGACGAGAAGCCCCGGCCATTATACGGATGGTATTTACGCCGCGACGTTTTTTATCCGTGATATCAGCAACCGCCAAGCACGGCAATTCAGCAAAAAATTCAAACAGCGGTTTGACAAGGATCCCGATGACATAGCTGCCACGCATTATGACGCGGCGGCAATCGCCGTGGAAGCGATTCGGAAGGCAAATATCGAATTTGATGTCGCGCAAACCCGAAAGAATATCCGCAATCAGTTGAACGGTTTCAGAGACATTGAAACGGCATACAAGGGAATTACCGGACGTATTTTTTTTGACGCGCACGGCACTGTCGTCAAGCCGTTCCCCATCGGTGTATACTCCCACGGCAGATTGATCTCGGCACCCACTCAGCTGGGGACGATCGTTAATCTGGATATGATCATCGATTTGCAAAAGGAGCTTGACGAGGGACGTATCATCCCCATGGATGATCGCTTTCTGTATCGGACCATGATCGTTTATACGGGCATAGACATCAACGAGATCAGTAACATCAATCCGATAAATGAAACGTTCACCGCGGATTTCTACTTATGGTTCAGACACAAGGGATACCTTGACTACAGCAAAATAGAATTTTTGAATGCCGTCGAAGATTTGCGCCTGAAGGATGATCCGCTAATGGAAATGACTGACCCCAATATTGCCTACCGGGCCTATCGCATCAAAGGTGATTTTAAGGAAGTCTTTAATTTTCGCGACTATCCGTTTGACTCGCAAACATTGAGTATCAGCTTTCGGCATAAAAAATACTACCGTGAGCGTCTTATATTCGTTACCGACGACATCGGGATGCAACGTTACAGCGGCCAAACGCCGGCCGAGCGTTTAAAGAAATACTTAAGTCTCAGCAATGAGGCGCCATGGCATCTGCAGGACATTTTTGTTTTTTCGGATATCGGTGCCGCTGATTCGACCCTCGGCAACCCGGGCATGTTCCATGCAAAAGCGGACACGGCCATCAGCTACTCCCGGTTCAATGTGGTCACGGAAATAGAAAGAAATGCGATAAGCTACGTGCTGAAGAATTTGATTCCCTTGTTTATCGTCATCTTGCTTGGATACATTACGCTGTTTGTACCGCCCGAAGGCCCGCCATTTGTGGCGCGAATGAGTTTAGGGGTGATCGCCCTGCTGACCGCTGTTTTCCTGAGATTGGAAGCAGTCAGCCAGCTGCCGAATGTCGGCTATCTTGTTGCCCTGGATTACATGTACTTTGCCGTCTACGTTCTCATCCTGTCAGGAATTGTCATAACCGTGGCAAAGCATCGAGCGCTTCGCAAGGGGAAAAAAATATTGGCCAAGCGACTCGACTATTTCGGGAGGTTGTTTCAACCGTTATATATAGTCATCGGGATCGGAATTTTTGTATATTTATACTAGTACCCCAACCCGGACAAACCGGAGATAGCCACAAAGCCACTAAGACACAAAGAAAAAATTATTTATTAAAAACTTCGTGCCTTGGTGTCTTGGTGGCCAAAATCACTTGTTTGATAAATCCTTCGCAAACATGATGGAATTTCAATATATAGCTGCTAAATGAGCGAAAAGCGCTCATTTAGGTGTTATTTGTTAATCGGGTCTATCTACCATTTAAAGGATTAATTTAAGGCGATGTCTTCGAGTCCCCATGATTTGGTTCTGCGTAGCCGGATTCCGGAAAGCCTCATAATGAGGATAATCATCATATCGATAGTGGGGATC
>Ga0209367_1006489_pt1 | contig 16172 bp, 8 predicted proteins | sample WorMetLIZISLAND2_FD_187412 | JGI IMG/M metagenome (GOLD analysis project Ga0209367, IMG submission 187412) | Marine gutless worms symbiont microbial communities from Max Planck institute for Marine Microbiology, Germany - Olavius geniculatus... ... | reverse complement strand
ACTTCAGCAACGTGCACGGCAGTACGTCGAGTGGTGATGATTTGGCTGGCATCCTGGACAGAAGTCGCTGAACTTCATCAGTTGTCACCGGCTGAAACGCGGCTAAGGTGGGGCCGACGTGCTGCTCGATCTTTGCCCTCCACACAAGCCAAGATTTGACTTGTTAAACGTCATTCTTGCAAGACAACACATTTTTGATTTTTCTGTATCTCCAAATATGAAAAGCAGGCAAATTTGCGGTTTTCATCGAACGTCCAAAAACTAAAAGTGTTTAAGATTTATGAGGCTTTGACGCCTGACCCCCCGACCAGGAGCTCTGCCCATGGACTCCGCTAGGTGTTTTGATGCACAAGGTCGCCATTTGGCCCACATACAGAAAATATTGCCCTCTTGTGTTTTTGCCCTTGCCCCACGTTTCCCCCTAGCTTCAGATTCCTAGCGCCTCGGATGCTTCTTTCTCGTATTAGCTGCTGACTCACAACACTAGGACATCCATTAATTACACGGCCACTGACGACTGCGTGGCTGCAGTAATTCAGTCGGACAAAATATCCATCGTATCTTATCAGTCGTCGCCGGGACACCGGTGTAAACCCGTGCAAACTGCTAATGACGTGTTTGGACCCTGCAAGTCGCCACAGCTTCCGCATACACGCAGGCGACGTTAAGTCCACACTCCACTGACTTCGTGTTGCTGTGGATTTGCAGCTGTATCTCTCTGCAGCACGTTGCACAGTAGTCCACAGTTAAGGCGCGTACAGAACGGCGTAACTGAACTGAACAGCAAACTAAGACATTATGCCATTTTAGTTCAGTTTAGTAATGCTGCTCTGAACGCGCGTTTAAGCAACAAGTTTATTTTTTTTTGGCTACAGATAAGCAGATTTTTTATAATCCTATGTTGGCCATTCGGCCAGCAAATTCTCATATTGTTCGTTACTTAAATGTCATGAATGCTACCTGTGCTGGTTGATAAATTGAAATGAATTATAAATTATAAAGCAAGCTCATTTATTTATCTATTCATTTATTTCTTTCAAAAGCACAAACAGTACACAGAACCTTACTATAAAAACTAAGCGAATATTTTTGTTTTACGCATTCTACGAGTCATAAAGGCCAAAATGGCACTCAGGCCTACAACTGTCCATTTAAACATAGGTCTGCATCCAGTTTTGTAAGCAGTCCACAAAAATCGACAGCTCACAGCAGCAAATCACAACATTTTAGTCTGACAGGATGTCAGTTGTCGGTTGTCGCACGACTTGTTCAAGTTATGATGGTCAAGTGGAGTTTTGCCTTTAGGCGTGATGATTGAGCAGTGCGTGACTTGCTTATCTGTCCCAAGCAGGATGCATCCAATCACGGCGTACTGTTTAATCAGTCTTCACGTAGCATTATTTCGTATCCGTAATTTATAATAAGTAGCATGGACAATTCACATTAATGGAATGTTTACACGATCCAACAAACGTCCAGCAAACTTCCAGCGAATGTATTCAAAATACACGTTCTAATGCTGCACGTTTGCTAAACGTTTGCTGGATCGTGTAAACACTTTATAACGCTTGTAGACTACACTGAAAATTGCTTAACTTAGTGTAATATCATCGCTACGCACCACCAATACTCTTGCAGCTAATAGAACGTAAAATTTGACACTTTTGACAACACTTTGGTGAAATCTGTTGTTAGAAATTTTATTGTCTGGTTGAAGTGTCCGATTTTTGGTGTATTTGTAGTTAAATTTTTCAAAATTTTTAATTGCATTTTTGTACAGGTCTAGTTGGCCCATGTTTACCTAGAATTATTGTAAAAAAATTATTGATCTATGTTAAAGTTACAGCAGATGACGAACTTACGCAGACACTTAATAAAAAACAGTGTATTACGGCTCGCTAGTGTGAACCCGCCACATTACCTACTTGCATATTGAACAACAGCTGGCGATTAATACCGTCAAAATGACAAAAGCGTTGACCGATCCGACATACAAAACCGCCCACGACGAAACGTCGACATGAGTAGGGGAGGGAAGAGAACGTAGCAAAACAGCGCTTGTTCTGAGTTGATAAGCGCCTTCGGCCAACCGCAAAACGATAGAGCAGGTCCATGCCTCAGAGACAGTGGCGTCATGGCGTGCGGGATACTGCCCCTCCGATCTTAATTGTCAAAATTTTAAAAAAATACAAAAATCATGGTTAAATTGACATCCGGAACACCTGTGTTTACTTTGTGCTGCTGTCTCTGGTAAAACGCAACCTCTTGCTCCCAACCTTTAAGCCCATGAGGCCGCGCGTCACACTGCCCATGCAGACAGCGACATTTTTAACGCGCTACAGCTATGGTGTAGGCGTCTATGGCACGATTTTCGTCTGTCTGTTTGCCCGTCGTCTGTCATGAATGTATTGTGGCTAAACGGTAAGTTTAAATAGCCTCGTGTCTTAAACCTAGGCAGACAAAATTTAGGTAATGTAGTGCAAGGAACAATTTTCAACTTTAGTTTTGAATGGAAAAAAATAGAAAAATGTGTGTTTTCAATGGAAAACTGCCATATCTCGAAAACGGTGACAGATAAAGCCAAAGTTACAATTCATCACTGATAGAAAGTGGCATACGCCCGTTCGTCCGTCCGTCGACCTTAGATGACCTTGAAGGTCAGTATTGCAACAGGAATTGTATAGGATGTAACTCGCAGACTGTGTTCATCAGCTAGCAAGTCGTCGACGATCGACGCCATTTTTCTCTCACCGGCGTCTTAATTAAAGTTAAAGTTAAAGTTAAAAACGAACTTATAAAGCGCCATAAAACTAAACGTGTGTAAAGATACAGAGGCGCTGGCTACGTTACAGTATTAACCACTGTTTTCAAAAGCAACAGTAAACAGATGCGTCTTGAGTCGACGACGGAATGCAGGCAATACATTTATTAGTTGAATTTGTAGGCCCACTGTTTCCGCGTCCTATTTGCCACTGGCAGCCTTACTGAGATGTTTGACGGTGTCACCACCTTCTGAGGTATTGACATAGGCCTACTTCATCAGCACGTATTCGAGTGTATAATTATCACTGTTGGCAGTTGCGATTTCTTAACTCTGTCATCTCAGACGAATGCACGATTTACGTCGCCTCATTTTTGCATGAACTGACGAGCGAAAACTTCATCGACAACTTTCGATGGCTGAATAAAAATAAGCTACCGACAGCGAAGACAATGTTTCACGGCAATGACACGTTTGTGATGATGTGGCAAAGACACGACATGCCGAAACGCAACGAGAAGTAGGCCTATGCGCACAGAAGTTGCATATTGCAATTAAAATAAGCCTGCTTAAAATGCCAACCTGGCGATAAAAGCCACGAAAGACGAAACACGAACTTTGCAGTTGCACGGTATTGTTACAAGAGGAAACCGCAAGTGTCTGATTCGCGCAGAAATGAAATGACGGCGGTGAAAAGAGTAAACGATTTATCGAAAGTTGATACTACTGTGCACTCTATGCTATAACTATAACCGTCTCAGACGCCCGTGGGACGCGAACGCGGCAAAGCAACATTCGTACGGTTCGTTCATGTGAAAAGCCTCAAGTCATAGATCGATCACGCGACTCGCTGGGCCAGATACGACCGACCGACGAAAAACTGATCTTTAGTGTTACAATAGACCACGCGACGACTGTAAATACCGACTAAACGACCAGCCGGCGGCTCTAAACCGGCGAAGATTTACCGAGCCATTGCCACAACAGCACTCGTACTTATAGGCCGGTAGGCATCAAGACGTGCGACGTTTAAACGTGTCAATGTATTACCGCAGATGCCGCGATCATGGTATTATACATAATTAACTACAATAGCCAAGGTCTTGTCACTCATCGCTTCGTACGTGCTTCTTAAAATGTAGGCAGGCTATTGTGTTTGTTGGGCCCCACACGACGTCGTGATACAATCAGAAAACCGTAGGCCCTCTAGTGAAAACTAGTTAGAAATGAACAGAACATCAACGAACTTCGTTAAGATGATAAGATTAACTAGTAATGACTGAACAACGTCCACGCCGCGGGCCACATACGCGACCAGATGTGAATGATATACAGTAGGCCTATGCCTTGCAGCACATTATTATGCACTTCCATAATTATTATGTACTTATTTATTCAACTGCCTCAGTAATAGCTTCTTGAAAGTACACGTTTAATGGCCGTTGTCTGCAGTGACTATTAAGGACTTTGCCTTAAGAAGTTGGGACAGTGACAGACGGACAGGCATGATCCGTAATGTGGCCTGTTAAGAGTAGGGCGCTTCCACCAGTACTATGTTCTTGTGTGTTGCCTGTTGCTCTCGTGTATACAAGCATTTTGCAACTTAGGTTACTTCTGCTTGATACAACGTTTCAACACTATAGGATTTTAATCTTAGCTTGTTTGTGTTGTTAAGCTAGCTGGCAGCTGCTCGTTATTTATATAAGCCCACGCTGTTTTTAAATATTGCGTTGCATTGGTTGGATATCGGTGACATTACTTCATGTTTCGAAGACTAGAAATCCTATAGCTGTATCAGTAACTCAAGAAATTTTCTCAATATTCTGAATATCTGTTATTAATATCTTATTACGTTTTCATAGCTGCTGCGTAAGTAGTGCTTTAACATCACACTTTAGCTGCCGCTTTCACTGTACAGTAAAACGAAAATGCTGAAGGGGAGGGGGTATTGGTATATATTAACGTCAAACCTAGAACAATTGTTAGATAAAAAAAAAACTGGACGTATGCAGGGCAGGCCAAAAATTGGCACCATATTTTGAACGCCTTAACATCGTCAAATATCAACCAATTTTTGAAATTCTTTCCCTGTCAGAATCAGGAGAAAATCTGTGATAACACAATCACTAAAGATCCCACCACGTCTCAAATGTGTCGCTACACTACCTTGTGAAATATCAATGTCGTAAAAACAACAACTGAAAACAATATTTCTTTGACAAGACATTTTAAGAAATTAACAACAAAAAAACAACTTTTCTAGTCTCAGTTATTGTCGAAAGTAACTGTCACATCTTGCAGTTTATACATCAGATGTTCAATGTGTCTGCCTTGCTGCTGGACGACGCACTCAACCCGGCGACGCCAGTGAGCAATGGCGCGATCAACGAAACACTGCGTTACGGTGCTTTTGCAAGACACAAGGTAATGTATCGACACGTTTCAGGTGTGGTAAAATCTGACAGTGTTATTATTAATTTTTTCCCTAACTCTGACAGTAAAAGGAGTGTGAAAATGCGTTAACATTTGATAAAGTAAAAAAATATTAAAAACATGGTGCCATTTTTTGGCCCACCCTATATGTCAGATTTATTGCCTATTAGTATTAGACATGGCTGCTGCTGTTTTATAAACATGCACCTTTGTGCAGCTTAGCTATAAATAATTTGTGTGAAAGAAATTCTCTCACAAAACTTGAGTAATTACTTATTTATTTAATAAACCAAGCACATAATTAACGACACGCCAGTGGGTAGCATTTAAATTCGTTATCAGTTAAACTATGCAATGGAAGAAACTCATAATACAAATGCATTGTCAGAATTGTACAATTATTCATGCCTCGTGACGTAATAGTTAGTCAGAAATGACCTGTCTGCATAGTTCACACTGTTTTGAGAACACAAGTTAGCAAAGAATAAACACTAAACACACTAATCAACGCAAAAGTACCAAGCGTTACTCAACAATGCAAACATCAAACATTACGCTGAATATTTTGACCTCTAAACTTTACTGTCAATTCTAAAGATAAAAGGTAGTTGCTGTAGTGCTGCTTACACAATATGCCAATAACCTATATGCCAATAAGCGGTGCTCTCTTACAATCTTCAAAGTGACAGCTGATTGGCATAAGCAAATGATACAGCAGCGCAGTGTGTGGTCATCCATACCAGCTGCCAAAAATTCTCTACACAAAAGTAATAACTGACAGTATTTACACCAAATGCTCAATATATACACTGTGGACCATAAAAAACGTGGCACTTTACTTCTATCCATATCTTCACCGATTATGGACCGATTTTCAAAATTCTTTCACTGGTGCACTTTGCAGACAATTTACAATAACGTGATTATTATATATCCCACCACAGGGCAAATGCGTTTCTACACTACCGTGTTAAATATAAATGTAAGCAAAAACTAACGATAACAAAAATTTAGGTAAATAAAAAAAACACTTCAAACCAGCATTCCGATGAATAATCTGTATGACACTAGACTGTGTTAGACAAACACAATTTAGCGTCATACAGAACATTCACTGCAATGTTGGTCTGAAGTGTTTTTTTCAATTTTACCAAAATGTTTGTTTGCTATTATATTATATTATATGCATAATTTATTTATATTTCACAAGGTATGTAGAGACACATTTACGGTGATGGGATATGTAATAATCACGTTATGGCATACTGTCTGCAGTGTGCCAGTGAAAAAATTGTAAAAATCGATCAATAATTATAGATATGCACAAAAAGAAAAGTGCCACGTTTTTTGGCCCACCCTGTATAATAAGGGTGGCATGTTGAATAATGGCAAGGCGCTGAACACGTGTCTGCATTGGCACAAGTTCTGCTCAAATAACAGCAAGGATGTTAAGGCTTTAAGGCCAACATTTTTGTTACTAAATTTATAGTCCAAGGCCTTGAGCTAAAGACACTTGTTGTGCAATGCATGATAGTCAACAGTTATACAATAATTTTCTGCAGTCATTTTAAGCCGTCAGCTCAAAATCTCAGACTTATGGCCTTGCAGACCAAAGCATTAGCCTTGCCACACAAGTTACTCTAGGGTGCCTGGTTTTGTATTGTGACAGTGTGATCGTGTCAATATCACTAAAATATAGATATATATCTCTAGTCAGGTGGTTGTGGGTCAACGCATGTGACCACAAGTTCATGCCAGGCTTCGCGATGTTGTGACATCTCCACCAGTTTGTCGAATAATATGTAGTTGCTATAGTGCTGCTTACACAACGCGTGATTGGCAGCGCTCTTTTAGAATGTTGAAAGCGGCAGCTGACTGGCACGAGCAAATGATATAGTGCCAAAAAAACTTTCCAAACTGAGACTGATTCAGCACATGTATAGCACGCCAGGCAACCAATTTTTCTATTTCTCAATCGCATCTTGTTTTCAAATGGCGAGCAACAGGCTAATTGGCATAAATATGGTGCCGATGAAACATAGGAAGTAAAAAGATGAACGCTACGCATGAGCCTCTGCAACTTGGACAAAAATCTTCACTGCTGCATACCAACTTTACCCAGGCAGTATTTAAACAGCATTTTAATTGTGTAATTTTCAACAAACTATTGCATTTTTACTGCCCAGCTACCGACAGCACTACACTCTAAGTGCAAACAGAACTATAAAGCACAGATTTAAGGGGTCGCACACAAAAAGTGGAACAAAAATGCTATACATCAGAAAGTTGCTCATTTATGGACAATCGAACAGTTTTGAAAAAACTCGCCTCAATCATTACAGTGCTATTAAAACTTTTGGACCCACTGAATAAGCATTGTCGTCAGGTTATATTAGCTTACTACATACATATGACATACATGGTATGAAAAATGAAAATGAATAGTTCCACTTTTTTGCATCACCCTGTAAATATACTAATATACTGCAGATGTTGAAAAAATCAAATCTAATCTACGACAGCGATGCAAAATATATCTCTAGCAATTTGTTCAAGTCACTGCTGTGGAGGCTACAGCATTTCATTGTCAACATATGTATCAAGTGCTGGTGTCTTACGTGACATTCGTAGGTAGTTTTCAATGAAAATAAGAAAAAATAGCTAAACCAAATCACGTTACGGTCTCAAGTTTTGCTGGGCCCTCAACAATACTGTATTAATGCCGCTTGTAGTCTGCTTTCAGAATTTTACTGAAAAAAAACTGTCTACATGTAGTCCGTTAAGTTGCAGTATCTTCACTTTAGTGCTCAGCGTGTCAGATTTTTATGAGTTGCTGCGTAATATTATACGATGTCGTGACATAAAAATTATCCCGACCCAATCCCTGCTTTTTTGGTGGCTGCGATCAAAAATACAGAAATTTTTTAAGGCCTAAGAGAAGTTTAGTATCTCCACTCTCCAGTTCTTCTCAGTTGATGCTCGATGCATTTCAGATGAGCAGTAACCCACACGCAGGATGTCACCATAACAAATATACACTTTGCTTGCTGTACAGTGCAAAGACATGTCCAACTGAATGTCTTTGTTGAAGAAACGCTATCAATGTTTTCTTGAGCCAGAGTGCTGTATCAGCCACTGCAGGGTTATATCTGCAGCAAAACACCATCGCTGCACAAATGTTAACGGTAAACACACAGTGGCATCATTTCAGTAAATCATTCGGGGGGTCTCAGTAATCTTTGGGGGGGTTTACGTCTATGTAAAATATTGTTCTTGCAGTAGTAACACTGTTTTAAAGGTATGACTTATAGGGAAAAGATTAAATTCAACAATCCTTGGGGGTCCGTAGGCCCCTCTAGCCTTCCCCCAACATCACGCTGCTGTAAACACAAACAGTTCATTAATTTGGCACAAAGCACAACTTTACCATTGTCACGGCAGATTTATTAATACCCATAACCAAGGAGCTCACACACTTTCGTTTCTCTTTCAAGCCAACATGGACTGAGTTGGTCTGTGCACCAGTTGTATGGCCAGTTAAACAGCAAAATCTCTGTACCAACAAAATTAACCATCACCTATCTCAGTTGGTACTAAAAAAACGTAAAGTCCTTCCCGAGCCTTACGGCCCATAGGGCGGCGCTGATCTCCGTTTCCTAAGGCCCTCAGCCAGACACCAGTTTTTACACTGCGAGACCACGGATATGGGGCCAGTGTATCACGCGGTGTGCCTGTTCACGTCCCAGTGGTAAAGCTGATATCAAATTATACTGCTTGGTGACAGAGGCACATGTGTGTGAACAACTTGCTTAAGGTCGTTACCTGGCAGCGTTCTGGTGCGGAGTCGAACCTGCGCCTCTGAGTTACCTCAGGATTACAAGTCCGACACGTTACTGTTAGACTGCCGAGCCACACTAATCCAGTTGGTACTAATCCAGCTCAATGCTGAGATACTTCATTAATGTGAGAAATACATTACCAGAGCTGAACTAGATGGTGGTTACGACTCCGTCGACTATTACGCCTCTGCCAACATGTGACAACTACAAGACCGAAAAGTGCATTTTGACCTTGACCATTGACCTTTTGACCCCAAAATTTGACGTGTTTATCCTTGCCGCAAAGTCTGTTAGTGGTGAAAGTTAGGTCAGGTTCCATCAATAGATACCCAAGATATCTTGCTAACAATGTTAACAATGTTTGTTCGGGACGCACACACGCATGGACGCACGAACACTCTGCAGACATAATGCGTTCCACCACTACATTGGTGGTCTGCACGCCACCACAATGCATTAATAACATTTACTTACTTATTGATGTAAACTACACAACACACGAAAATCGGCATAAAGATATAAAGAAGAGTGCTGACACATAAAATACATCACTGGTGACATCTACGAGCCAGTGATGGTATTATCTGCTTGAAAATGTGGACTATGTTCATAAGTAACTCGATTGCTTATCAAACTTTTACGTACATCTGCTTGCCTCCTTCTAAGTTCTTTTTTTTAACTTTGTGTCCGTTGGTTACTTTGAGAACATGCCAAAATTTTCCCAATATGTTCCATCATACTATATCAAGAATAGGTGCAAAACAATGATACCAAAAACACACCGACATTAAACATAATACATTTGCAATCTGAAACATTTTGGCTCGTACCGATGTTGTGCTGCTCTTTACACGAAATGGAATAACAACAAATTTCACGATCCTGCACGCTCGACAAATTCCTGAAGCGTTCACACAGCAGATTGACAACAGCCTCAAACTCCGACATTGCCGTCAGAAGCATTTTAAAACCAAACTACAACCACTGAGTATATAGAAACATCCATATGCCACCGAAAATCAACTTCTGTGCTTCTTAAATTCACAATAAAATTTGCTATACTCACACAATAAAATTTAATCATATACAAAGCATCATTTTTATGCACAACAGCAGCTACTGCTTTCAGCACATCTTAGCCATCTCAATCCTGTCTGTCCGTCTGTCCATCACACGGATGGATCAGTCAAAAAGGGTGCAAGCTAGGATCACCAAATCTTCACTAACGACTCTAGTTTCAGGATCAGAAAAGCTTTTCCACATATTCAAAAGGGGTCACCCCGAGCGAGGGCGCTAAATAACAGAGAGGTAGGGCAAATTTGTGATTTCCAGCCGATACAGCGTTGGCTGAGCAAGACAGGTCATGCCCTCTGGCGAGTACGAGTAAAACACCATAGATAATTAACCGCCAGTCGTCTGGCGCCCTCTGGCAACTGCAAATTTTGTTTTATTTGAGCTTTCAAACATGCATCGCAGTTGTGTGTCCCCCTTTGTGTTAGCGTGGACTTTACTTGTAAAGTTAAGATAATGACAGTTAAGTGACGAGAATCATAACTTGCGATAAAATTCACTGAGCTTAGTAAAACTAAGATTTGGTAAAAAGCTGTGCTACGCTTTTATAAAGGAAACATACAAATAAACTAAAAGGGCACTCAAAAAGCGCAAACCTGTACCAACGCACTGTCAATTTTTTTTCCGTCGTTTTCACCAGGTGGCAGCAACATTTTCCAGGCAGATTTTACTCGTATGGCAATGGTAAAATATCCTTGAATCCTATCCTTGTATCGAGATTCTGATCCGAATTAAAACCAAAATCTAATAATCTCTAAGTTTGGCCAAGTCCTAACTTAAACAAAAATTTCAATCGAATCTGTCTGTAACTATTTGTGTAATCCCGCTTACACATATAAACAAATGGGCAAAAAATTAAATAAATGCCAAGTATCATGTAACCTGCTTGGCAAAGATGACTAAAACTCACAGTAATAAATTTTGGCAAATGTACCAACGCTTACATTCGGTCGATAACTTCTCGTTCGTCCAGTGCCCCAGGAAGATCTCTCTTATTGGCGAGTACGAGAACTGGAATTCCGTTCAGCTGCGGTTTGTCAAGCAAATTGTGAAATTCATTCTTTGATGCCTCCATCTTGTCCTGGTCCGCTGCGTCCACCATGTAACTACAACCACATAGAGACTGACTGCATCCATCGTTTTCGAAAAAAAAGTTTTAAAATTTATAGCTTTTCAGGGAAACACATCTCAATGCTACGGAGCTTCACCTGCCATATAAGATCACACAGGCACCCGACACAAATGAACGTGCCCCACCTCAAACTCAGCAAACAAACTGGGGCGGGATGCATAACGATGTTGTAGCACTAGTCAGGCGCCTACGTCCAAACTAACGCTAGTCACTCCAGCAACCCGTCGTAGATATTTAGTTGGTCATTGTCAATGTAAACTAACGTCGCTAAGGAGCAGCTGCAATCACGTCACGCATCGCAGATAATTTCTGGTGAGTCATTCATGCTATTGAAACTAATTTCAGTATTCAAAGTTGCTGAATAAAACATTTAGCGTTCGATCCATTTCGTCTATTTGTATCGCATATTCTTACTTAGGCATGGAGCAGTAATTAGGCCCAAGCACACCCGAGATTGCAGCAGATGACAAGTACGTCTATGTCTATTTTTAGCTGCATCTATTTTTAGCTGCACGCTGAGCGAGGCCAGACCACAGACCTATGAGCCAGGCACGTTTAGGCCAGGAAATTCCAGAGTCAAACTACCCAACATCAACCACGTTGGTAGTAGTTAGTTGCTCACTGCGACAGCATTTTGCATGCCGTCAAACGTAACTTTCTCGTTTGAAAGTAGTTAGATGTGACGTAAGCCTTACTTCCAAACTAACCTACAATGTTGTTATACATACAACCCCTGGTACTTAAGTTATCATACCTACCCACAGGGATCAGAGGCTGAGTTGTCCTTGGTGCTGGTTAAATACCGAGATGGTTTACCTGTCCACAGACAGTCACCATCCACGCAGTAACCACTTGATCGATCGGGAATAGAACCAACAACCTTGTGATCTGCAGTCCAACGTCCCACCGTTATGTTAACATGCCACCATGGAAAAGACAGAACTTTATACACACAAATATTCTATATTCCAGGTTTACTGCCACACAGTGTCATATTCAGCTGCATTATGATGAACAGATTGAGTGGTCTATTAACCTTTTACTGGACCTTGAACGACGTAATTATCTAGAAATGCAGTATAGAGAAAAGTAACATTTACCCTTCCACATAAGTGCTCATCAGCAATCCATTCATGCCCATTCAACATATGCTAGACATGGAAGACTTTAAAAATCTGGGTTTAAAAAAAACAAAACAAGTGGTTTTTGGTGGGTTTTGGAATTATATCGAGGCTTTTGATGAATCTCGGGATTTTTCATAGGTTTTAACTTATGATCAGAATGTGCACTGCTAGATACCATCGACACCAAGAATTAGCAAATTTTTAAAACTGCTGCAGTAGTATTTTTCCGCAGTTACTATTTAAGTCACTGAATCAACAACAGGCATCGAAGTAACTGTACACATAATGGTTTTTAAAAAATTCAGCTCTGTTTCTAAAACAACCGCAGTTTTCGATTTGGTCTATTTCCAAAAATAAACTAACAATTAACATAACTTGTCCTGCATACTTACACAATGGCATTAACACCACGGCAATATCTCTCCCACATACTTCTAAATCTCGGCTGTCCACCAATGTCCCATACCTTCGCAACGACAAACAAACAAGTCACGTTTTAGAACAATGCCTCGATTTAAAAAGATGCAGCAAAATATAATAACCGTACAAATTATGCAATTTATTGGTTAACTCTGGTGATATTGAAAACTATACATAACAAATTTATAGAATTTAAGTGATAAGAAACAAAAAGTTGTATAAGTTATGAAAATTTTTAGAAATTGTGGTACCGGTAGCAAACCATTAAATCATTTATTTAAGCACAATCTAAAACATTAATTAGACAATAATCTATAGTGCTTCCACACTGCTACAAAACATACTGCAGTTACAGGATACAACTGCAGTAATGACTAAGATAACAATGACAGTACAATAATTAATTATAGCAATAAATAAAATTCCCAGGGAAAATCAGTAAGTCTTTGTCACAACAACAAAATATCACAGCAATCACATATCAACAACTAATCTATTCAATTACCTACAACATCTGAATATCTTAACTCCATCTCAATGCACAAAATATACATGGACACTGAGTGTCTTCTTGCCTAAATAATGTGTGCTATAACCTAGCAATACTCCCATTACCGAAATATTTTTCTGCCTCTAGATATGGTAAGCAAATGATGATGACGATGAGAAATTAAAATCGACTGAAAAAAAGCAATCCAGTGTGTCACACCGACCTTAATGGTAACATTTCCCTTTGTGACTTTCCTCATGTTGAAGCCAACAGTTGGGATCATGTCTTCAACAAACCTGCCAGACTTCACAAAAATTCATTGATAATTAGTACATACAATCAAATAATAAATCAGCTGTCTTTGTTTTAGACTAGAACATGAATAAGTGCTCAACACAATCAACATTTCAAATGAAAGATAAAGGGAGGGGGGAGACAGCTCACAATCACCCAGGTCTGCCATTACAAAAGGTTAGCATTAGGTATAGGGTTAGGTTAACCTGATGGCGACTCTTTGCAATGACAACCTTTTGTAATGGTGGGCCTTTGCCATGACAAACCGTAACTGATGAAAAGTTGTCATCTTCATCAGCGCTTAGCCAGTAGAGGCCATAGCATCGCCCAGCAGTGACACCTCCAGAAGTCAGCGAGCGGGAGGTTGTTGTCCCACTGAATCTGGTCAACCCATCTGTTACGAGGACGGCCTGGACGACTCTGTATCTACATGGTGGACATCCGAGCGATAGGCCAACATGGAAGTAAGTACCTTGTCAGCTGGAATGAACACCTGCAACCTGGTGATGTGACCGAAGAGAGATGCGGCGATGGCTGACTGACTATGCAATCGATGGTAGACCGGTGGACTCAGTAATGTTGTCATTCCAAATGAACTGGTGCCATTTGATTTGCAGGAGCTGCCTCTGACATTTCATATAGAATGCCTCGAGGGCTCCGAAATTGGCATCGAGAAGAGTCCAGGTTTCAGCTGCGTATAGTACTATGGATAGCACTAAGGCCTGATAAATACAGGTTTTTGTGGTCAGTGAAAGATGCCGATCCTTCCAGATGTGACTAGTGCTGACACAACTGATGATGCCAGACCAACACGTCTGTTACTGTCTCAATGCGAGTAACCATCCGAGGAAAGGACACTGCCTAAGTAGATGAAGTTGTCCACGCTGTCAACTGTGCTTCCATCTAATACAATGGCTGGTGGCTGGGTACTGGTACCTAGATTATGCAATTTTTGATGACAACTGCACGTCATTTATTACTATGTTCGCATAAATACACTTTGTGTACTTGTGTACTAGTTAACGGGTGTGTGTTTTAAGGCTGAGGAATGGAGATTGGATCCGAAAGACAGCGTAGGGATGGGGCAAAGAAATAGTCAAATATTCAGAGATGGGGCACAGAAAAAATGTCATGAATATAGTATGGAAAAGGAACTGACTTTCGGAGTTATTCTACTTTGGCACCACCACTGCACTCTCTAGTAAGGATCAAATGTAGTCGTCAAACATGGGGGATGGTCAAAACTGAACAGGCAACAGACAACAGCTCATAGTCATATGATCAGCAAAGTGACTCATTATCACGAATTTCAGCTTTTACACTAAACATAGAAAACAGCCGCAAAAATTTAATCACCGGCCATAATCAATGACTGTTTTATTCACCATTAGATCAATTAACTTACCGATATTACGTTGACGAACGTTGTCTTCCCGGAATACTGAAGACCGACCAAAGTCAGCTCCATTTCTTCTTTCCAAAACAGACTTTTAAACCAGTCAAGTATTCGCTGCAGAAAGGCAAGCATCTTGGCTAGTCGTGACTGAAAATATTAACCAAATTACAGAAACTTAACGCGGATATAACGACGATAATTACTATATCAACAATAACAACAACGTCATGTGGTCTAGTTACTATTTATAGCGCCGCATCGTGCGCTGGTGCCCGCATCTTAGCCGTAAGTATAACGTATAGATTATCTGGGCATAGGCATAAGCACTGACCACAGGGCACTAACCAAAAGCGTGACCGAGAGGGGCGAGCCGGGCTGAAAAATTTGTTTGAAAAAACTTAGGTTTTACGTTTTAAAAACAAGATGGAAATCTCGCAAGTTTAAATTTCAGTTTCTCTTTCAATTTTGGAGCATGCAATGTATGATATATAGCCTACTAATTTTTGACCTCATTCATTCCCACATAGCCTACAATGCGACATTATTCTTTGTACACTAGTACTAATTTTAAATAATTTATTATCACTGCGAAGTCTGCAATACACATTAAACCTTGTCCCTGTTGCTGTCTTGTGAAATGTTGGAGGCAAAAATTTCCTCCCAAGCCATTCGATTGTCCATCCTCTCTGCCTTATCTATAAATTGCGCCTTCTAAATAAACTTAGGGCCTACTTACTAACTTACTTACTGTTTTAAAGCATTCGTGCCAAGAAAAAGGTATATCTTTTGATTTTCCTTTTCCTGTATTCTGTTTTTGAAAAAGATCCTGAAATTCATACAAGTAATTTGAATAATTCTCGGAAAATTAGTATTTAGTATAGTTCACACTAATCAGCAATAATGTAACAAACACAAACAAGTTTTTCATTCACAACAGTACAATCACTCATGTACTGTGTAAAAAAAACTGTCAATAATGACAATCTTTTATTCACCAACATTGGTAGCACAACAGAAAGAAAGACAAATAGATGAAGAATTAGGAACTACATAAATAATAATAATTAATAATAATTAGTAGAAAGAATTGTCCGGGCAAGTACCCACAAATCAGACAATTGAACATTACAAATTAACGTTAAGCTTGCGCGATAACTTCTCTGTGCGCTTACAGAGAAGCTCACTCGGTAACTCAAAGCTAAAATATTGCCT
>Ga0209367_1006485_pt1 | contig 16179 bp, 5 predicted proteins | sample WorMetLIZISLAND2_FD_187412 | JGI IMG/M metagenome (GOLD analysis project Ga0209367, IMG submission 187412) | Marine gutless worms symbiont microbial communities from Max Planck institute for Marine Microbiology, Germany - Olavius geniculatus... ... | reverse complement strand
CAGTAAATGTATATAACAGTCATTAACAGACCAATAAATCTAACACGTCTCCACTCTAACAACCTTGCATGTTCTATAACACACTTGAACTGACAAAATTATACTCAACTGATGAGTCCAACTGCTAAGATAATAAATGTTTCTTTAGGTCCTACTAGCCTGCGTATACATAAGTAGGCCTATATTATGCTTAGTTTACGTGTTGCCATTTAAAATCCATTAATTAACCAAAGTCTATTGCAAGCACACAAGTCATGTCCTATGTCTCATCAGAAAACTAATGCAACACAGCAAAAAAGAACACAAAATGCAATAATGTGAACACCATCATAGTAATCAGATCATAATGTTTAAAATCTACTTCAAACTGTAATATTTAGACTCCTGCATAGGCCTATACCTATACGTATCGCTTCAGGTTATCTGGAGCAACCTACCACAAGGACCGATCGACAAGACTGTGATAGACTTATCAAAGTAAGCGACTGAAGGCTTGTGTTGGAGCTTGGAGCTGGTGGTGGACACTTCGAACATTCACATTCTCAATGAAATTCTGGCATTTGATCATTAGTTAACCGCGTTGTTTCAACGATGTTATTGCATTGGTGTAGTAGCTTGAACATTTTTTAATGCTAAAAAATCGGTAGGCGGTCATGTTAAAAAGTCTCTAACTTCGTCGTTTTTGTACGAAATCATATTTTACTTATACCTATACTACGTATAGGTTTCAACACGGTCTACAGTTTACTATGCGAGAGAAACGAGGCATAATAGGCCTACACTGTAGACTAGGCCTATATTGAAACGTACTTATTTCATGACAGTGATGGACGGCGTGTTCTGTCTGAGAATAGGTGCTGTACACCGACCTAGTTGACATTTTAGCTGTTTCACGTTTAATCAAAGGTACAATTTACAGAGAAAAAACTAAAATCATAAATCCTTGGGGAGTCCGTAGACCCCCAGCCTCCCTAAATGACGCTCCTGTACAACTGCCCTTAGTTCTGAGTCAGTGAATGCGTATAATTTGATTTATACTAATAATTAGTACTGAATATTTAGAGGCAACTTGCATAATTACTTTTCTTTTGAAAGCAAGTATCTTAAGGTTGCATGTGGTTTCTAAAAGCACTGATAGCACAATGTCACTCTATACTGCAAAACTGCAGATTAAGATAATAATAGAAGACAAACATACAGGGTGCGGCAAAAAAGTAGCCACCTAATGTTTTTCGCTGCTTTCTCAGCAACCGTTTGGAAGTTTAATTTAAAATTTTGCAGTTGTATTTACTAAAACATTTTACATTTAACTGCGAAGTAAAATATGATTTCGTACAAAAACGACGAAGTTAGAGACTTTTTAACATGACCGCCTACCGATTTTTTAGCATTAAAAAATGTTCAAGCTACTACACCAATGCAATAACATCGTTGAAACAACGCGGTTAACTAATGATCAAATGCCAGAATTTCATTGAGAATGTGAATGTTCGAAGTGTCCACCACCAGCTCCAAGCTCCAACACAAGCCTTCAGTCGCTTACTTTGATAAGCCTATCACAGTCTTGTCGATCGGTCCTTGTGGTAGGTTGCTCCAGATAACCTGAAGCGATTCCTTGAGTTCTGCGATTGTTTTCGGCTTTGTTTTAAGCTTGGAGTAAGCCTCCATTGCACACCACATGCGATAGTCCATTGGGTTTATATTCGGCAAATTCGAAGGCCAGTTGTCCTTTGTGATGAAATCTGGATAGTTGGCTCGCAGCCTGTTCCATGCACTGCGCGTTGTGTGTGCTGGCGTGCCGTCCTGTTGGAAGATGAATCCGGTGGGCAGCGGGCGATTGCTTTAAAAAACCGATAACTAAGTGATAATTTATAAACAAAACAAATTACTGTTTATTCAAACGTCACTGTGACGTCATCGGCAGTAACGTGATAACCGGTTTTTGGAAAATTAAACAGCATTTTTAGCTTGATCATTTTTAACGCTGAAAAATCGGTACGCGGACATGTTAAAAAGTATATAACTTCGTCGTTTTTCAACAAAATCAAATTTTACATGGCAGTTATCTACCTACATCTGTACGAGGTTTCACTAAATAATACTGTAAAATGTCACATTAAAATCCCAAATGTTTGCTGAGAAAACAACGAAAAACTTTAGAAAACTACTTTTTTGCTGCACCCTGTAGGCCTACAGTGAGAGGAGTAAGAGTGCACGCATAGTAAAAGTGTACGAATAGCCGAGGTTAAAAGACATGATAAAACACTAACCGGGCTCTAACATTATTGCTTTTCTTTATGCACGACTATCTTCGTGGACTTTCACGGCATGATAATGTGTATAGGGCATTTAAAGCGTGGCTGTATTAACCTAAGTAAGTGAAGTCCTACATGTGTGGTACTTAGCCATGCAGTTACAGAGACGGAGGATCGGTATCGTATCGAATTTTAAAACGTGAAATGGGTTCATCACTAAGCAATTGGCTATCGACTGTGGTCTGCATTGTACTGTTGCGTTAGGCCTATTGTTGCTTGGCAACTGACGAGAAATTTGGCTTCTGCGTGTGAAACGGATCAAGACTTTGGGAGAAAAAGCAAAAGTATAATTATCTGTTGCGCATCTGTCCATGCGAAGTGTTTCCAAGGCATATACTAATTTGCTTTACTTTGCACGTTAAGGCCTAAAATTTCGTTGGGTTTTTGGGACTTTTCCAGTTTCCACTGAAAATTTATTTTTAGACGCACTAGGGATTTTTGTCACTAGATCCTTTTTGGGTGGTACCGTGGAACTCAAAAATTTTTACATACAAATGTTGCAATCTCGTTTGCTTAGTTAGATCTTTGCTTGCTTGGAATGGTCGGCAGTTCTGAGTCCTCGGTGCGTGTGCATGTGTAAGACGTCAGTCGTCAGCTGCCGTTCAACTGAAGACATCAGACAACCGATCACGCTAGCTGTCTGTCACAGAGCTATATACCTGCACGCACTGCTTACACTGCACGCAGTTGTCAATCGACGCGTCGACTTCGTCAATACACAAACCAACAGACGCAATCATTCTCGGTTTTGTCGGACGATAACAATAACGATAACGGAAACGTCACACACTCACGATCGACTCATATATGTAACTGCGTGAATTGACAATCGTTATCCAATGTCCATTACATCGGGACGCGACCTCTGCATTAATTCCATGCATTTAGTTTAGACCTATCTCAGTCGTCCTTGGCAAGCTGATGACAGAACTATTAGAGCGATCGTAGACAGGCCTAAGCTACGTGTACATAGAAATGCTGCATAAATTAATTGCCACTTGCGCATTGATCTCAAGTGCTTTGTTGAAAACTGAAAATTGGTACACAACGCACAACACTCTACGCTGCTGCTGTAGTCTGCTACAAGTTCTTTTTTAACGTGGCTCCAAAAAAGAAAATTAAATGTTCGGTAGGTCACCGCAGCTTTGTGACAACTACAAATTTTATTGCTTTTATTGGCAGAGGCTCTGAGGCGGATTTAAGCATTTTTAGCATTGTTCGGTCGAACAGGTGTCCCATATAAAACTCCCCACGGACCACAGAATGTTGAACAACAGCGTCACTTCATGAGGTACTGTGACATCTAAAAGTTTACTTGGCACAGCACGATATTCGCCGTCTTTGGTGGCTTTGCACACAGGATTGCAAAGTTTGAAATATACGTCGTCATAAATTAGCACGTTTAGACATTGTAACGTTGAATTCGATGTAAATTTTTAAATGCTCCACATTTTTAGCCTTACAGGGCCTAATCAGCTTCCGGTGTCATATTATGGGGCACCGGCCCCGTTTATTTGAGGTCAAGAGAAATCGACACATTAGACATGAAGGGCGCGATCCCTGCACGAGTCTCTGCGTGATCTATGCTGTCCTTTTGATTTAATATTTCATCAATGAAAGATACGGAAACTCCTTTTCCGCGCGCGGTCAGATGACGTTCGGACGTCACAAGAGCTGGCTGACAGCTGCCGACTCAAGTGTTCGTATTATTGATGCGTTTTCAGTCGCCGCCGCTGCAATTTGTTCGTCGTCGCCGTTACCGAGTGTCCGTGGAAAGAAGAAGGAAAGCGATGCGGGGAGGCATGAACCGCATGCAGAGGAAACCGCGGTGGAGTAGGGAAGGCTGAAAGCGTCAAGCAAAAGCAAGAGAGACGCCGGTGTCACATTAAAATGTCTCCCCATGAAAAATTCGCCCAGGGAGAGATAATCACGGAATTGATATGGGTATTTGTCTGCTAATTTTCCCGCACCCAAATTATTATTATTAACGCTACCTCTAACCTTAGCCCCAACCTTGACTTTAGCGGTTAATTCGGGTGTGAATTAATTAAAGGACAAGAACTTTGATATGTCTCCTCTTATAAAAATATTGCCGGCTTCATAAAAAGTCTCATTATTATAGGATCGCCTCCAGAAAAGTTTTTTCCGGCCGACAATTTATTGGTAAAAATCCGTCCCGTCCGGGCGGCCGCCGGGCGGGGCGGATTTTTGCCGGAAAATTGTCGGCCGGGGAAGACTTTTCTGGAGGCGAACCTATAATGGGGCTCCGGTCTCGGTCGTACACGCATGGGCTGGCACGCCAGCTCGGAGACGCCCATCTGGCGCTGCGTTCTGCATCTGGCCGTGATTAGCATTTGAACGGAATACACAGAGAATAGCGCAATTGATGCTTGTTTGATGCATTATCATCATCATCATCGGCAGCAGCAGCAGCAGCGGATGTGGTGTTTTATTCGCTACAGAAAATAGCTTCCTATAAGAGCTCTCGGTTTCCATCCACCCAACGACCACGATCGAGTAGGTTATACGCAGTTCTCTAGCTCGGTGGACATTCTTCTACACTCTGCAGGAGGTCATGCGTGCTATAGTTGCATGCACGTTGAATGAAAAAATTGGAGAATCGGCCACTGTTTCATAGCATATAATAACTGAATCGCCGGTTTAGGCTATTGAAAGACTGTGGTCAATATTGAGTCTATTTTGGTGTTGAAAAATTAGGGTGTCATTTGTTGAATCGCTAGTAGATAGCTGGGATTTATTAACTGTTCTCTCTCATTAATGACATTCTTGTCAGATCTTCGGCGTCAAACGGTTTAATGTCATCGTCAGTAATCCGTTATTTTCCCACAATTTATTGCGATATTGCTCAACTGTAGGTTAAGGCTATTTGGCTCTGTCTATCTGTTCGCTTTGCGGGCGACGATTTCGTTGGCAATTCGGATTACGTTTTTATGTACAACAGGCCTACATAAGATTTTACAGGATTTTCAAATTCAGAATTGCGTTGGCAGAGCTTTGATTTCTTTGCTTGTTTTTATCTAACTTTCCTTCGGTTTATACTAGTCTTTTTCTTGGTGCAATATTTAACGAACAACTTTGTTTGTACAACGACTTGCATCGAAGGCTATTTGGCGGAAAGTAATCATCGATGTTGGCAGTAATTCTCCAGTACAGAGAGTAATAGTTTGTAATGGGATATCGGACGAAGACGCGAGTATCGATTTAAAAGCAATCGGGGTAGTATTTACACGGGCATTGTGTGTGCGTGCGAGAAAGTGCGGGTGCTGCCGTAACTACTGCGAAGCCCCACTGAGTAGCATAATGAGCAAAATACCGGGCAGCTTTCATTCCCATTCACAGCGTCTGCATAGACAATATGTATGGGGAACTTGGACGGCGCGACCGACGGGTGGTATTACCTGCCCACGTAGTTAGGGCGACGCACCGGCCGACATTGCTACCTCTATAATAACATGTTTCACTTCGATCGGCTCCAGACTCTGAATAAGCTTACGCACGCATCTCTCATTCCGCCTGTCTCTGGCTGTCTAGCATCTTTCACACAGTGAACTCGCTGCCTTCCATACACTGGATGTAACATATAGGCCCTACCGGCTCGCTGTATAGTTAATGGTTCGTGGCATATAGGCGTGTTTGACCATCGAGCGTCGGGGCCCGAACGACAGATGTCGAGCATGCGACGTCGGCGATGCATCAAAATGTCCACCTACATGTCGGCTGCCATGTAGAGCGACCAATCACTCGTGATATACGTCTGTGATTACTACAGCGTATACACTATAGTATACCTACTCGGCAGCTGAGCTGAGCTGAGCTAAGCTGATCTCTTATTATTGCGCGACATTATCGACTCAATTATATGATGTGTTCTTCTAGTAATTACATGCATTATGCTCCATGTGCTTCAGCTGTCAGCGCCATCTACAGCAGATTTATTTGATTTTCATACGAGATTAGCATGTTAGGACATTGTAATCATTTTATGTGTTTTTCTATCAAACAGCATATGTTATTGTGGTAGGCCTAATACAAGATGAAATCAAACAATTATTTTTCTGTTGATAAACGATTAACTAGTTACTATACTAGCGAGCAAAATCATAATCGTAATATTTTTGTGTCGATGCATGTTTCGTAATTATTTGATCTACAATTGAATTTCATTTTGTCCTTAAGTTAACTTCACCGTATATTCGCATATATGCTTTTGCAGTTCGATTCATGTGTGTATTTATTCATTACATGCTATCCTTTTCCATTAATTAGGCTTACCTTCGCTAACATGTGATTATGCTTTTATCTTTGACTGTTTTTTCTGTTTGTTTTGTTTATTCACAAAATCCTTCAAAAAAGTAATAGGCCCTAAACGAATTTTGATTTTTAAAATTTAGTGCGGTTGGGTGTCGACTAAATTTTTACGGCTGTTCGCACTACGATTACCATTCAGAGTTTTACTTTCTGGATTTAGATAACAAAGTTCTTGATATTTTGGGGAAAACTTACGTAGGCCTATTTTGGCAGTTTTCAAGGATTTTTATACAAAAAATTTTTTATTGCGATTGACAACTCACGAATAAAACGCTATCGTCTACAAAAGTTTCAAGGTTTCTGGTTTTTACATACATATTTTTTTCGTTTTCTTGTTCCCCACTGTATAGTAAATAAAATTTTTTTATAATAACTTTTTATGTTCACTGCGTTTTATTATGAATACAACTGCTATACCTGGTATAACACTTTGCAGGCTCAGGCTGCAGTTGCATGGACATAAGAACAAAATTAAACAAAATAAATGTTTGATATGTGTCTTGCATGCATTTGATAAACGGGTTTTTATAATTTATCAGAAAAAAGTGAAAATATACAATTATAATTTTCAGTCATTTTTGTTATAAAATTAATTGATTTTACACACACCGGAACATGTTAAAAAATTACCATTTGCTAAAATCTGAATTATTAAAATTTTGTTTCATGACACGGCTAAAATACATTTGCAACAATTGATCAGATTTTTAAAACAGCGATTTTTATACGGCCTAAATTTTTCTGCGATACCTGACGCGTTCGGCAACAAATGATTTACAACAGAAATTTTGACGGAAATATTACAACTATAAAACTAAAAACATGACATCGTCTTTGTAGCAATAATTTTTGCAGCACCGTTTTGAAGCATCGCAACACTTGCACTGTTCTAGGTCGTGCGCAGACCCAAAAGTCGCCTACCTATAACGGCCTTTAGGTTATATCCGTTTTATTTTTTATACAGGGTGCACCAGTAAAACACATTTTAAAAAAATTTTATATGTTCAAAATCGTACGAAATATTTTTTGACTACGTTTGCAACGTTTACAGAATAACTGACGCCATTTTGTGAGTTTTGTCACAATTTTGTTTTGTTCAAAAATTATAACCATTTGCACTTAATCATGCATGCATTTTTAATGTCAGCATTATTCAAACTGCAATTTTGACCTAAAAATGGCCGCGCTGCATGGTACATGAGTTTTACAAACCTATTTTCTTACAATTTACATTGTTTTATATCTCACAAATATTATTAACGTCACTGTTATAGGCCTAGGCCTAGTTGTTCCGATGTTATTCAGTTTTAGTAAACTGAGCAATAAAAGCTAAATGTCTGTTCAAATACTTTGTGTGCAAAGACTTAAGGCATAAAGCGAAAGTGCTGCATAAGGCCTATCCTATAACAAAAACTGGATATTGAGCGGGTTTTAGAAACGTCTGAACAATTAAACTTCATAATTCTGCAGTATGATTAGTTTTTCGTGAACATTTTGGAAGTATAAGGTATGTGAACTTTAAAGTTCAAGCACTTAATTAGATTTATAAAATTAGACAATGTAGGCCTATTTTAATGAATTGCCATAGGCCTAATATTTTGTGCGTACATGCGTATTTAAAACACGAAAGTCTGGTTTAATTCCGTTAGGCCGTTGCTGATTTACTAAAGTTTTTTTAAAGAAATTGTTTTTTATTGAGGCACTCTGTTTTTATAACTTTCACTTCATGACATCAACTTATTTAAACTAATGTTAGTGCAACCTTTCAGTTTGTTAAGCTTTTTCTGTCACGTATTTAACCGTTATTTATTCATGGCCAACAAGTTCTATGATATTGAAATTATACTAACAAAGACTGCAAGTCGTTACACGCAGTGGCTTCTATCTCTATACCTGGTGGGCGCAGTTTGCGCCCAGTGAAAAATAAGAGGGAAGTTTTGATAAGGTTGCAGATCAAACCTTTTTCCCTTTTTCCCTATTTTCACTGGGCAAACTACACTCTTAACAAAACTTTCTCCTTAGAGGGGAAGAAGCCCAAAACAGAGGAAACAACTAGAGTCAGAAATTGGGGGGAACCTGAGCCCAAAACTGGGAAAGGGGAAGTTGCGCCCGATTTCGATCCCAGATTTAGGGGGATAGAAGCTACTGGTTAGGCCCTACATGTGACTGAAGTTAAACTCAAACTCATTCCCCAGATGTCAGCACCTTTACTACTGTAGCCCGAAAAGTAGTATCATAAAATTGCAGTATTATTCGCTATGTGGCGCGACTATTTCCCTTTTCTCGCTCGACAGCATGTATACGCAATCGCGCGTCTTAGCTATCGTAGAGAGGGGTCTGTGTGTGTTTGTCACACTGCTGTATTGTGTCAAAACGACGAAACCCAGGATCACGAAATTTGCATTGTGGGCTGCCACAACAACTCTAGTTTTTTGCGATAAAATTTCGTGCAGCTGCGAGAACTTCCGACAAGGGTTTCCCTAGAACGAAAGCGTCAAAGGGAACCTCCCGTGCAAACGTAGTTATTTTACCGCCATTGACTCGTCTAGCGTGAAAACGGTTGCAGCTAGGCACAGAGAGGCACAGACTTGCTGATCATCTGCCTTAAAAGCAAATTTTAACTTTCTGCCTGCTGACGGGCTTTCCAAAAGTGCCAACATCGATAACCTTGAACGACCTTGAAATCCAAAGATCGGATTGTTAGGTTTAGTAATTTTGCACCGAAATTACTGGAGATAGACCAAGACAACCTGAAATATGAAATTTTTTGGCATAGAATTTAGATTTCAGCCCTCTGAGTTTTGACCTCCTAGGTTCAAGGAGATCTGCTTCATGAAACCTCAAATTTGGGCACTGTTTCAAAACGCATTACTATGTTATTGCACGCTGTGCACTGATTCGGCACCGATGCTGTCGCGCGTCACAAAAACTTATGTTCAAATTACTTATGTCTTAGTTCAAGTTCGGAGTTCCATAGCAAGACTTGACAGTGACACAAATTCTAAGTTTGTTTGCGTGAAAAAAAACGTTTGTCCACGATACAGTTAAGCCTACCGTGTAACGAATCGGCTAACGGTTATTATATTAGGCCTACGAATATGCCTATTGTATTATAAAGGCAAAAATTTCAAACACGACAAGCTCAAAAAATAACCGATAGGGACTAAACGAAAATGGTTGCCGAAGCCGATAAAATGTGTCTCTGAAACTATGACAGTAGCGTCCGAATTGCAATGAGAAATCGGGAATTTTCGAATTTCGACGTTATCCGACATCTGGCCGCCATATTCCTGTAGCGATCGTCGTCGGATAAGCTTAGCCGAGTGTTTTCGAGATCGCTCTGCATGTGCATAATCATTTGCATTGGCTAAACAGCCAAAGAGCACTGCATAAAGTTACGTCTTGCGGCAATTAAGCCTATTTTTACCTTTAGGCTTTAACCGCTCACCAGGTATGTTTATAGAAGCACAGTACAGGAGGCGTAAATCGGCAGCTTTTCTGTAGTGTGTAAAGCAACATGCTAATAATGACTTCTGAAAGCCACTGTCAGTTTGCTGTAAGCTACGACGGCAGGTATTCTAATAGGGTGTTTACACGATCCAACAAACGTCCAGTATTAGTACGTGTATTTTAAATACATTTGCTGGAAGTTTGCTGGACGTTTGCTAGATCGTGTAAACACCCTATAATTGTGCATGCACGTGTTCACGGTTTGCAACAAGATATAGTAGACTCCACATTTTGTGTACAGCACATGCACGAACAGATAGGAATCGTCTGCACTTCATGCTGCGTTTTAATCGTCTCAGTTGTCTGGTCTGTCGTGCACTCGTGCATTGTCTTGCTGCATCAGTTATCAGCTGATCTCAGTCCATCTTCAAAGGATGCGGCCGTATTAGTCACGTGACGTCATATCACTGCATGTTCGGCTGCTGCTGCTGCTGATGTAATTTAGATACAATTTATATGCGGATAGAGACGGATTAGTGGAGCGCGTAATGCGACGTTAATTGAAGGACCCGTGGATCAGCTCAGCCAACCTATAGGACGCACCGATCCTCCAACAGACAGACAGACAGACTGATAACTGATTGATTGAAAGACGACAAAAACTAGGCGAGTCGTGTCCGAGAATTATGGCCAGCGGCAGTCATTGTTTACGACCGGCTCGCCGACCAATCACAGCCGCGCTTACCGGCTATCTGGAGTCGTGATTGGCTGCAACTGGTGACGTGGGATCCAAATTGTGAGTCGACTGTGTGTATGACATCCTGGGTGGTATTACGTCACTATGTGTTAGGACACCTTGGGTGTCAGGAGCGTCATTTAGGGGGGTAGAGGGATCTACGGACCTTCCAAGGATTTACGATTTTAGTTTTTTCCCCTGTAAATCGTAGCTTTGAAACAATGTTACTGCTGCAAAAACAATACGTTACGTAGACTTCGTACCCCAAGGATCACTGAGACCCCAGACGATTTACTAAAATGACGCCACTGTAATTGGGTGGTGGCTAGGTTCTTTGGGCGACATTAATCAAAACTGTATATCAGCTGCCAGATTGCTCAAAATTTTAAGGCCGTTGTTCAAATTGCTATAGCCAATGTTTTACAGCATCAGATTTTTCTAGAATTTGAGTCAATGAATTGCTCATAAGTATAACGATCAAAGAGCAACATTAACATGGTAATAAAAGCGTCCATGTCACTCTCCGCCTACTGATGCCGCCGGTCGGTGCCCCTCCACATTTGTCTTACCAACCAAAGTGTACGCAGCCAAGGAACAACAGAAACCACCCATCTGTCCGGTGAGTCAGTAGCGCGGGAACAATTGACGTGCAGACGTCATAATTAAATCGATTTTCATCGTTGATTGATGAGCCGAAAATGCCGTTTTGCATCAGGTGATAGGTTCGCGTGACTGGCCTCGGCACAGACATTCGACGGACATCGTCGCCGGGGAAACAATACGATGGCCGTCTCCGACGTGTACCGGCAACTTCGTACCGGATCTATCAGTCCGGATAGGCCTACTACAGGTGTAACTTACAACTACGGCGCTAGCTTGTCACCTTTCGACGAGTTCACAGCATGTCTTGACGTCGGAAACTTATACCCGCGAGAGGATTCGTTTGATGGTTTTGCTGCTATCGCTTCGGATGCTCAATGCGTGCAACGTTCTTCTGATGTAAGTCTGGATCAAACAACGCGACCCGTCATCATTTACCCGTGGATGAAACAACGCCGACCAAGACACCGCAACGGTAAGCCTCAAACGCTATTTATTTCATTTAGGCCTATTTTGGAAAACAACAAAACTTCTGGTGGAATTAAAATAGCCAGGATCAGCGTTTAACTGTAAAAGTAGTTTAACGGGTTAAAATAGGCCTAACGAAAGTACTAAGTTAAGTAGGCTAGACAGACGTATTTTTACCAATTGGTTTATTCGGCACCTCATTTTAGTATTATAATTTGCGGCTAAATCATTTTTGGCTTCCATTTAATTTACAAATAATTTACATATATGTTACGACAATTGCGCAATTTGGCGCAAAGTAAATTCGTTTGATAAAACAGAGTAGGCTATATTTTACGACCTACGAAGTAGCCTACGAGGGTTGAAAAAAATGTTTATTGCAACGTAAAAATAACGAAAAAAAAAACAAAAAGTCAGGGTTGCATATTATAAGGTATTTAGGTTAGTTTTGGCTTATTGATTAAGTCGGTAAACTAGATCAAAATTAAAGTAGTCTTGTACTGGGGTATTGTACGTGTATGTGTGTTGAGAAAGGTTAAACCGTTGTTAAGGCGTAACTAAACTCAACTGACACGGTAAAGTTTATGACGCAAGCAGGGGAGAACTCATTGGTCATTGGCTGACGCGTATCTGCGCATAGTCACGTAGGCCACCGATGCCGTTACAGGGTGCCTACTGTAATGCATTACCGCTTGTTCATTGGTTTTTTCGTTAAAAACTAAACCAAGTTCAGTTCAGTTCTGTTACGTCGCTCTGTACACTCCTTTAATTACAGCCAGAGTAAGCTTAAGTTTACGTAAAGTTTGTCGACTCGTTTTGCGTGTGCAGCAGTGACGTCAAATCTCCCTGAATCTCTACAGCATCATCAACCTTCATCCCATCATCAACATCATCAGCAGCCGCAGCAGCCGTCGCTTGGGTTGCCGGGTACAGAGCAGAGCATCAGCGGGCCGCCCAGGCTGAGGGCGTCCTACAGCCGGTCTCAGACTCTGGAACTGGAGAAGGAGTTTTACTTCAGTCGCTACTTGACGCGACATCGACGGATCGAGATAGCGCGTCTCGTGCAACTCAGCGAGCGCCAGGTGAAGATCTGGTTCCAGAACCGACGCATGAAGTGGAAAAGAGATCACAAACACAGCAACACCAGTAGCAGCCGCAGCAGCAGCAGTGAGCATGACTGGCAACACACGATACAATAGATAACTTGTGCAGAGAGTACAGACTGTGCGTCTTCGAAGATTCTGTGAAGTCACAGTGCCTGCCGTGACGATGTCAGCTAAACTTTGCATGCACTGCATGCGTCGTGTGGTCTAATAAGGCCTATTAGTATATACGCTGTGCCACGAATTATTTTTTCTGAATTAAGTCAAGTCTTGACGATAAATGCCCGCAGCAGTATGCTCAAAAGTCATTTTTTTGTTTATATTCTGGGCTTGACCGTCTAAATTAGTATCTGCTTTATGAATGACTGCGCCATTAGATGATAAACTGCAAAAAGTAAAGACCACCAGCTTGTAAATCGAGTATATGGGACGGTTTTGTCGAGACATTTGAACTGCAGCCGGGTAGCCTAATGTTCTGTCACGCCTTTCAACAGCTTTAAACCCCTTGTAGCGCTATATTTGCACTCTCGTCGTAAATTTTTATACAGCACTCATAGCGCGCATTGCCTTTTACCCTGGAGTATTTTTGTATAGGCCTACTGCAAGATAGGAAAGCCTGTCTTATAGCCATAAGATGGATGAATGTTTTTATACTGTCAGCTGGGTTTTTAATGTAACTTTTTATAGTTATTTATAGAAGTGTTTGATGGTAAATGTAGTAAAAAGAAGATGTTAATTGTATATAGGCCTATATGTATGTGTGTATATTAATGTCAGCGTCGATTTTTATTGTTGTTGTGATTTTTTGTGTTTTTGTAATTAGCTTAATATGAAATCACAGTATTCTGCAGTGGTTTTGTTTCTTTGTTTGTTCTGTTATGTACGACTCCTTCTGAGTGATAAAATGCATAAACGCGTAAAACGTCATTGTTTGACGATATTTGCTTGTTTGTTATTGTGCGTGCGTTTTTAGTATCCGCCTGCATGTACTATGGAAGAATTTCTTCCCAGGAGACTTTTTGGTACTTGTCCGTTAACTTACACAGCACCCGAATTAACTACTAAACTTGAGGTTAAAGCTAAGGTTAGGGATAGAGATAGGGTTAGGGTTAGGATCAGGGTTAAGTTTAGGGTTAGAGTTAACAATAATAATTTGGGTGCAGCTGAATTAACGGACAAGTACCGACTTTTTCCATAGGAATTCGTTGATATCGTACCATGTTTGCAATACCCATCACACGTAGGCATGCCTGTAGACAAATGTCTGCATTTTCGCGGCATGCATTGTACGTAGTCTAATATAATGCGAGCTGGCAATTATTGGCCTATATTGTCAAATGTCCTGCGGTCATAATGTGCGTGTTGCGGTGTTGGTGTGCTTGCGATTGCTGGTGAATTTGGTGACATATGTAGGCCTGCGGTGAAGTGTGGCCTTGTGGCCAGCTACAGCATCCTGCAACCGGGTCATTCACAGCCGCAGGTATGAACTATTTGGGACGACTGAAAACGCGAGACTTGACATCGCGAGACGAGATATATTAGCAATGGCGGACATCGTAAAACTTGGTAGAACGTGCGCGTATCTGCTCATTGAAAGCTTTTGCTACGAGCAATATTATGTAACTAAATTGTATCCGTAAGCTTGCAATTGTGTTTTTCGTCATTCTGCGGGTATTATTAGTCGACACTTCGTAGCAGTCATCAGAGACCGATGCAGCTGCCGCCGTTGCTGATTCGGACGCAGCTGACGTCGTCGCTGCTGACGCCTGACTGGCCTCGTCCTCGTTTTCGCTGCTGCTGCTGCTGCTGTCGACACGCGGCTGCAGGGAGGGACTCCGTATGAGGGCCGACAGAATAGCTGACAGGACGCAAAAACTGCAAGCGACTGTAAGCTTTGTTGTCGAATTTCGACAAACAGAACTTAATTCATTTGTCGTTCAGCACGTTTGACTTTTTTAGCCGACTGATGTTCAATAGGACTAATCTGCTCAAGCCGGCGTGCTTAAAACCTCAGTTTGATCTAGTGCCGCGTTGTCAGGTCTCGCAATTTTAGCGCCTCGACTATTTAACGTGTAGCACGCAATGGGCATGTTTATGAATGACCTTGACATAGTTGATGATGCACCAAGGACACGGTTTGCATGAATTTACAGGCTTTGAGCCATATGTGATGTGGGCATTTTTCTCGTGAGCATATCTGTGAATTTTTTGCACCATGCAGTTTGAGCAAAAACATTCGCTAAATCAACTGTGATAAGCAAAATACTGGCAAATTTGACATTTATGCACCGTAAACAGCAAACTCGGCTGTACTGCTTAGCATCTGTCAAAATTTGAAGAAAAAACTACGAAATAATTTGTCAAACTGGCAAAGAATGACTCGATGTAGGGTTAGTGAGAAGGTGTTTATGCAGAAAATGCTTCACTGACAACGTGTATATACACAGCATTGACGGAGAAGAATCCTGCAGTCAGTATTATCAAGGTGTGCGTAAAAGGGCAGGGAGATAGAGACAAAAAGTGGCGGTTCTGGCCTGGAGCTGGGGTGGTACGGCACCCATACCTTTTGGCTCAGCACGTCGAGATTAATGTGCATCACACACTGGTCAGTGTACGTTTTATTGGTGATACCACTGTGTAAGTCAAGGCCATCCTGTTCAACGGTATTTGGGGTGCAGCACAGCATCTCCAGATTTTCGGGCTAAAACCGCCACTGCTCAAAGAGATAGCTGGTGGTGACAACAGACGACGTGTGTGGTCCGCAGTCACGCCATTAGTCGGCGCATTAATTACTCGTTGACACAGCGTGCACCTGACGCCGCCATGCAGCGACCAATCGTCACCAATGACTGATGATGCACGGTCACCGCAGCATTGTATTGCATCTTGTAAACTACCAGTAGCCAGCACGTCTGTACGGACGGAGCTTTACAATACCTGTGTTAGCGACATCGTGCTATAGCTGCTGTGATGCGAGGTGTTAATGACGTCTGGATACAAACCGCCAGCAACACACGAATGCATTGCCGCCTGCTGAACGCACCTCTGCGTGCAATCCAGTTCAAAGCTGAATTACCGCCAGCACCGACACCAAAAAATTAACGTTGGCAAACTACTCTTAACGTTATCTGTAGAATTTCCAGTTACCGAAAGATATTTCTAATGAAGCATTATATAT
>Ga0209367_1006484_pt1 | contig 16180 bp, 7 predicted proteins | sample WorMetLIZISLAND2_FD_187412 | JGI IMG/M metagenome (GOLD analysis project Ga0209367, IMG submission 187412) | Marine gutless worms symbiont microbial communities from Max Planck institute for Marine Microbiology, Germany - Olavius geniculatus... ... | reverse complement strand
GTGACCACGTGACTGTCCTGAGGCCTGGCAATTTTTGAGGGGTCCGTCCAGGAATCGAACCCAGGACCTCTCGCTCTGGTGAAGTTGACCTGAGTCCAACACTCTAACCACTCGGCCACCGAGCTCTGCAAATACGTTATGTAACAATTGCTAGAAAATACGTTGTGTTATGACAATGGCAGTCACGTGATAGGCAGCCTAGGCCCCTTTGGCCTGTTCCAGCAGTATAAAAGACGAAGCGCAGTGATGACAACTGATCAGTTTGATCAAGCTCTCGGACAGAGCACATCGACTGACAAGGTGCTGAGCCTTTGCCGTCCCAAACGAAGCAACGAAAACCAACGAAGCACCCTTCGTCCAAACGAAATCCACTGTCCAATAATAGCTATATCTCTGTCCATTCAGGGTCATTTTACGAAGACCCTTTTGTCGGCAACCCTTCGTTTAACACGAACTCATTACCAGCATGGGTAACCGCCTATCTTTCGGGGCCAAAGGTACCCATGAAGCTGAGATCTTGCAATCACCCAGTACGAAAGACAAAGCGAAAGCAGCGTGTGGTTACACACCTCAAACGTGTGTCGCTGCACTACTATATGTAAAGTATAAATTTAAAAAAATGATCCAACCGAAGGCGAACAATGGCAGACTAGACTAATGTCCGTGTACTCAATCATGCTGGTTTGACGAGCGCTCGTCGAGCACTCATCAAGCATATGTCAAGCACTCATCAAGCCGGTTCGAGTGTATAAATTCCAATGGCATAGCTCGTCGAACATTTATCAAGCATTCACCGAACTGGCTTGATTAAAGACTTGCGTGGATGTGCTACACAAATGCATTCTAGCTTAGATTAGATTATATTTATAAGGGCTTGATAAGTGTTTGATGAATGCTTGAGTTATAAAGCATGTCTGTTATTGTAAGCATTCATCGAGCTGCTTCTACAAACCCTCATCAAGCACACATTAAGCCAGCTTGATGAGCGCCTAATGTGTGCTTGATAATTGCTAGATGAATGCTTGTTGAGGCTCGTCGAGCAAGCTTCATCGTGAAAGCAGAGTATTAGTGATAACGAACGCTAACCTGTTTGTGCGACAAGTCGTACTTGTTGACCCAGATGTAGCGCGGCGGCGGCCAATCAGCGGCGCTGCTGAGTCGCATGTGACCACCCACATGTAGGTCAGAGGTAAACACGTGACCAGGGACCACGTGACCTGCTGTTACGTCACGCAGCTCGCTGGACAGCTGCTGCATGAGCTCGTCCGAGGCGCGAACCACTCGTAGATTGTTCATCTATAGCGACAAACAAACGAGCGGCATTGCGGGTAAAAACAGATAGCGGGGTAGGAAGGAGGGCGGGCACTTGCCCTTATCCGACAAACAGCTGCATATTTCTGACAAATGTAAAAAGATTGTGGGCTTTTTGTGGCTGCTCAGAATTTTAATATTGCCCTAAAATTCTCCAAAACACATTACAACCCCCATAATTTTTTGTTATGTTTAGTTGAGTTTCACTTATTTAATCTAAGCGTTTTTTTTCACTGCTACTGTATGGCGAAATAAAAATGTAGGCCTATATTATGTACCAAGTATACTGTAGTTGAGTGACATGTCAAACCGTTTGTGGAACGAAGTTGTCAAAAGCCTCGTTGGTAGGTGCGAAGACCGTGTAATTTCCATCAGCAATTCGTTGCAGCAATCCGGTGACTTCCAGCGTCTTGAGCATTTCCGTCGCTCCAACAGACGCAAGCGTTGTCAACAGAGACGCACGTTGTCTCACAGCACTGTCTGTATACAAACAGAGATGTGCGGACTGCGGGCGCGTCAGTCCTCGGATCCAAATCCGCAGGATTTTTTGGCGGAAGGGGATTCTGTTTTGTGACGAGTGTATATTTTTTCTAATAAAATTTTTAAAAAACACATGAAAGTGGTGTGTGTTGAAACGTGTGCGTAGCACGGTAGCACTAGTACCGGTAAATTGTAATCTGCTATAGGCCTATAGGCGCGTAGTGGCCTACCTTACGTATTAATTACAACATTTCTCCAACAAAAAATCATGGTTTTTTGACAGCAAAAAATTAGGAGGAGGGGAGTAATTGCTTCTCTATTCCCTCACTGCCTCCCCGTCAAGACGTCACTGTGTCACCTCCGGTGCTTTTGGCCATGGGTCAATCGTCCTTACTGTTTCATTGCCTCATGGGGTCGTCGGCTCTGTGGCGGGAAATGTAGCTTACCTTCAACGCACTCTCCGGCGGTAGGATAGTCGCGTGACCTCGTGTAACCATGGCAACACTGATAAACACTTGTAGTTGTCGTCACTCTGCGACCGCGCGTTCGTCTGCACGCACGTAATCAGCCAGCAAGCATAATAGTAAGTAAGTAAGTAAGTAAATAAATATACGTATATGTACACAGTAGCTCAATAAAAAGTAAGCCCGTGAGTAGTTATAGGCCTAAATGCATATAGGATATCCACCTATTTTAAATTTTTTTTCGCCACGGCATATAAGCTGCAGAAAATTTGCAAAGTAAGTGATTATTAAAGACCCCTAAAATAAAACAAAAATAAGGGGTCCATTGTCGGAGAGAACGCAAGTGGTTAACCATCTTTCAGAACCTGGTTGTCACCTAGACGAATGGTGAGGTCACCATCAGATCACCAACATCATCAAATATTCGTTCAATAAAAACTTTGACAATCCGCAAAGCAGAGCAGTTCATAGCCTATAGCAAAAATATTGCTGCAACAGAGTTAAAAAGCCTAGGCCTAATAACATTTTATACATTATAGGAATGATAAAACCATTTTCAGTTAAAAATTAGCTTTGTAGCCCAGATTTTTGTGAATAAATTATGCAAATGAGAATGCTATACATTACATACACGGTGGTACAGGTATACTGCGTGTAGCTGGTCTCATTGCAGGTGCGCAAATATGAAAGCTGGCTGCGAGCATCGTCATTGGTCAGCTGCTCGCTCGTCTCATTAATATGTATGCACACGTTCTCTCTGTACAGACAGTCATTGGTCAGTTACTCGTCTCATTAACATTCATCATAATATACGGAGTAACATGTTCTCTCCATATAGGCATACAGAACAAAATAGCTGCCCCAGATGTCATATTTTGCTACTAAAATGTAATAAATTCGATTTCCGCCCAAGCTCCGTTCCATCAGACCACGTTGAAGGAGCTTACATTTTACGAGGCTCGCCAAGATTTTCTAGCTGTATTTAGAGAGACATATTCTCAGTAAAATAGCCTAAAAGAAAAAAGAAAAGAGGAAAACAGGAGTGGAAAAAAGACGGAAAAGGGGGAAGAAGAAACGGGAAAAGGGAAAGAAAGTTGACCTAGCAGTAGTTTACATTACTTAGGCTACTTTAAAAGTCCCAGATCAATTGATTGATTAATTGAAAGTAGAATTAGAAGTTCCCACCTCTTTAATGATATACGTTGACCACTTCTTGCAGTGTAAACTATAGTATAACTTGTCACAGATTCTTACACGGGGTCAATAACGCTGTGGTCAATAACTCTGTGGGCTAAGGAAACGGAGATCAGCGCCGCCCTGTGGTCCATAGTCATCGGGAAAAATTTTACGTTTACGTTAACTTTTTACTGTGTATAGACATAAATTTATCTCTAAAACGGTTGTATTAAGCAGAGTTTTATGACGTAGATATCAATCTGGATAGCATGCTTACAAACGCATGTGCACTGACAGCTTACCGCGTCCACCACTTGCGGTGCAGGTGGAAGTCAAAGCTAAGCCCAGTGTCAAGATGAAGTCCACGCCGTGCGCTGAGATGTAACGAGCCGTGAACTCTGTGCGGTCGTACGCGCTCCCACCAACGCCTTATGCTATATACCAGCAACAACAACAGCACGTTGGACTTACCATCAACAGGTCGTGGGTTCAACGCCCAGCCAAGTCGCTATCAAGCTGTTAATACTTGGATGCTCGGGTGACGGTCAACAATATCCGTGTATAACCAATAGGGTTTAAAGCTCCCGTAACGTTACCGGTAACTTACGGTAAATTACGGTTAATTACGGTTAGGTAAAATTGCAAAATTACCGGTAAATTACGGACTTTTGAAAAAACTGCACATCAAAGACTTAAATTAGACATTTAATTTTACACACATTAAGTGCCATAATAGTCCAATCAATTTGATTTTGAAACTAAAGCGCCAAAGTGGTCAACTTACGACCTGTTAACAGCTATTCTGAGATTTTTTTAGCGGGATGCACTTCTGTTAAAGGTAAAATATGGGTAATTTACCGGTAATTTAGTGGTAAATTACCGGTAAATTACCGGTAAGTTACGGTAACGGTAACATTCCCAATCTTACCGGTAATTTTCGAACACTTATAACCAACCGCCAAGGTCAACTCAGCCTTCCATCGCTCCGGGGTAGTTATACCGTTAGGCAAATCGAGTACCGGGTTGATTAGCTGGGGTCAAGACAAGACGCAATCATCTGCGTCTGGCGGTAGACAACACTTTGTGACGTCGTACGGCAGGTGACGCTAACGCTCTTAGCGCGTTAAAGGTTTTTAGCCGACCGTACTTAAGTAACAGTTGAGCTATTGGTACGGTTGTCGTCTGTCCGTCCGTCGTCCGTCTCTCTGTCTGCTGTAACGGATGTACCCTGGGTAACGGCCGGGTATAGATCGTACGGGAAAACGTTTAACACGAACAATTAACCCTGTGTCTTAAACCTAGGCGTGTAAAATTTCAGCGATCTAGTGCAAGGGGAACATTTTCAAATTCGGGGTTAAATGGACGGGAGGTAGAAAAAAATGTCCGTTTTTCAATGGAAAATTGGCCATATCTCGGAAACGGTGAGAGATACTGTCAAGGTTACCATTAATCACCAATAGAAAGTGGCATACGCCTTGTCACATGAGATGGAAATCATTGACCTTGAATGACCTTGAAGGTCACTGGCAACCAGTACGGTCAGCTAACCTAGCGACAGCTGGGCTTCTTGTACTTAACTTTATGTGCTATATAAATTTGTTTTTCACTTCCATATTTGGCCTATACATGTAGGTGTACTCAACGTTTACCACACATCATCAGTAGCCAACTCAACATACGACGTGTAATTTCTTGCAATAAACTTACATTCTGTAATTAGGCCAATAAAGGCTGATCGTAAAATTGCCTATAGCGAAGAAAGATGTTGTCATGCCATGTGTCGACGTAGGCGGCCGTCCGTCTCGTTGCTGCAAATGGTACGCGCCCACTTAACTGCACCTATAGTGTACAGTGGGAGATAAGGATGTCGTGGATTAAGAAGTAAAAGGGCAGAAAATTTGTACCCCCCACGAAAGACAGCTGCAAATTTCCAACAGAGAAGTTTATGCATGGGTACTCCAAAGTTTAATTTTGCCCATAAATTTCTAAAAATGAGGAATTTTTAGCACCAAGTTTCGAATTTTTGAAAAAAAGAATCCGACAGGTTAAATTTAGCCGAAGGGCAATTCCGTCCTTTCGCTGAAATTGCTCGATAGACTTTATCTATCTGGGCAAATTGTTGCCACCCATGGCACAGCCCGTCGGTGCGATGCACTTGGGACCCTGCCGACTAACGAACCAGAACCAAAAAATATCAAGGGGAAAGGGGCGAAGAAGCCGGGTGCGGAGTGTGATAACTTGCTCCAAGGGGACCCCTGAAGGACGCGTACAGACGGACGGACGCCCGCACGGTGTAGACAGACGTACGTTGACTGACGGTGCCCGGCGCTGGAGGGTCGTGGAAATGCAGCCTCACTCGAGCTATCACCATCATCATCATCATGTGTGACGTCACGGGCGACGCGTGTGGAACAGTTGACCAGCTGCAGGACTAACAACAGAACGACGACAAACGACAACAAACACTTCACAGTCTGCACGCCGGCCATCTTACACCGCATCCATCAACTGGTAGCCTGCAGACAAGACCCTACGGCCTATAGCTATGATGCGCCACTGCTGCTGTTAAAAAACTGCACCGGCGTTATCTTTTAGTCTTACACAGGCCTAGCAAGTTCGATTGGCAGGCTGGCAGGCCGCAACTGAGCAAAGTAGGCTTAGGCCTATGCCTTGGCAGCACATCTTAGATAATAGCTTAAGCCTAAGCAGCTGGTGACAGACATTGTTAGTGCGGTAGTGGTTCTGTAAACAGTTGCACGCGGGGCGCCAATTCAAGGCACTATTCCCCATTTTTGCAACCCTCTCCCTTTTTTATTTTATGTTTTTTTTTTCTTTCTGTCCCTTTCTGTTACTTTTATTCCCTGTTGTTCATCGTACTCTTGCCGTAAAGTGATCCCCCTGACAGCCCCGACTACCCCCGAAAAAATATAATATTTTCCATGTTGCCTTTTATTTGGCGCCATCATAAAAAGGAATAGATGGAACATCGCCTGAATAACAAGAGGTAAGTCTGCTGATGAAGACGCAACTGTGACGATGCTAATAACTAAATGTAGTCGGAAAAAAACGCAGAAAAATATATATAAGCCTACCGTCAACCCCACCCGGGCCTATATCGCCACAGCTAGGCGTACGCTCAATCATAAATGCAAGCAAAAAGTTGCATTTTTTCGACAAATACCTCACATTTTTGACTGGTAGCTGTAAATTTTGGACAGGGTGCGTAAAATGCAACTCCTGCTTATACATATGCCAAAATTGGGGATTTTCAGCTAATTTTTAAGCATTTCAAGCGAAATTTTTGGACAAAAAGATTTTCCGATAGGCCTAATTCTGACAACCCAAAATTTAGAGGAAGGAAGCAATTTGCCTGTTTCTACTCCCACGGTTATACTTGTATACAGTATAGGCCAACATCGCCGCACAGTAGGCCCATTTATCATATACAATGGCCATCGCTTCATCCGTCTGTTTAGACACACACAGAGGCGTTGTTGTGCTGATACCAAGCAGTTCTAGGGCCCTGCCGACTAAGAATCCAGATCTCCAGATCCAGACACTATAATGATGTATACTGTGTAGTGAGTCTGAAAGAAACAACTTCATTACTAAAGACGACCGAGACCGGTTGACGCGTTTTCGGCCAAAAACGAAACCGAAAACGCTGCTTCGTTTCCCAGTCGGGGTGATATCAAGCGGCTGCTACTTGGACGGGTTATCGTCTGCGGACGTTTAAACCATCTCAGCATATAGGCGACACCAAGGTCAACTCAGCCTTCTATCCCTCCGATGTAAGTAAATCAAGTACCGGACTACCGGTTTGTATGGTTGGAGTTGACGTGTGACGCGTTCACCCGTGTCGGGTTGGTGGCAGGTAACATCAATGTGGTACATGGCAGGTGACGCTCCGTATCTCTGAGATGCGTTTTCCATGAAAATCTGTACCCCTTGAACCTTAAACCTTAAAACCGCGGTTTCTATATACGCAACTGACAACGGACCGACTCTCCCGAGAGTTTCGGCGCCTGGCTCTTTAGGCGCCGATAAGCAGCATCGCTGTATAGGCCTAGCCTACAGCAGCTACTGAGAGGCAACTAGGCAGACAAACGGAACTGCCGTTGAGCGAGGGGCCAGTAAAACTGTTTCTAGGCGCCGTGCACAGAAGACGCTGAGTACTGCACACCGCCGGACTCACGCAACGCAACGCAGCCGACAACTCTGACGACTCTACTCCACTCGCAGCAACATCTACTGCCGATCCGTTGAACATAACACTGCCAAAACACAAGGACGTTCAACGCCATTCTACCTTGGGTTACAGTTGGGACAAGGCATCCACAGTTTTAGGTGTCATGTAAAAAATCTCACATCTATCTCTAAAATACTTTGTCCTTTCCCCTTCCAGTAGCCGCTAACATTGTAGAAATCGGTGTGATAGTTATTTAGTAATATGCGAGAATTAATCCACGAAAATTAATCCATACCTGTTACTGCCAGATTTTCTGTAGCCTGGCCCTGACTGCCGGACGAATCGATCTCCTATTTTTTCCCTTTAAAATTTCGTAATGAGTAATACATCATCTTAAAACGCATTTAAACTGAACGATATCAGCTGATCAAAATTCAACTTGGTGCAACATAATTCAGCGTGAACTGGGTTCTTCTCTTGATCTAGGTACAGCTGAACCAAGATCATGAACCATGTAGGGATGAACGAAATAACAGCTTCTGCTTGCAAGAAGCAGAGTGAAATACTAACATAAAATGGCCTACTCATAACGAATAACCTCGCTATTATACGGGTGTTTCTTTGCGTTACATTAAGATAAAATAGATACGACTTCAAAATAATCCGTAAGGATTGCATAGCGTACGAAAATTAAAAAAACTCGCAAATATTTCGCAACATTAAAAATTGGTGGTTATGTTTTATGTTTAAACGTTATTTCTGTCAGTTTCGTTAGAGCAGAACGTTTTATTAATATTCGCCAGATGGCAACCCATCACAGGCGTCAACGCCGTCTGTAGTGCAAGACAGTCACGTTTTGGCCAACGGTTAGAACTGTGTAGCCTTGCTAGACCTAAATTCACGGGCGGCGCTAGAAATTTGAAGCTAGAGGGCAACGTGGGACAAAGCCTGCCCAGTTCAGTCGCCAAGCCTCTCCAAAAGCTAGAGCATCCAACGAAAAAAATTGCCGAAAACTAAAGTACGCACAATGGCTACAACAGCAAATTTTGTTGTTTGTTATACATGTAGGCCTATAGAAACGTAGGCCTACATTCCAAGTTAAATATATAAAAGTTGACCTTCTACTTATTTACTATCTGGTGCCCCCCCCGAAACAAAAAAAGGAAAAAAGAGGAAAAGAAAGAAGAGTCTCTCTTCCCAATTTATATTTTTCGCTACGCCACTGTTATGTTTTAACGTCATAATGCACCAAAACTGTTTTCGGCTAGGGCTCTGTTTAAGATTTTGTTATAAGAGCCGACAGAGCTCCCCAGATCCTATATCTGAAATTTTAAAGTTTAACTTTAAAAAGAAAAAAAAATAAGAAAAGAAAAAAAGAGGAGAAAAAAAGAAAGGGGGCAATAATGGAAGGGAAAAAGAAAGAAAAGGGAGGGGAATGAGAAGAAGGAAAGAAGAAAAAAGGAAAAAAAAGAAAATAAAACGAGGAAGACCATCGTGATTTGCTCCTTCAGAAAAAAATTCTTAGCTACGCCATTGCAAAACAAGAAATTAGAGCTAATGCTCACAAGACGCGCGAAAGCCTATAGCAGTTCCTGTTCGCAAACTGTCAGTTTATCTCCAGCCATTTCGTCGCGACTTTTTCGGGGGTACCGCTCTTTGATGCCCTCGTGTGCAGGTTTCCTTGAACCTAAAAAAATCGAGACTCGGACCGTCGAAGTCTACGTTCAATGCTGAAAATTTCATACGCAGCTTGTCCATGTCCATCCCAATTGGTTTCGGCGCAATTCGCTCTTGCAATGTGTCTCGCAGCCCAAAATCGCCAAAAAAATCCATAAAACCCCCTATTTTGGCTTCAAGGTCATTCAAGGTTATTGAATTGGGCGGCAATCGAGAGCCAGAGTACAACTTCCTATTAGTGATTAATAGTAACCTAGGACCTATCTCGCACCGTTACTGAGATGCAGCGACTTACTGGCCAAAAATCGCAAATTTTTACCCACCTCCTCTCATTTAGCGCCCTCGTTCGTAATGACCCCATTCGAATTTATGAAAAAGTTTTACGGTTCCTGAAACTAGATTCTTCCAGGCAGCCGATGGTGAAGATTTGGTGATCCTAGCTTAGACCTTTTTTGCCTGATCCACCCGTGTGAGAGACGGACAGACGGACAGACGGACAGAATTGCGATGGCTAAGACTAGCTGAAAGCATTAGCTGCTTTCGCGCGTAAAAATGCTGAAATTTACATTCTAATGCTGAAAATTTCATATGCATGTTGTCTTGGTCTATCTCCAGCCATTACGGCGCAATTCACTCTTAAAATGTGCGTCACAGCAAAACGCAAAAAATTACTTGTTCCATGCACGGAACCACGTGGTTAACTCGGAACTCGGGAAATTACCCGGGTTAACTTGTGATGCATTGTTTCACATCACAATTTGGTGTGGACGAACAATGTACACGAGGTTAATCCGAGAGTTAAAGTAAACCTCTGGTTAGCAAACCCGTGAGTTAACCTAAGCATGCAACGATCGACCTTAAACGCAATATATTTTTGGGCTTCAAAGTCGTTCAAGGTCGTTGATTTCGGTGTCAATCGAAAGGGCTCAGGCCCCTCTATGAGTTTTTTAATAGTGATTAATAGTACACTTGGCCCTATCGCGCACCATTTTCGAAATACGGTGACTTATTGGCTAAAAATCATCATGTTTCGTACCTTTGTCATTCAGCGCCCTCGATCGCACTGTCGAATTTCTGAAAAAGCTTTACGGATCTTGGAAGTAGAGTCTAATTTGTGGCAGCCGACGGTGAAGATATTGCATCGTTTTGATACAATTATTGCAGAAAGTGATGGACAAACAGACAGACAGACACACACACAGAGACAGACAGACGCTAAAACGATAGCTAAAACGCGCGAAGCATTACATTTTGTCGCCATTTTTTAATTTCGCTCGCTTCGACTCGCTCGTACGTATTGTCGCTCGCTCACGGGAAAAATTTCGCTCCCTCTCCCTCGTCTCGTTTCTCGCTCGCTACCGCTCGCTCTTGCTCTCGCTTACAGGTCTACGACCCATGTCGAAGAGATGATGACTGCCACGGCAACGAAGGTGTAGTGGAGAGTCGCAGTGATGTCCAGCGTGAGACAGCTATGTCAGGATCCCGTGATGCCGTGGTCGAAAGTCACATTATATTGAATACGTTTTCTTCATATCTGCTTCCTCGTGTAAACGAGCTATTAGTAGTCTGAAGGCGCTCACAGAGCGGCGTATCTGAAGTGCTGCAGTGGAGCGCGGGCCTTAGCCAGCCACACGCCTGCCGACTGTCGGCTGCTGCATGGAGAGCGGAGGAGAGAGATGGGGATAAAGGGAAAGTGAGCTTCTGGGATTAGAACCGGCAGCCAGAAGGTGCAAAGCATCAGTCGTTGAAGATCATAAGTTGCTTCTGCCGAGTGAGTAGCGCAGGTTTACCTGGCATACAGTACACAGCAAAACGTGCCGGCGTATAAGCGCGGTTTACATCCATTCAACGGAACGTACGCAACGCAGGGAAGAAATACATTACGCTAAAACGCAGTGAACGGGAAAAAATCACACTCAACCAGCGCAGCTGACGCAACGGTCACAACGCAAGAATAGAAGCATCCGTTGCGTCGGTTGCATTCGTTGTTGCGTTGCGTGAGTTCCGTTGAATGGAAACCCGGTTTTAGGCGGCTGAGCTGCTGCGGCGACCTGTAAGTCTTATAGCGCGTGTAGGCCTATATGGTTGTAAATATCCGATATCTCTCACACACGGAGAAGTTCTGAAGCGCGTGTTATAGCGTCGTGGTGGCTCGAGGGTTTGAGACTGAGCCTTTAGAGGCAACAAGCAACAGCTCAGTTGCGGTTTCGATGTTCGTCGAAGTGCTGTAGGGCCTATATCGACGAGGCCAGTCAGTCACTGATAGTCCGTCTACAGTGCGTCTCGAGCTGTCAGCCTCGTGCAATAGTTTCGACTTTTCGTGGTGTACCGGTGTACGTAAGGTCATCACCGTGGCGTGAAGTGATTTCTACTTTCGCTCTGCGCAGGCAGACACGTATACGGTACGTATGCACAGTTACACAGATGGGTGTAAAATTAGCATACAAAACGACCGAACTGAACTGAAGATATAGAAGCCGCATCGCGCGTCTTTCGTTCCAATTTGTTTCGTTTTAATCTTATATCGCCTACACAATGATATAGGCCTATGCATAATGATGCAAAAATTACACGGCAAAGCCAGTTAATGTAGTGGGTAGAGTTGGCCTAAATTTAGCACCAGTGCATGCAACATTAAGTGACCTTTTTATTTGTGAAAACGTTCGAGCAAACAAATCATGGTTAGTTGACCTAAGTTTTGTTATTTGGCGTTAAGGGTCCGAGTAATATTATTCTGCCCCACGGTGTATCACCGTGTTACATTGTAAGCTTGATCATATAGGCCTATACCGTGTGCACATCAGAGATTGCTCCTTTCTTCACATAGGCTTAGTTTTACGTAGGCCTAACTTATCCTTGTACAGTTTATCATCGACGCAGAGCACTGAGCTATACTCGGGGTACGCCTGTGCGTGTTCTAAGGGCGCTTGCAGCGCGCCGTAACTGAACTGAACAGGGCGACTGAAATCGCGGGAGTGGACAACGCGGCACCAAGTAGCAGGGGTGGACATCGCGGGAATGGACATTGAGGGACGGTTTAAACATACGTCGACCAAAGAAGAAGGCCAACATGCTGAATGATAAGCGCATCAAGGCGTGCATATCCAGATTCAGCAGTGGTGCCTACACTCGAATGCAGTTTCTGTCAGCTGTGAGACATTCCATGAGCGCGCACACAGACTTTGCGTCCAGCAGACGATAGCAGCAGCAGCAGCAGCGACGAGTTGGACGAAAATCAGACTACAACAGCTCCTGCTGCAACAGCGACGGCTACAACGTCGTCAGCATCGGCCGTGACAGAGTCACAATTCTGCGAGGTGTGTCTGATTGCACCGCGCGAGGGGTTCGCATTGGTGCCGTGTGGGCACGCACGCTTTCTTGAAAACTGTGCAGTGCGAGTTGCTGAGATGGATGCAGGGTATCCGGTGTGTCGTGGTATGATCACGATGATGATGCGTATTTTTCATTAGAGACAGTGCTTTTTATTAGAGACAGTGTGAACTTTGCTACTAATGTAGACTGTTTGAGTGCTTCATTTCACACGTTTGCGATGCGTATTTTTATTGCATTTGACTTATTCAGTATTTAGTAGCATCATAAATATCCAAAAATCTCCACTATTCACATTCTTTGAGTTGACATGTCCAAAGAACATAGCATTCCGTTTCATGGTTATAGGCTACATGAGAGCTTTCTACTACCAATCACTCCCGCAATGTCCACTCCCACGATGTCCACCCTTGCTACTTGGTGCCGCGATGTCCACTCCCGCGATTTCAGCGCCCCAACTGAACTCACCCATTTGTCAAATCACTTTAGTTCAGTTCAGTTTCGTCGCTCCGCACGCGCCCTAACTTTGTCGTCCTCGTCGTTGCAGCCGCGTGTGCCTGCCCATTAGGCCTGTCCCGGTGCCTTAGCAACTGATCTGAACCCTTAGCGGTTTAAACTGGTAAGACATCTGTCATTGGTGGTAGCTAGGCCCCTAATTTTCGAGACCCAATGCAACAACCTTTCTCTGAATCGTAACGACATACGAGAAACCAACATTTTCAATTCAGCCATCTGTGTAATCACTACATTAGCAAGCTGGCTCATAGTGCAAACGTGCCATCAAAAAGCACAATTTTAGTAAAAATAGGCCCATTTTTATTGTTTTTTTTGTGCTAGACCGTTAAAATCGCTAGCTTATCTGCAGCAGCGGCGGCGGAAAGGCTGCTAACGTCGATAGTTCTCGGACTAGGTCTATGTAATGTATAGCAGGTGCTAGTATAATGCTGGGAGTTCTAGGCCTACCACACCACACCAGTCGCAGTCATAGCCTATCAGCAGTCAGTTGCCTTCATAGTACTCAAACAACGAATCCCACTCGACGCCGAAACGATAAGTCCACAAGCAGACCGAGCCATGTACACGGACGATACAAGTTGCTACAGCGCTGCTTGTACGAGTGGAACTCGTGACCAGAAGCGCTTTACAATCGCCTCACAGGTGGCATCTGACTGGTATGAGCTTATGCTTATGCTATGCGGCCATCCGTTGTTCAAGTCAGCGAACAGTTGGACTCGCAAGGCAGCTAGCAGAAATAGGCCTACCACCCCGCAATCAGCCACACTTGACCTTTACCCCGTAGCCGGTAAGCTGCTGCAGATTTTCCATCCTGCTGAGGGTAGGAGGCAGAGTGGATTAAGATACACCGCATGTGGATAGGCCTAACCGTCGCTCTGTGGACGCGTTAAATCGCTTTTCGAGTAAACGCGCAAATATTTGCAAATGTTGTCGTTTGATTGCTTGATTAATTCACGGATAAATTACTAATTTCAGTAGTACTCAAAACACTTGGCCATAATAATGAGTGTCAGTACCTAAAAGTTTCTGGTGCAAATCGGGAGGAGTTTGACAGAAACGGCGACTGGTCTGTGAGAAACTTTTTTCTAGCGTTTGTCGGTCGCTGTCTAACGTTTCAACGCGAATTGCCTAGCTTAATGGGGTGTTTACAAGATCCAGCAAACGTCCAGCAAACTTCCAGCAAATGTATTCAAAATACACGTGTTAATGCTGGACGTTTGCTGTAGGTTTGCTGGATCGCGTAAACACCCTGTGAAGTTCCCAGCTTTCGAGTCTGCAGCGCGATTAGGCCTATTTCCGACATGATTTATTTTTAGTTTGGTATTCCAGCCTTGGAACATTACGTACATTGGGCGCTAAAATTACTTATCTGATTGATTTGTTTATTTGTTGGTTGTACTGCTATCGTGCAGAGCTATCTGTTGATTGGCTGCATACATCACGTGACCGTAAAGTCGCAGCGGCAGGCGGCCAGAAAAGCGCGGCCTCAGAGACGACGATGACGTGGACAATGACGTCACAGGCGACAATGAGCCGCTGGTGACGATCGGCAGCAGCGTGTTGAACTCTAGCGGAGCGGCAGCTCATCTGAGAGCTTCGTCATCACTGATGATGGAGGATGCATACGTTACGTTAGGTGCAGGTGCGACCACAGTCTTTGACCACCAGCAGCAGCAGCAGGCTGAGCTCAGCACGCTCCGTGACAAGGTACGATTACGATACGATAATGACTTTGAGTGACATGAAAAGAAGTAAAAACAAGAATGTCCAGCTGTCGCTTGGTCGTATTTCTGACCGTTTTCGAAATATGGCCCGTTTTCCATTGCAGAACGCATTTATCCTATACCCCGTCCATTTAACCCCAGATATGAAAATGCTTTTTGCACTGCATCTCCAAAATCTTGTACGCGGAAAGCTTCGACAGATGGATAATTACACGTGCAAAAAGTTTTTTTTTTCTGTACGACCTACTCATTAGCCACAGTAATTCCGTAACATGCAAACGGGCGACTGACGACACCTCGTGACATAGACGCTTACAGCATAGCTTTAGCGCGTCAAAAACGCCCCAAAACCGACAACTTTGTATCTTAAAAACGAAACGCGGAAACCGAATTTTCGATTTTCAGAAATTGAGGTCGATTCGGCTTTTAGAAAAGCGAAAACTTCTATCGGTTTCTGGGCGCCCTTGCGATATCATGTGGCGTCGTAGCGGCAGGGACAATGGAAGGCAAATTTTGGTAAATCTTTTTCTTGTCCGAAAATTGTTGTCGATATGGTGGCTTGCTCTGAAAAAATTCGGGAGAAAATTGATGAAATTTTTAGCATCCACGATCGCCTTAGTCGGTAATTTGCAGTTGCCGGTGTGTCAGAATTGTCGGAAATTGGCCTTTTTGTCTGTGGGAAAATTGCAACTTTTTGCCCCGCCTACTTTTTTAACCTGCAACGCCGCCTTTCGATAAAAGATCTGAAATCAGTACCCTTAGCTTGAGTACAAGGCATTTATAACGCTGTCGAAAAACAACATTATTAACTTGCTGTGCCGCCGTGTGGCTAAGTACCGCCTGATGAGAGGGTTAGTGCCGCTCTCGAGAGAACACGATTATTAGCTGATACTCTCTCGCATTAATAAGCTCTAATTATCTAATTAAATATCGGTGTACTCAGTCTGATCAATTTTTGTCAAAATATCAACAAGCAAAGATGTTTTGCGCCACTTCGATGTATTTGCTGTAAGAACTTACACAAATGTAAAATACGCAGAGAAGCATTAATTCGACATATTAATTAAAATGTGCGACCTACGGAAATGGCTGTAGTCGGACACTTTGGGTCTTTTCTATTCATCCTTGGAGACGGACACCTTGGGTGCTAGGGGTGTTGGGGGAGGGCTCTGAGGGTCTCAGTGGGCGGAGATTAGTTGGCCAATCACGTCAGCAGTCAGCTAGCTCCGGTCTAGTGAGGCGACTATTGAATCGATATCGGAATCGAATATTAGACCTATGAGCAAGCCTTTTGTCTATGATGCAATAAAAGT
>Ga0209367_1006483_pt1 | contig 16182 bp, 12 predicted proteins | sample WorMetLIZISLAND2_FD_187412 | JGI IMG/M metagenome (GOLD analysis project Ga0209367, IMG submission 187412) | Marine gutless worms symbiont microbial communities from Max Planck institute for Marine Microbiology, Germany - Olavius geniculatus... ... | reverse complement strand
CAATCTTCACAGTTATTAGCCCGTCCTGGTGACAAGTCAGCTGCAGCAACACATAGCAAGCAGCCAAAGATTTAAAGATGTGAGATGTTGCACTTCAGAAAGACAAGCGTTTCCAAAAGAGCATTCGACATTATTAGAAGACTCAAGAAAGACAGACAGGGCCTTTTTCATATTAGCAGCGTTGTCCGTAATGACTGATCGAATCTTATTCTGGATACCAAACTGCGCTACGGTGTTCTCCAAAGCATCGGCAATGTGACTACCCATGTGCGAGCCCTCAAACGCCTTAAAGTCCAGTAAGTATGACTGTGGTTCTCCTTGTCCGAAGGTGTGGACAGTTACTGTCAAAAAGGCATGAGCTCTCCGGTCAGTCCAGATATCACTTGTCAAGCTGACATCCGAAGCATTATCAAGGACTTTCTGCAGCTTTTCTCTGACAATTGAAAGTTGCTGCGGCTGAATAGTTTGGGTAACTGTTTGCCTACATGGCACAGAGATGTTTGGATCAATATCGGCCACAAAGGCACGAAAGTTAATGTCATTGACTATGGTCACTGGCAAACCAGACTTCACAATCAAGTTGGTTACCAGAGAGTTTGTGACTGTGCGCTGGCATACGGCTGATGGTTTTTTGTCTTAATAGCATCACAACTACAAGCTGCATGATAGCCAATGACACTGGTGAATATAGTCAAGGTTCAAGGCCAAGGCCAGGACCAAGGACTGTGATTTTGTCCTTAAGGACAACCCAAGACCAAGGCCAAGGACAACATCCCTGATTAAAATTACTTTGTCTGCCTTCTGCAATGAATTTTGCAGAGACACATCTTTAAAATAAGAATAATTTAGCCACCATAGTGAGCAGAAATTGATCGGAAGGATATCTAAGGCTGCACTTTAAACAGAGTCTCTGTGAGTTTGTTTCATTGTCTCTTCTTAATCTCTGAGTTCCTATTTGTTGATCCTGGGAACTGGATGATTATTACAGCCATCACAAGGCTTGCTTAATTATGCCAACTTTTTTTGGCTCTGGGCTACCTGTTAATATATTGCAGTTAATATATATGGCATGTTTGATCAGATTCAGTGCGCTAACATTGAGTGCCTTACAAGTGACTATATTATTATTATTATTAAACGGAATGGATCTGGGGTGTGAAATATGAATGTTTCAGACATTTTTTTTAAAAATGACACCTTACTGCATAGTCTGTTACTTGCTGTGTCGATCTGTGAGTTTTTTAAAGAAAAAAGTAAATTAACCAAGTCTAACCAGTAATGTTGACAGTACTTCAGTATATCATAGGTGTAAGGTTGTGATGTGTACATGCCAATATTTATAACAAGGCTGGCATAGAATAGTAATAAATAGACTATAATCCGCATATGTAATGCTTGCTTGCTTGCTTCCTGCCAGTCCTGGGCATCAACCACAACACTGGAACATTGCCAGAATTAAATGTTTACAGAACTGAGAATCCGTGCATCACTAACTCCAACGGCAGTTACAAGTTGTGTTTTGAAGTGATGAGATGTTATGAGCCATTGATAGGCTCACAAATGTGGATTTTAAAGTGAGAAACGATATATTTTTCATGTGAGAATTAGAATTAAAATATTAAAAACTACGGTGTGGTCGTAGTCTGACAGAGAGGCTATGTTGAATGTTGAAAGCACTGATTGAATCGAATCTGACAGTTTGGGCCTGGACACGGAACCGTCATTGAATTGGCAAGAAGGTGTTGTTGACAACCAAGAATTTTTGGGTAATTTCGGGACAACGTGAAGTGTACCACGCGACTCAACATCGAGATTGTTTTCAGCCAACTACAGACGACATCAGCAGATAATTTGGACGTCGAACGATGACGACAGAAGATTGGAGAATTTGAATCGATGGCAGTCATCATTAGGCGTATGCGTATGCTAGTTTGCTAAGCTGCTTGCTTTGCCGTAATAAAGAACGATTAAATGTATAGTTAGCCAGTCATTTTATGTACAAATGTGAAGGTATTAGTCTGGACTTACTGTTACTGTGTAGTGCGTATTATTTTGTGTTTATTTCAATATAATATCTTTAAAATGACAATTTGGCGTTTGTTTTTATGGCCATTAGTGGCTTGAATTGAAAGTAAATCAGCTGGATAAATAGCTCATTTTGGTCACATACATAGCAACCGGCCAAAGTCTGCAATAGGTATGCTAATAGGCATTAATGATGATCTGATGAACTGTTTGTAGCAAAACTCCGATACCAGAACTACCTCTTGCGACTGAAGCAAAGGTTATATGCTTGCCATTCTATATTTATTTATTCAGCAATGTTATGTAATGAAATGCAAAAATAGGCAGTGAAACAGACAGACAAATGTTACTGTACATGTTAAAAAATAAAATCATACAAATGAATAGCTAACTCGATTTACTGTTGTCATAATATTCAGTGTTATTTTCTTTCCTATTGGATCTGCATTAGCAGTACTGGTTATAGGCACTGTTGGTGGGGTAAAAACCAGGATATTTGATCCGTAGCATTCCTCATTCTTTTACGTTAATCTGCCATTGCTTTGTTCTAGGGACACATTGCCTTACACTGATTTGCGTTTTAAATGAACATTCATGGTTGTTTATATACTGCTTGAGTGTTGCTGTTATAGTAAATTAACTTACTTAAGGCAAAGACATTTTTCAGTTACTAGTGTGAAAGAGTTACAAGGTATCATAAATTCTTATGATATTCTTACTTTTACCAAAGACATAAATTGCTTGTGTTGTGGCTTTATAGTGTAGTAGTTATACGGGTAACTATTATGGCTTAAGACTTGCTGTCAGCAGTTCTTGAATGTGTTGCAGGCATTGCAGTTGGAGCTTCAGAGAACAAACAAATGGATTAAGATGCTGCAGAAATGGGAAACTGTTTATCCCAGCGACAAGGTCAAGATTCAGTCATGTTCAATGCATGTTATGTAATTGTAGCTGCTAACAATAAAAATTTTTTTAAATGGTTAAGTTCAACAAAGTTTATGATTTATTACTCATTTAGTTGTGTTAAATGCTAACAAATGTGGTAATTGCCAAAGAAAAGTGCATTATTTGTTTCCAAAAATTTTTAGTTTATCAAGCTATAAGCTCTCACAGATGTGCTGAGACACATTTATTGAGTGTTTTTACACCCAGTCTCGTAAAAGGACTAAAATGTTGACTTTTCTGGAAAAAACAGATGATTGAGATAATTTTTGATGCCTGTCATGATGTCATTGTATCTGTCTAGTACTTATAATGTTTTTATTGACTTGACTAATGACTAAAGGTAAAGGTAAAGGTGTTTCATACTTGATAACAAGCATAGGGGCCGGAGCTAATCCCGGTCTCTAGGCAGTGAGCCCGCAGGTGACATAGTCATAAACCCAGTGGTAGGCTGCCATTACTTTCCACCAGGCCCACGGTTACCTTCCCAGCCAGAGAGCATCACCGCCTTTTGACCGGTACCATATTATACTGCTTAGTGAACAGAGGCACATTGTGTGTGAACAACTTGCCCAAGGTTGTTACCTGACAGTGCCCAGGCTTGGGAGTCGAACCGGGGACCTTTCGATCACCAGTCAGCCCGTTACCGTTACACCACCAAGCCACACTAATGACTAATGATTAAAATTATAATAATCATTAAATAATTGATTAATCTTGTGATCAGTCATTAATTCCGGCACCTGTATTCCCAGTATGTTTTATACCTCTTACTTGCATCTCCGTTTTGGTTTGAAACTTTGTTCTGCATGCAAATTTAAATTTAATTTAAGCATTTCTTGAATTTGTTCACATTTTGTGAATCTTTCTGGCAGTTGTGCAAAGCACGTACGTACATCTGCTGCTAGCTGGTGATTTGTCATATCCTGAGCATTAATTGACTTGCTTTGTTGCATCAGGTTCGTCAACGAGTGTACAAGGGAATTCCCGACTCACTGAGAGGTCGAGTCTGGTCTCTGCTGTTAGGCATTGACCGCTTGAAATTGGAGCAGGTCGGCGTTTATGAGGTCAGTGCATGTCAAAGTTTATCAACTTGTACTTGTTTATTTTCTCAGATTAGTGATATTAAAGAGGGCCATGCCCCATCTGTAGCATAGGTGGGGTGCTCATTACCTGGCAGTGCCCCGGCCAAAAGTCGAACCAAGGATCCTGCGGTCACTAGTCTGACAGGCTACTGCTACACCACACCGGGAGTTCAAGCCTCTGCAAAGGACAGCGCTTTATTTTTGACTCTTTCCAAACCTAAATGTATGACCTTGTTAGAAATGTCCAGATTTGTGTCGTGATTTAGGTACCCAGATCGTGATCTGGCATGGTACTTAATTCAAAATACTTGTCTTTGTTGTTGCCTGCATCCCACCGCCAGATCTCTTTATCATCAGTTTTGACATGGACTGACTCACACTGACTGGTGACATGTGTATGTATTTGAGATGAAGATGCATACATACAGCTGGTCTCCTGATATCCTGATAAACTTACCTTAGACCTTAGTTCCTCCAGTTCCTGCTGGAACATCGGGCGACGAGCTTTCTCCATTTCGGTCTGTCACTGGCAGATCTCTTTGCACCCATCCAGGTAAGCCCCACATCTTGAAGGTCTTCTTTGAATGTTGCTCGCCAGGTCTTCGTCGGTCTTCCTGGTCTGCATTTGCCGTTGTCAGGTAACCAATTATGGCCTTGTGGGCTGGTCTGTTTTCAGGCTGACGTAAGGTGTGACCCACAAATCTCAGCCTCCTTTGATGTACTATCTCGGATAAGCTTCCTAAATCAACTCTTCGCAGGACTTCGTCGTTGGATATTACTACTACTACTACTACTATTACTATTAGTGTTATTATTATTGAAGACATTTATATAGCACACTTTTTCAATGTCCCAAATGTGCTATACAAGAAGAAAGTTGACTAAGTGTTAAACAGAGCTGCTTTTAAACACGCATGAAATGTTAGGATCATCACAACGCAGTGCAGCTGGCAAACTGTTCCATTCTGCAGGACCAGAGGCAGAAAAGCTTCTGTCTCCATAACATGTCTTCGTCCGTGGAACGGTTAGTTGACGTGATCGGGCTGAGCACAGATGAGAATGACCAGTCATAGATGACGTCATTGTACAGTACGTCGCCAGGTACGATGGTGCCAGATCGTGCAAACATTTGAACACGAGAACCACCAACTTAAATTTTATCTACTACTGTTACTACTACTGCTTCTACTACTACACCATGTGTCTGTGTATTGTATGTATCTCAGGAGATGAAAACTCGTGCACACAACTGGTCGCCTGACATTCGACAGATTGATCTGGACGTCAATCGCACATATCGTGACCACATCATGTTCAGACAGCGATATGACGTCAAGTAAATCATTTTCTTTTGTCTGAAGATATATCTTGCAGCCTTGTTGTTGTATTTTACAATCTTTAACATGCACTCACATAACTAGGGTTAGCTACCAGCTACCATTATCACGTGTGGTTATAACTGACAAATAGGTAAAATGGGAACAGAAAAGGAGTTAGTGATAATTTGCGTTGGTCGAGGCTTGGTGTTTTTTTGTCACTAAGAACATCAAAAGGCACTATTGGTAATGAAGTGTAGAGAATCTGTACTGAACTTTTACTACTTGCTTGCTACGTTCCTAATGTAGCGAAGAGGAGTATTTGAAATTAGTGTAATATTGACGACCGACGATCGACTGATATCCATTTCTGGAAGAGCCTTCCTGGAAGAACTTCAAATGACCATATCTCGATAACTGTGCTAGATAGACGCATGGTCTAGGAAGTTGACCGCTGGGAGTCAGGTGATCGATGACGTCACATGACCCCAAAAGGTCAAGGTCGTGACCCCATTATCTTTGAGGCATCATATCTCCATAACAGTGCCATATCTCCATAACAGTGCCAGATAGACGCATAACATACATAACAGTTTTAAGCCTAAGTTTAAGTGTGCTAGTGGTTACGGTTAAGTCAGAAATATAGGAAGGTGGATGGCTGCATATTATGTCAGCACTGGGCTGACATCTTTGCCTGTGTGTTACAGACAGCAAGCTCTGTTCCATGTGCTGGCAGCATACTCAATGTACAACACGGAGATTGGCTACTGTCAGGGCATGAGTCAAATAGCCGCTCTGCTACTGATGTATCTTAATGAAGAGGTATAATAACGTGAATTGAAATACTAACCAAGTTATCAGTCAGTCATTCAGGCAGAATGCACTCTACGTAAAGTAAAAGTAAGTGAGTAAAACGTGAATTTATGCAACAAGTGACATTATAACTAACTGTGATCCAAGTATAACTTAACTATAAACAATTTTGCTGATTATCATGCCGTTCAGATTTGACTATATGGTGCAGCTACACTGCTATAGCTTTTTGTTTGAGGTGAAATAGCAGTCTATAATATAACAGTTCTTTTCCATTTTGAAATGCAGTACTTTAAAATGTTTACTGGAGTTGTCATAAAAAGACTGATCAAGTAAAGCTGTGGTGTTATTGTGCTGCAGCTTACGTGCTTTAAAATCTTCGAATTGGGAACTGCTTGGCCTGAGCTAATGATACTGTGGTGCATTATGTAACAAGCATTGCATGTGACATCCAACAGTTAGACCTGTGGTGCAGTCAGTAGACATACCACCGCCTCAATCAGCCAAGGCTCCCATCCTGTGACTTTATCTCATATTACATGAGCTACTACTCATTTCTTGTCCTGCTGAGGGTAGGAGGCTGAGTAAAACTGAGCGCACACGGTAGGTGCGTGGGTGTGTAATGTGTATATGTAAGCGTATTTAGCATGAATATTGTTAATATTATTGTTGTGTAATGATGCAGGACTCATTCTGGGCTTTGTCTGCACTCATGAGCCACAAACGTCATTCCATGCATGGTAACCTCATTTCTACTAGTACTATGATTCTTCACTGTTACGATGAATGACTTAACGGGCGTTCAAGCCATATAATAAATTTAGATAAATTAATAGTAACCTACTACAGTGTGTTTCATAAAAAACCGAACCCCTAAGGCAGGTCAGCATAAATTTATCAAAATAAGTTCGCCTAAAATGGTTTTTCACACAGTGCACTGCCATTCAGTTGCGGATTCATTGTGCTTGAAAAGTTTGGTATGGGCCGAGTACCAGCTGCACGGTTTCTATGGCAACAAGAGCAGCGACTTGTTAAGGTCTGGGCTGACTTGGAACAGACGATTGTGGACGAGGCCATTGACCAGTGGAGGAAACGACTCAAAGCCTGCGTCAAGGCCAAAGGACAACATTTTGAACATTTACTATAACTTTAGTCGTGCGTGTAGATTGCTTGTATCAACGTTTTTTCAATATTAAAGCCGTTTTTCTTGAAGTTATAACAAGAAGTTTTAGGGTCCGGTTTTTTATTGCTATTGCTACCACTACAGGTAATGCCAGTTACATACTGCAGCACATTGTGACATTTGACTTTTGTTTGCACTGTATCAATAACCAGATATTCTTACTTATTTACTTACTTTCACTACTTCTATTGCTGCAAAGACGAGCAACGTCATCACTTGTTGTTATTCATGTTACTCCATTTTTACACCTTTAATTATTGTGCGCAGTTCTTGTTTCATTGGTCACTTATTTTAGCAGTGGGCTCCCAAAGTTACTCTTCTTCTACTACACTGTCAGTTAGAAAACGTGCTGCCATAATTTTGGGCTTGTTTTTGCTAAGTATAGATCATTTTTATTTTATGACATATTGTAGATCAGAGCAAAAAAACTTCAACAGTTTACAAGCTATGTAAGAGCAATATGAGTCAAAACTCGAAAACAGCAAAAATGGTTTTGGGGCGATATTATCGCGTGTTGAATTCCAGACTGGCCCTTACAAGACTAGCCATTCTAAATACTTGCAAAATATTACTGTAGGCCTATATCCTAAACAAAATTTCGTTGTAGATACTTTTGCTAGGTGCCAAGCTAAGCTAAGTGAAAGCCGTTTTTGAGTGTTGACTCATATCGCCCTTACATAGCATTGTAGGCCTAAACTGTGAAAGCTGCTTGTGTGAATTCATAGGTCTATATCCGTTATGTAAGTTTTTACTCAACGTAATTTAATGCACAGTGAATTTTAAAGTTAAGATACTAATAATTCAGTTTTTTTCTTAACAGTAACGGCCTATATATTGTATAGCTATAATTTTCTGATACTGGCATGCTGCCAGCGTTGCAGCTGATGATGCCACAGGCAATGAATAATCTACTGCTGGCCTACTGCGCAGTGATCAGTGGCATTAATATATGGTCGGTCTACTTTTTAGGTTTTAAGATCAAAATAATGAGAAAAGAAGATACTTTGTTTACTTTTTTAAGCATGATTTTTGTGACTGGCATATGCATTTGCTTTGTGACTGGTTGATGTTCAGGATTTTTCATTCCTGGTTTTCCCAAGTTGCTGCGATTCCAAGAGCATCACTGTCGCATACTGGAAAAGTTTTTGCCTCGTGTCAAAAAACACTTGGTCAGTACCAATTTGCCCGGAATTCAACTGATGTGGATTTAACTCTTTGAAGTGAAATTATTTTCAATTTTGGATTGATAAGTGATTCTTTCTGCGACATTATTAATTTAGTATACACATGATTAATTTTTTTGCTACTTTTGTCTTGGCCTAACAGTTGCAAAACAATGAACAAGAAGAACATTTTTGTAAATTAATTTTGCTATGGTTTTTTGCTCCTCACATGGTACGTTTCGAACATAGCGAAGAGGAGTGTATGAAATCAGTGTAATATTGAATCAGTGTAATATTGAGAACAGACCGACCAACGACCGACTTCTGTTACTGGAAGAGCCCTCCTGGAAGAACTTCAAACGGCTATATCTCCACAACGGTGCCAGATAGACGTGTGGTCACACCAGAAGTCGAATGGTCACGTGACCCAAAAAAGTCAAGATCGTGACCCCATTATCTTTGAGGCGCTATATCTCTGCCAGATAGACGCATGCGTTGAGGTATAACAAGACAAATGGCAACTAGTGTCCATCAACCATTATTGGAAATTTTCCCCTTTCAGTTCCTAAATCGGGCAATATTTTATGAACTTCGGGGAGACATTTTCCATTAACGACCTCGACGCCAGTCACTATTAGTATAATATTAAACGGTTCTCAATCAGACGCCAGGTCTCTAATACGAGCCAGAAGGAAAAAAACACTTAAAAGAATACAAAAGAAAATGATGTGTGTGAGGAGTATATTAGATTGGTCACAATCTAATGATATTTCTTGTTTTGTTATTTTTGTTGAAATCACTCATTTTTTTATTTAGTTTTGAAGTGTAAAGTTCCAAATGACTTTGGATTTAGATCATAAAGTAGTGATTTTTTTGCACTTGCACATTGCAAAATAACACATCTCATCCAATAAGGCTAGAAGTCGAATAGTGTTTAAAAACAGTGCATTAAAGTAGAATTTAAACATTTACTTATTTATTTGTATACTGGCGTAATCTAATTTTGATTGTCTGTGTGTGCAGGATAAGAACGACATGCATGCCAGTCTGTATACAATTAAGTGGTTTATGCAATGCTTCCTTGACCGAGTAAGTATTCTTTGCTGCATTGGTCATTTGCGTTATTACTGTTGTCTTAAATATTGGTGAAACTTCTAGTGCTAGATAGCTCGATGATTTACATTCACTGTAAATTACATCAGATGTAAGACTGGTGTAATTAATAGTAAGAATCGTTCATTTGGGCTATGCTGTGTTTTATGCAGTCTTTGTTAGATGCCAGAAAGTATATCCACTTTTTGAAAAGTCTGCTTTAACAGTTCCCATGAGTTCACTTTAAGGGGTTTTTCTAATTTAGAGTAAGTCTAGAAATGTTGGCTTGTTCAATGATCCTTTTGGAAGCATTACATCGTTGATTACATTAAATCATTAGTCATGTCATTAATTGTTAGTTTCAGCGGCTCTGGTCTGCAGGGTTGGCTTTAGCCATATCTGATGTGTTCAACCAAACAGGGATGCCGATTTTAGGGGGTGGGGGTGCACCATTTCGGACTCTGAAAATTTTATGTTTTACCTGAGCTTGGATTGGCTTTCATTTTGCTACTGATTGTAATGCTGACTAGAAAAGCTGCTGCAACCGGACGTGTTTTGCGAGCATACAATGCAGCGAAATGCGATGGCCTCTACCCCGAACCCTGATCAAGAACTTACAGCACTGCCTAAACCATGTGGCTTGTTTCAAGGAAAGCGTTTGATAACAGGGAAGAGAAAAGGAAGAATGGATGGAAAGGGGCTGGGAGGCTGACTCCCCAAAACAGCCACGGAAACAGGGCTGTCAGTTAGCAAAGACCAGCTTTGTTAGTCTGTGTGTTGTATGCGACGCACATAGGTACCATTTCGTCTGTGTTTACGCCTGTGGGATATCTACATGTTGGACGGTGAACGTTTTCTAGTCGCAATGAGCTACAACCTACTCAAGATGCACCAGAGTCTGTTTGGCTGTTTGTGATCTACTTGCTTTTTTCAGTCAATGCATCATTAATGTAAAACCACTCATATTCTACTGTTAATTTCTCATCAATCTAGGCCTTCAAATGCACTATATGCATTGTTGACTTTCTCCATTTATAGGCAGTAGCTAGTTAGGTTTTGTGCCTTTGTGTCTGTTTTTGTGGCAGTTTTTTTACATCCATTGGATTTTTCTCTTTAGCTTGTGCACTCTATTTTTACGTTTTTTAGTAAATGAAGTAGAGCTGTCGAAACGTTAATTTTTTAACGCATTAACGTGTTATAAATGCACCCAGGTCCGTTGAGAGGGAGAGTAGGGGAGTAAGTTATCCCGGGCCCCATGAAGTTTGGGGGCCCCACCTGTAGAATGTAGAAAATTACAAACACACTTTCAATGTATAATCAACTACAGATCTATACATTAAATATTTAAATAATTATTTACAGTAGTGATGGAACAGCAACTACAGTTTAGTTACTTGAATTCATTGAATTGGTTAATAACCACAGTTTAACGAAATATTGAAACTTTTGCTTCATGGATTTCAGTAAATTAACATAAATGTATGTATGTGTGTTAATTTTTTTAATGCACGTTAATTTATTAACACATTAATTAATGCGTTAATTTGTCAACTCTAAAATAAAGGTATATTTATGTATATGCTATATGAGCTTGTTGTCTGTGTGCAGAATACATCCTACGTCTGTCAATGGACAATCTGATGGCATTCTTTCAGTCTGATCACATCAGTGGTTTTGACTACACAGACGACCAAGTTATCACATCAGCTGTAGTCTGTGTCAGTGACTTACGTCGTGTTCGGCTTGACCTGCCACCGGCACCACAGGATGCATCCGAGTACCCGAGCCGACCGTTCGGACTGTTTGTTCCACCGAGCGTGGAGCAGCAGATTGGACGTCCAATACTTGAGACACCCGCAGAACTGTTGCGTGGTCGACGCCCGGCCCTCCACCGCGACTCACGACTCAGTATTAGCATACCACCCGACGGCGGACCGGTCATCGTAGAATCGCTTGATATCTCACCGACGCCGGTTATTCCGGCCACCGCCACGTCGAGTCTGCCACTGCCCCTGCCCAGCGTCGTCAGCGTCGATGACGACAAAAATTCCCCGAGAATTTCCAGCCAGCAGGAGACGGCGTCCAGTCAGACGGCCAGTGAGCGTCGGGCCGCATACGCCAAGACACACTCGATGAAACAGTCGCCAAACAGAATTGCCGAAACCACGTCGGGTTTTTCGGCGTCATTGTCATCAAATGGAAAGAGCTCTGGTCCAGCGGGACAGACGTTAACTTTTGGCAGACGGAAATCCCCCGGTGCAGGGAAAAGAAAAGATATCGAAACAGAAACTTTCGATACTGCCGCTCCGCAGACTTATGGTGCCTCAGTACGATTGTAGCCAACAGCTCATTGTAGTTTTCAGTTGTTGAACTGTACTGAGTTACATTTATGCTGATGGCAATAGCGCAGAATTTAGCCAATCAAGATTTCTTGTGCCAGTTTTTATATCTGTGCCATATTCTAGTTGGCTGTGTCAGTGTTGTGTTTTGTAGCTCAGCCAAAACTGATGTCAAATTTGTTAGATTGTTGTAGTAAGCACTACAGGGTAACACATAAAAGTGCGGAATGCTTTACATAGAGAGATCAAGCCATTGGCCAGTTTTGGAAATGATTAGCCTTGATCATTGCAGCGCAGGCCAGTTGTGCTGAACACTGAACACAGTGTTTAACATAACTACTCCTCTTGCAACTGTCAAAGCTAATTATTTCAAAAAGTCTGATTGTGTGATTTCTGTGTTTAAAGTATGTATGTTTTGTGCACCTGTTGGTAGTCTTGCATCACATCTATACAAAATATACCCAGTGGAAGTTGGTTTCGGTTTCACGGAGCTGATTTCAGGATTGTGTGTCGTTGGCTTTATGCCTGTTGTCTTGTTTGACAGCTGCTCTTATTCATCTGATGATAAATTGATTCGCTTTTGGTTAACCCAGATTTACCTGTGAAACTGGTTTCTAAGACTGTATTTTTGGCTTCATGTTGATGTAAGACATGCTTGAATCAAAGAATGGTATGATTTATCCGGTGATAAGGTTGTTATAAATACAGTTGTTAAAGATGCTTCATTTAGCTGATCTTTGTTGTGACATGATGTATAAGTTATACAGTTGAACTGGTTTATCAGCGCAAGGGTATGTTATAATGCTGTGCTGCTGTTATCAAGGGCAGAATGTTAAACATCATATCTATAGTTTTCCATAGCAAAACGTTCCAACTACAAAGTTTTTTAATGTACAAAATGTTAAATTGTGAAATATTTGTCTCATTACAAAATAAAATGTAGCAAGCAAATTTATACATTATATATTAACAAAGTGTAAAAGAACATTAAAAAGAGTGGGAAAAAGTGTTGTGTAGAAAGTTTCATTTCCATTTTGCCCTCATAAAGCTTTTTCCAGCATACTATGGCTGTAGCCGTTACATTTCTAGGTTGTACTTTGCAGCGCATATGTGTATGCATGAATCACAAATGTTGTTGACACAATGTCTGGAGTATTACTTGAGTATACCTGGTCGACAATTGCAACTTGGTCAGCGACGACACTCGCCGACTACGTTCAGCTGCCTCTGTCACTTGTACTGTACCGAGGACAAGGACACGGCTTGGTGACAGATCATTCGCCGTCGCCTGCCCACGAGTCTGGAACAGTTTGCCGGCTGCACTGCGGGCCGTAGAGAACTACGAACAGTTCAAAGCGCAACTAAAGACACATTTGTTTGACTGATTGAAACTACGGCGCCTAGTGACTTCTGCTTTTAGGCGCTGTGTATAAATCCGCTTTATTATTATTGTTATTATTACATATTTTTGCCAAACTCTCGGCATTGATGTATTTTGGATCCAGAAAGAGAGTGCATCAAATGTTGATATCAGAATGTCGTGTTGGGTCAAATATGTTGTTGAAATTTGCACTTTTAGCCTTGGAAAGTGAGTTATATTTGTGGCGGGAAAGGGTATCTGCATCGATAATTGGAGATTGAAGTGTCATCTGGTTAATTGATGAAAGTGTGATGTTTGCTTTACAGACGTTACCGCCGATATCGTCAATTCATCACCGTCGTTGTTGTCATCGTTATGATTATTGAAGTCTGGGAAAAATTTGTTGCTGTTCTTGTTATTACTGCTGATTATTACAGTTTGGCTTATACTGTGTCGCTGTGCCATGACTAGAGGGGCTCAGCATCTTGCTATAAAAGTTCCTCTGAAGTGGCATTGATTTGTAGTCAGGACTGGGGGCCTTAAAGTCGAAGGGCTGAGAATGGGACGCTGTGGGCGATAAGTGGGGTGGAGAATGGGGAGTTGGTATTGTGGGTATCCCCCACTGTGTCAACTGTAGTGGCCTGGGGGCATTGTAAGCTTTTCCAGCAGAGTCCATCATGGAGCCCCATCCAATAGTAAATTTTGCACATTTTTGGCATGACAGAACACATCTGGTAGCGAGAAAACGCCTTTTTATGGCCTTTTTATGCTTTTGCCACTGATATGATTTTTACTGAAAGGATTGCGACATTCATTCAGGTTAACTTGCCTACAATGTGACGCCCAAATATTGGGGGTCTGGCCTCCATCTAACCCTCAACCCTCTGAGCATGGGTCTTGATGCAGTCATTGTCCAGATAGTGACTTAGATTATTTCGGATCGACATAGATACGTAGGTTTATATTCTGTAATGATTTTGCTGTCTATTTGCTCACGTCCAAGTCATTCCAGGGCTGCTAATATTAGCTCAGGGCCGTTCAATTTTTGACTTTGTCTTTCTGGCTAGATTCGTCAACTTTCTGTGGTAGCTGTTGTGGTTTGCAGAGCAGTTAGTTTTTTTCCATTTGAACTGTGGGTGAATGCTTTAATGTAGTTTGTGGCGTAGTGTAAACTGTGAATTTATTTAATACGTTGTACTGCCAAAGAATAGACATATTCGTATACCTGATGTTGCATTATAAGTTAATGATGGCCTGTCGTTTTCCATGGCAGAACATAGATTTTACTTGCTATGTTGATCCTCGTAGCGTGAAATGATTTTGGCATGGTTGCAGTGGCATGGGGGCAGGGGTCTAGGGGACTTGTTGTTACAAAAGCCGAAGCTTTCTTGTACCCTGATACATAAATTTTCCGACAAGCAAAAATGTACAAGACATCAGCACATAGCAGGTTCCCCGTGTTTTAAATATGCCAGTGAAGTGTTGTAATTTTCATATCTGCATAGTCTGTTAGTACTCCAGTATTTTCATTTGTATTGATAATACACTATGACCCAAAAAGGATACCCGACATTATGGATTGTAACTTGAAGAAGGATTTGATAATAGTTCATCGATTTTAATAATTTTTGGTACAAATATTTTATTTATTCTGATTTTTCCAGATAGTGCAGAAACATATGCTGGGTGGGGTGGGAACTTGAGTGGTCATTTCATTCAGGTTACAGTCAGTAATGTCAGGGATCTTTTTTTGGAACACAGTGTAGTTCTATACAGTCTGTCGAATGTTATCAAGACAATTATGTTAGTTGTTGACGTATTGTGTTACACTGAGTTAAACGTTATGCATATCATTGTGCATATATCTCCATATGCATGAGGTTGACTCGCTGCAGACTTTTGTGTATGTTGTCGCTACTCAGTATTTGCTTATTTATTACGATGATCACAGTCGTTCACATGGGGAGGGGCAAATGTTTGACGTTTTGTTAGTTCCTCTGAGATCACTGATATGTATTCTGAGAGTGGCGTGTAGTGATTTAATTATTATTCAGTGCATTTCAGCCATTTGTAAGTCTGATGACCCCCGATTATTGTCTGATGCTACTCCTAATTACTAGTAGTCCGTTCTGTTGATGTTGCTGGTTGCTCAGTTTTATTGTATGACAACATAAAGATTCTCGGTGTCACTCTGGACTGTCACCTTTCTTTGGATAAACACATTAGCTCCATCTGCAAATCTGCTTATTATCACATCCGGTCACTCCGCCATATTCGTTCAGCCATCACGAACGATATGGCCAAATCAGTCGCTTCTTCCCTGGTCTGCTGTCGCTTAGACTACGCTAATTCTCTTCTTTTCGGCACCACTCAGAAAAATATCAACCGTCTTCAGCGCATCCAAAATACACTTGCCAGAGTTGCTGCCTGTCACGCTCTCCCTCATGGTACTCGCTCATCTGATATTCTCCAGGATCTGCATTGGCTCCCAATTGATCAACGCATTGAATTCAAACTTGCCACATTGACGTACAACATTCTCAACTTCTCTCAACCTGCTTATCTACGTTCTCTGCTCAATTATCACACTCCCACACGTTCTCTGCGTTCTGCCAACACCAATCTGCTGTCGGTTCCACGTGTCCGCACAACCTTTGCCTCCCGCGGTTTTAGCATTGCAGCCTCCACAGTCTGGAACTCACTACCCTCTAACATCCGTAGTTCTACCTCTGCAGACACTTTCCGTCGCCTCCTTAAAACTCACTGCTTCCAGCAGGCCTACTGCTCCTCCTAGCGGCTCAGCCAAGTGCCTCAGATTCGGCCACTGGCTGACATTGTGCACTTTAAATATGCACATACTTACT
>Ga0209367_1006482_pt1 | contig 16182 bp, 15 predicted proteins | sample WorMetLIZISLAND2_FD_187412 | JGI IMG/M metagenome (GOLD analysis project Ga0209367, IMG submission 187412) | Marine gutless worms symbiont microbial communities from Max Planck institute for Marine Microbiology, Germany - Olavius geniculatus... ... | reverse complement strand
CCCCCCGGCAGTCTGTAGTGTACAGTACAGAGATGAGTTTCAGCATATCCTAATTCTAATATATAAAATTATACCCATTATCAAAATTGTCTACTGTCAATTTAATGCATAAAATTGTGTGAAATTAAGCACAGTGTTCCTAAATGTTCCTCGACCCGACACATACGGTGAGTTGGCAACATGAATTTGGCTGTCTATTGTGGCTTTCCACAGATGTGACACGTGTGACGTCACACTTCCATTAACCCCTCCTCCCCTACGTCAGACGTCGTCACAATAATGTAAACCCCTTTCCCCCCTCGGAGCATGACGTCATTTATGGACGACCCCTAAGCAATGCCTATGCCTAACATTAACAACAGCTTTGACAGTACAGTGAACTGAATGCATGAAAACGTCGTGATGTGCTAACAACCTACTACAGAAAGCATTCACAACTACCAAGCATATGCAAGACAATCAGGAAAAAATGACAAAACTGACCGAAATCGGCGAAGTTCTAGATAGACACTTGTTCAACAGGTCACCAGTCTAACGATACACGCATGCAACGCTACAGGGTCAACAACGATCTCATACTAGGGTGGTATAAAACAGAAAATAACCATGCCAGCTCACATATTCATACGCAACTGCTATGAAAAGCTAACACGAGGTATAACACAGACATGCAATATGCAGCAAAAGCATGAAGTAATTTAAGGCCTACAAGCGCTGATCTCCATTTCATCAGCCCTCAGCCAGACGCCAGCTTACACTGCCACACTGGACTAGTGCATCGCACGTTGTGCCTGTTGACGCCCAAGTTTCTACTCATACTCACTGCACCTATTCATGAAGGGACGGCCAGGCTGAGCTAGCCTGAGTGGTTAGTTATATGGTTGTATTAGTGTGTGGTTTGGTGGTGTAACGGTAGCATGTCAAACTACTCACCCATAGGTCCGCGGTTCAATTCCAGCCTGGTGCACTGCCAGGTAATGACCTTGGGCAAGTTGTTCACAGACACGTGCCTCTGTTCACCAAACGGTATAATTTGGTACCGGCTTCACCGTTGGGAAGATAAATGGGAGTACAAGGGAGAGGTCTGGCTGACACCCATGTAACTGAGTTGCGTTTGTACTCACTGCCGGCCCAGAGTCTGGAGATGGAGATGAGCACTGCCCCTACGAACTAGAGTTGTGAAAGAGCTCTGTGGATGACAAGACTACCTCTAACTTTACCTTTTTATATATCAAAATGGTTTACCAATCTGTTTTAGAACAGTGCATGCAACAAATTGAATACATAAAATAAAGAATAAATCTATTAATGGGCAACATGCAACAAAACAATGACACAACTAATTCTATGCACAGGGACTACGCAGAAAAACTGCTGCAAAACGAAACATATCAACAGATAAATAAGAGCTTTGAATATAACATTTTTCATACCTCGTTGACACAGAAACATGAGAGCATATCCTGCTCTTTGTGGACAATTTTCATAGCTTCAGGAGCATCGCTGCCAGCTGATGAAATGGAGACAGTGTCTGGCTTGCCATACTCCATCTACATGCAGACGACAGCATCAAAATAATAAAAATAACTTCAGCATTAAACGAAGTCGGCAAATTTAGTCAGCTAACAACGAAGAAGTCTTCTGAGTACATAACGAAGCATATATAACATGGAATTCACGACAAATTAAATACCTACGGAACAGTAGAAGCAGGCTGAATTTTAACAAGTATCATTTGCTTAAATTATTAAAAATTATTCAACAATTAAAAAATTATACAACTAAATTTTATAGAGTTATGGCAGCCCTCAAAAATAGAATTCTATAATGGTAAGAGCAAAATCTTTTAGGGCACATGTGGTTCCTATTGCTAGGCCAACAGTACTGAAGCAACAAAAAATGAAGTATAAGCAAGTTGCTACATATTACGGAAAATCTCTGTAATTTACACTATCATAATCCTTTGCTATAATAACTATACGCACCTCGGACAGTGACCGTTGCTTCCGAAAGATGTAGCGTATGAATACGTCCTGCAAGTAGTCCCGCGTGACCAAGTAGTTCCAGAGACGTTTCGCAGGACGCGTGGAGTAATGCGATGAGCTGTAAGAAAAAAACAGAGAAATGTTGTAAAAATACCTGTAACAAAATTACAACATAAAACATACCTGGACAATACTCCAAAAAAACAGAATAATTATGCTCCAAAATGTGCGAAATTCTGCTGTCTTGCAGGCAAAATTCCTATATCCATGGGGTCTTCAGTGCAGCTGAGAAACCGATGCTTTCTGCACCGACATTTAAGTCATCTTATCCATAATTATGCATGTTTTGCTCTACTAATTAAGCTACAGCACTGCTGGCAAACTGCTCTTATATTGCATTTTTTTCACCGACAGCTGCAAAGCTTTGTCAGAAGAGATTATGGATACTAAAAAATTTCAATTCTACCATTAAATACTACAAACGCAGATGTCCAGCTCCAAATTTTGTACTTTTGGAAGAAAATTTTCTAACAACAAATAATTTTCCAGCAGATTAAATTTACAGAGCCTCCCCTGCTATATGCCACTGAGTATCACTAGAGATCACTTTTAGTAATGATCATAACTATAAAGTGAAGCACTCACGTGAACGGCGTGTTGGCGGGGTCCATGATAGTGTGGTACTTGACAATGGTGACGCTGGAGCCAAACGAAGGTTCAATGTAGACGCCGGGAATATAGTTGGCTGGCGCTGAATCAAACTTCTCCAGACGATCACGTAAGTCTGTCTCCCACTGCTCCAGAATCTTGTGCACAGAATTCACCAGCGGAGAACACACCGGCAGCTCTACAGCAAACAATATCAGATCAGACAAGGCAGCGGTTAGACTGCGACCACAGACCTATATATTGGATATCTAGATTCTGAAGTGCCTCTCCATTATAGAAGGCGACTCTCTATGTTTCTCCTCTAATCCCCAGCATGCTTTGTGCCGAGGTACGTTTTCTTTCGTAATACGCTTTTTACACTGCAAGCTACATTACGTGACAATATAACGTTTTAAGCACTTTGCACTGTATTGAAAAAAAATTATTATGCACATTCGCTGTGCGTAATCATTGCCTAGCAAAATGCACATGGCACTCGTTGCTAAAGTGGCATTAAGCCGATGACTAACGCTATCGTGCATTTTACCATCAGTAACTGAATGCCGCGCAACAAAACGAATTTTAATCATATGCTGCGAATAAGGTAAGTGAACACAAATGAATCGTAATCAACACTATGTTATAAAAAATAAATACCCAACTATTTTATATTAATTACAAATGAATCATCGCGATGCATGCTGAATACTAAGGGAGAAAGTCAAAGGATTGCGATTGGCTGGCGACGCTGCAGCTGTGACTGTGACTATGAATAGTCAAAGTCAAAAGTTAACGAAACAACAGATATAAAACAAGAAGCCCAGCTGTCGCTAGGGAAAGCCGACCATATTGCCCGTACCTGAAGGCCTTCAGATGTGAACAAATTTCTTACTTACTTACTTACTTACATATCTTGCATAGGTAAACTACTAGCCATGCCATCGAAATGCCTTCAAAATATTACTAGTAAGCAATTTTAATTAAGTATTTGGGAGCAGTCAGTACCCCGATGTGGAAAATGGGGAGTTGTAAGGGGAGTCCGACTTGGTACCACAGGTGAGCAGTTGGGCAACCCTATTTGCTTCTTCAAACAGTTTTCCAGTAAGATGTACAATTTAGCCACAATACATCCATTAGGGACAAACAAACGAATAGACAGGTACAACAGTGTGTCATAAGCATGACTGTTAATATGGTTGGCTGAAAAACAGCCAATGACAGTGAATCGCAAACATTCATATTCAAACATTTTAGACTTGCAGTATGACAGAAAAATCAATCTCATCCAAAAGGAGTAGCAGATGAAAGCTGTACAACCATTTGACTGTGGCATTGCACTTTAATGGGAGGTGATAATTTTTAAAAAGTGGGTGCTTTGAATCTTTAATTTCTTTGAAATAAATACTGATACACGTCGGTCTACATTTAAAGAAGACCTGGTGGACCGAGGAGTCGATTGGAATGACGTCCGGGCTGTGGCTACAAACAGAAGCAGATGGCAAACTCTGCCCATTGTCCTGTCAAGGACCGGAGGATCTAAGTGCTAAGTAAGTACACCTCAGGTTTACTTGGCATTGAAACACACACACAGCTAGTTCCATAACAAGCATCATAAATACAAGAGAAAACTTTCGGTTTCAAATAAAAGACCGGAAAAAGAAACAAGTTCTAATCAAATGCTACCAACCACTGAGTTCAATGCCGATCTGCGGCAAGAACGTTGTGAAGCTGTGACGAACGTATTTGACGATAGCATAACGCATCAGACACCAGCTGTACGAGCTTGAGTCCAGATGTTCATTGTGTGACAACTCATTACTAGTATATAGCATACAGCACACCACCCGATATTACACAACAGCACCATTCATTGACCATAGCCGAGTCCATTACTTTACACCTCTCTCATACTACAGCTGTCTGACTTATGCATTTAGGCCAAGGAATAAATAACTGTGCAATTTTATAAACTAAACTCAGCAAAAAAAGTAAATAATCAGCTACATAAATTCATAAAAATGCAACCACATTACCCGAATTTACTGACTTGTTAACACTGTGGCAAACGGCGTTGCCATCTTTGGTTGTTATTACTTTTGATCACGAGCTAATGTTTTTGGATCTGTCCTTCTGTACGCAAGATAGCTCAGAAAGCATAAACTGTGACTCCATTGTGCTCAGCAAGTGGAGCAACATTGTGATAAACTAGCTATGGTAATGCAGTTTCATCCAATCATAGGGCACCGACTAAATCAGCAAGTTGAACAAAGGCCATAACCGAATAGGGCTTTGGCAGAGTGCTTATCTCGCTGACATATAGGCCATTGAGAACGTAGGTGGATAGACCAGTATGCCTGTAATGCATGATCAGTGCAATGCTAGAGCTAGAGTTACCTTCCCGGCTACACAGCATCACTGTTCTATGACTGGTACCAAATTATACTACTTGGTGAACCGAGGCACCTGGGTATGAAGAACAACTTGCCCAGAGTTACTTGATAGCGTGGACTAGCCGGGAATTGAACTCATGATTTTTTAATCATGAATCCAACATCTTAACCACTCAGACGCCAAGTCAGCTAGTAAGGCAGATACGTGTGTTTGGGCAAAAAATCCAGGTTTTTTTGCAACGCTGTTACAAATGTATGAGATCAGCACTAAAACATGGTACATGTAGTAAAGATAACAAAAAGTTCGGCTGTGTCTTACAATCGACTGGTGCCAACAGTAGTGAACTCATCCTCATCATCCTCATCCTCATCCTGGCTGGAGATTGAGTCCGCTGAGTCGTAGTCAACCCGAGGATGTTCAGCTGCTGTAACCTGACCCAACAACACAACAAAAGCTGATCTCAAGACGGAGCCTTCAAGAGGTGGATACGACAGCTGCATCCAAACAACGTGGTTGCAAAGTCCGTCAACACTCTCCCCCCTCTATTCCGCCATTGGGTTTTCGGCTGTGGATCAACCGAGGCCCACGGGTCTGGAGGGTGGGCTACTACTACAACAACAACAAAAGCTGATTATCGCTCCTTGCTCACTGCGATCCAAACATAGTAGCATACAGGAGGGTATAACAGCAATATTATACTGACGACTGACGACCAACGACCAACGGACCTTACATACCAGACAATTTCAAATAGCCATATCTCCGCAACCAATCATCTAATCTACTTCCTGTTTGGTTCTACGGTAAGGTAGGTTTTTCAGCATTGGCGAATCCAATGAAGACATGATTGATGACGTCATGTAACCACAAAATATCAAAAACATGACACCAAAATATCCGAGTCTAATGGTCACATGACTGATGACATCAAATGACCCCAAAGGTCAAATTCATGACCTCAAAATCACAATCAAAATCAAAATCTATGCGCAGAATACAGATAGATGCCTTAGTCATGAAGTAGGTAGCCATGCTGGTCTGGGGTGGTACAAACTTCTCGTGCATGACGGTCCGGTTGTCCTGGAACCGCGTTGTCACGGCGCTGTGTCCAATCACGTTCTGAATGTAGCTCTTCCTCTGCTTGCTGCCAGCCACCTTCTGACTGCTCTGCTGGCCTGCCAATCAAACAAAAAAACATTTGGAAACAATTACGAAAAAATGGGAGAAAAGCTGTCTATAACTGGATGCCAACATCTATGATCAAGTACTGAGTCTCAACACTTTCAAACGTCAGCTGAAAATATACTTTCTAGCAAAATATTGATGACGAAAAGTGCATTAGACAGTAAGCACTATATAAGTTAATACCTTAGTTACTCACTTACTTACATATCTGAGAGAATTTTAATGAAAATCCACCTGCATGCATATGACAGATATCATGGAAACAGCACTATAGAAAGATAGACAAATGGACATGAGAACACACACACATGGCCAGATAATATAAAAAACAATGCCCTAGTGCTGCCTAATAACAAACACATTCCGTATGGAAGGCTGATAAATGGACAGAGACGTCGCAGTTGACTAGACTTAGTTTGATGATTTATATAGCTAACTAGTCACTGTTTCAAGTTGTAAGAAGCTAATTCAGAAAACAGACCTTGCTGTTCGGACGGATTTGGTGTCGAGACAACGACTTGTTTCTTGCAGCAGCCTCCAAAGAGCAGTGCCCAGACGGACTCGTGGAATGAGTGGCCGACCAGCCGATAAAGCATGTTAGCATCATACAGAGCCAGAGCATAGCACAGCCAGCTGATGTAGACTGCCACCAGGGTTTCACACAGCAGCACGTTCAGCTTAGGCATGTTGCTGTCACGATGCTTGTTCATCATTGCACGAAACACTGACAGCCCTGGATAATACAACACGATATAATTTACAACAAAAATACAATAAAATACAACACAATAAAATAAAATAGAGTACAATACGATGGAGATCACTCACCTCTCCAGGTGGCGGGATAAAAGCTTGGTTAGAAAAAAAACACATTGTTTGTGGGTTTTATATTTATTTTTACAGAGCTAGAATAATGGTAGCAGTCATAATGCAGTTGCTAAGGTGACAACAAAAAAAAGCAGCCTCCAAAAGTGCTGGCAAATGATTCCAAAAAGTTTACTTTTAGAACTCGGCTAACCTGACCAACCCAACCTAATGCGGAAATTGAATGACTGGGTCTGGACAAACCAGTGCAGAAAACAGAATTTAACAAAAAAGGTTCACTCAGGATCGTATATTTTAGTCACCAGAAAGCCGACCAGCACATACATATTGCTGTATAATAATGTAGACTGCATCTCAAAAGATTAAAAAATACAGTGATTGTGATCACTAAAAATTGCTGATTAAGAAAAACAGACTACAAGTGATGAATAACAAATAAATGCTGACATACCGGGTCATTTAGTGGGCTGTGATCTGTAGCAACAAAGTTGTATTGACTGAACATCAATGACTTGAACCATTTGTCAGCACTTCAGTTTTTTGCACAGAAATGACGTAATAATGGTATTTTACAAGGTAGTGTAGCAACACAAGCAATAAATAAAAGCTGATGTATAACGCACCGGGCCACTTAGCCGGCTGTGAGTTCGGAATGTCGGGAGCAACGGAGCTGTATCTATTGCGATGCCTCTGTCTCATCATGCCCGCCATGAGCTGGCTGTCCTTGTAGAGTACATTAGTGCTGGTGTAGCCCTCGACACTCACGCTGTACGTAGAACTGCTCGCGATGTCGATGGCAGCCGCTGACAGTGTGACACTGTCACTGTCACACAGGCACTGGTAGATGCATGCCGACAGGGCGACGCTCAGATTGCGTATCAGCAACATCTGACACAACAGCAATCGATGAACAAATAGATAAATATAATAAACAACCTTTGAGCTCACACTTTAGATAGTAACACCACCATAAACGACATCAAATATAACAATAGCCAAAGAAATTAGATGAAAGGTGAAATCGCTCATCATTTGTACGTGCCAAAAGGCAGCAAAGGATTATCAATTGCACGTTTTGGCTAACCATTTAACCCCCAAATCTACCTTACCCCAGGGGACTTGGGACATCATCGAAGGCAACGTATCATTGGACCCAACAAGTGTATCTGCCAAATGGTATCGAAATCCGCTGAACAGTTGAGGCAGGGTTCACAAATGTGACAGACAACAGACCACACTATGGAGAAATGAGTAGAAATAGGCGGAATCGTTGCAAAAGCAATTCAGCCATTCATCTTTTAATACCATTATTAATTAAACCTTTTACGTGTCCAAGCACTTGCTTTAAAAATTAACACCACTACAAATGACATCAAATGAAAAACGTATGCTGCTACGACTCTGCTATTAATACCAAAGTACCCTAACAACAAAGCTAAACGCAGCATCGAGTGTAGACCTTGGTCGGGTTGGTCTTCGTATCTGGTGGAGCTCGGCACTCAACTATGGTGTGTAGTAGATCATAGGTCATGCTGCAGAGATGCTCCATGGGGTCGGCAACTACAGTCTTGGCCGGTGCAATGCTTGCTGATAACAAAGGCAGAGACGTTGGTAGAGGGACCGGGGTCGTCAGTTGCTTCTGATTCTCAGGCCGCTGTTGTAGTTCCTACAAAAATATAAAAAATATCAGTATTACTAAACAACTACGACACACTAGAACAGATACTACTACAACAACTAATACAAATGCTAAAAGGTAAAGGTAAAGGTTGTCAATTTGTATGGCGCATCGTCGTGTACGACGTACACCTCTAATGCGCTTTTCGTCACTAACCAGAGCCGTCGATCGCACAGCCGCCGCGTGCAGCCTGCAAACACAGGCTGGCACACAGGCCGGCCAGGCAGCCCAGTCAGCTGTACAAAGGTCCCCATTTTCGTAATCCATATATAATGGGTTACTACTCATTTAACCGACCCCGGAGGGATGGCAGGCTGAGTTGGCCCTGTTGGTTGACTGATAGCAGATGCCGTACCCACAAAGTGGTCAAGCAGCCATCCATCAGTCTAGCGCAGGATAAGAAAAGTCCGCCAACCAGGACCGACGATCTAGCTGATAGCAAAAACAGATCTCAGGCTGCTGTTATAGTTTCTTCAGTAACAGTTGTAGTAGTATTAATAAACAACTACACAAACACTAGTACTACTCAAACTACAACAGTCCCTGTGCTGAGTCACTGTCTGTTCACATAAACATGTGATCAGCATCATCCAACAACAGCTGTCATTAGTAAGCAATGAATGAATGTAAACCATTGTCTAACAAAATAATTAACTAAACGAATGAAAAACCACCTCTTGGCGTTAGTAAAGGCCAACTCAGTGTTAACTGAAATCAACTCAGCCTACTATCCCTCTGGGGTAGGTAAATCACAGCCAGCATGCTTGGCTGGGGATACGGTGGGTAATGTTCACCTGTGTCGGTGGCAGGTAACACTAGCAGATGACACTACGTAGTACTAGCTTACCTGTAGCAGAAGCAGCAGTTCCATGCGCATAGAGACCAGGCCTCCACCACAAGAACCATGTAGAACGCTGAAACTCAGCAGCGTACGTAGCAGCGCCTTGTTGGACTTGAGCCAACGACGTCGGCGTGCCAGTCGCGCCAGCTTAGCGTCGAAGTCCGACTGTTCCGCCAGAATTACTTCCGACAACGTCGCTACTGTCGCTGAATCGACCTCAGTGCTAGTCTCATTGGCCGACGCTCTGGCTGCGTGCGATGCTAAAATTCAATCCATTTCAATTACTTCTGATGAAATGGGTTATATGCTGTGTGCAAGATAGCCGAGAAAAGTCACAAAAAATTTCAGCTAAAATTTCGTGTAGGGGTTGTGCAACGCCAAAGAAAGAAGTGGTTAAATTTTGGTGGCAATCTGGATTCTCTGTCGATTCTGGATCAGGATCCTGAACCACAGCCATTATCCAGTCCTTTGTGTTCACCAAGTATCTTGACAGAAGTTTGAGATCTCTGACTAATCCCAGTTACCATTATCAACGTCATCTACATTACTCCAAAACTTCCTTGTATTTGTGTTTTTCTTCTTTATTGTTTTGACCAGAACAGGGCTCTGTGTAACTGAATGTTACTCAGTGCCAAATGAGTATCTTTGCTAAAGTGTCTCATTCTATCCAGAAGCTTTATCAGGTTTCACAAGCGTGACAGATGGACAGACCACATTACAGCAACATCTGTCACAATACCTAAAATGACAAAGAACTGAAATAAACCAGACAGAAATATTACACCAGTTTTAAACTGCCTATAACAACAACACTGACGTTTGTATTAACTATGCCAAAGTTACACTGCTGAGTGCAACCGTCCATTATAGTCACAGGAACTATAAAAAACGTTGCCGTGATTCTAACTGTAATAGAAGATGTAACAATAACTTTAAAAAAAGAAGATATGTTTTACCGTGGCTGGAGTCCCTGTGAGGGTCACCATCCATCCCATAACTGGACAAGCGTTTGAGGACTTCGACTTCCTTCTCCAGCCAGATGTAGAGCTGGTAGCGAAGTTGTCCGCCATCCACTTCAAACCCGGTGGCAAGAGTCGATAGTTCATCCACCATGATCTTGATACAGGCAATGAACTTGAGCTGATGCGCCATTATGTCTCCAATACCATCCGATGGCAACCCCGTGCCCTCGCGTCGCATATCCACCTTCTGTGCTACGGGTTCTGTCAAGAGAGAATACCAGTGCACATATTCATTACAGATTATACACAATGTGTCTTTAAAAAACCTGTTAAATCTTCAAATAACGTCAATAAATTCTGGCACAAAAATCATCACTTAATCAGCATTTCATAGCACTTCTTCTAGAAAATACCAAAAACACTAGCTGAGGCTTCCTGTGGGACCCGCTGTAAAAGCAACTGCATGGTTCTGGTTTTTTGAGACAAACAAAATATGGTAACAAACCTAGAAATGTTAACTAACCTTAACTAAAAATCAAATCATTATGCAAACATTCAAACACACCAGTCAGCACTTAAAATTGAAAATTGTTCTCCAAAATTTCCAAGTGCAATTGATAACCACTTCGGAGTTCAAAGCCAAACTGTTCATGGCAATACTTTATGATTTCTGTATTATACTGAGTTCTTAACATTTTCACAATACTTCAGACATTTAACTAACTAAAACTTAGAATTCTTAATAATGTTACAAATACACACTGTTAGTTCACTGTATCTCGAACGTTTTCTATTATTTCTTATACTATGTTCATAAATATCCACTGGGCAAACAAAATAACTAGGGCCCACAGTTTTCCGCGGACCGCAGAATTTTGAGCCGAGCTGCGAAATTTGCCCTTTTCCGCAGAATTTTAATACTGCCACAGAATTTCACGGAATTTTGCGAAAGTTATGAAATGACTGATGATTCGTACAATCGTCGGCTTTAAAGTAACTATATCATGAAGGTAAATCAAACTGAGCTGGCTAAAACTGCGTCCCTTCTAATAATTACTATCATATATACTGCACAATCGTAAATTAAGACAATGCAACTAATTGACAAATTGCACTTTTGAAAAAAAGTCAATAATTTTTTTATGTTGCTAGCATAACTGAGTGCCATGCCAGCATCCACAAAGTGAAGTTTTTTTGAACAAAATAAAGCTTAGTTTACACACAAACAAAAATCCGCAGTAAGTCACGTAACTTGGACAATTTTGCCGTGGTGACTGCAAAATTTTGCGAACTGGTACTTGGAATTTGGCAAAATATCCGCGGAAAACTGTGGGCCCTAAAAATAACAGTGGAAGAAAACAAACCAAGAACCAGTGAATGCTGTGAAGAAAAGATGATAACATTGCCAAACAAGCAATGCAGTGGACAGCACAAAATCAAATGCAACAAACAATGACCAAAGAGCAAACAACATCTGAAAAAAAAAACAGTGAGAAAAAGACACAGACAGCAGGTTAAGACCAAAGAACACCTGGAAAAAAGACATTCAAATACAGCATTCAAATACAGCCAGAGGATCTATGACTAAAAACAGCAGCATGAGAGGAGAGTAGTCTGTGGCCTACGTTCCACCACGAGTGACAAGGCATAAGTCAGGTAAGTCAAGTCTAAACTGCACTAATGTGTAGGGACCACAGTTTTCCACGGTAAATTTTGCCAAATTCCGCGGGCCAGTTCGTAAAATTCCACAGCTCACCATGGCAAAATTGTCCAAATTAAATGGCTTTCCACAGCCTTCCGTTTGTGTGTAAACTAAGCTTTATTCTGTTTAAAAAAAAACTTCAGTTTTTGGATTCTGGCAAGGCGCTCAGTTATGCTAGCAACACACAAAAAAAATTATCAATCTTTTTTTCTTTTCAAAAATGCAATTTGTCAATTAGTCACATTGTGTTAATTTAATTATTAGTAAGGACGCAGTTTTAGGCAGTTCAGTTTGATTTTTTCTCCATGATGTAGTTAGTTTAAAGCCGATTATCGTACCAATCATCGGTCATTTCTTAACTTCTGTAAAATTCCGTGAAATTCCACGACAATATCAAAATTCCACGTAAAAGGGCAAATTTTGCGGCAAGGCTCGAAATTCTGTGGCCCGCGGAAAACTGTGGGTCAAGAAACCGCTCACTTACCCGGTTCTGCAGTCTTTGTTGGACTTTTCAGATCCAGGTCATCCTCGTCCTCCTTGTCACTTTGCCAGTCCAGTTCAAGTTTCTCATCCTCAAACCTGGTCGCCGGCTGACTCCAGTCAAAAAAGTCGGCGCCATTGGCTTGAGCCGAGGCAGCAGCAGGTCGACTCCAGTCGAATCCACTCGGCGCTGGAATGCTGGTTTCATCGTGCTCCAATGTACCAGTACGTATCAGCTTACAGTCTGTCGTCGCCTGCTACACATTACATCACAACTTCTTTGTATTCGTGTTTTGGATTTTTTGTACTATTTTAGATTCTTCTTTCATGTTTTTATATAGCATTTTAACAAAAGCACAATTAGAACATGCGTCTAATACATGTTCAGCAAACTGGTCGCTTGCTTGCTTGCTTACTTACTTACTTGTCAAATTTGCGTGACAAAGGATGCTAATTAAAGCTTAAACCAGCTTTGACCAGCTTTCCAATGTTAGATTAATAACATAAACACATTAAAAACAACAGTAAATAGGCACTACTATTTTACATACATAATATGTCTTATAAATCTTCCAGTATTCTCTCTATCTCCACCCCCATCCGTAATCTCCTCAGACTTATCCACTCGAAAAATCAACATGCTTTTTGTTGTTTTGCATGCTGGAAAAGTTTGCTCGATGAATACTGTTGTCAACTTGGAGTCATTCAGTGTTTGAGGTAGTGTAAACTATACTGCACTGTTTTTTTTGTCTACTTCATCGTGTGCTTACAAGCGTACAATAAACTGTTTAAGGAGTAAAAAAATCAGCACTGATGATAACCTTTGGGCTGGATACGGAGCTGCTGCGTCGACTCGTGTCAGTTTCCTGAACTACGAATGCTGGCAACTTAATGAGAACTTCCAGTGCAAGTGCTGGGCACCCGGCCACGAAGTGTGCATGAGCCGTTGTGAAATAGAGTCTACGTTCCACTGGCGTGATGCGATCCACGTAGGTCACGTTCTTGTCATCAGCTGCCACCGCTGCACCACTGTATGAAACAATAACTCTGGCGGTAGATTGGCGATCACAGTGTTAGTATGGAAAATTTCTACTACTTAAGTTGATCAAGTAGTACATTATTGGGTAGACATAATATTCGTACTAGACAGAGAGGGTCTATAAACCATGCCATGACACTGTTACTTATTTAAATCAGGTTTATTCAGTTTATATCAGAGTCCAGCTGAAGCCATAGTTGTTTTATGTAAAATGCTACAAGCGCCTCATGTCAGCACGTCAAGAAATCAAGAAATCCATGCTAAACAATTTTGTACAATTTCTCCATATATAAACGAAATAGCGGAAACTTATGCTGAATAAGTAGCAACAGTGATTTTTAAAAAAACTCACTGTAATATCGCACAAGGAGTTAATATTAATTACGACACAGAAGAAAAAACTTGCAGAAAGGTGACTGCGTGGGGCCTGAAACCCACGACCACTGAGTCAACTGATGCTTTTGCTACTCACGATGCTACGCAGCAGGTCTCGGTAGACATGATTCAATTGCGCCATTTATGCCTGCGACATATATCCGAGCTATACTATAATTACTGAGTACCAGCCCTCTGGTACGCTACTGGGTGGCATAGGTTTCCGTTGCATTGGCATGAGGTGCTTTTAAAATGCTAACTTAAAAATAGTGTTACTGAATAAACTGCACTTAACGCGCAGTAATTAATAACAAAGTACACAGTTTTATCTACAGTTTTAGCAATACAGTGAAGAAATGTGGCTGCATTCTTACGCTAGGATCATGATAAGCCTAATACCGATACGCCATTTAAATTTGGTGATGACCGGTTTAGGGGTTTTTGGTTGGCTGAGGGTCAAAGTTTGCCTTTTCTCATAGACTTTGAAGGTCGTCTTTACAAGTGAGGTGTGATAAAGTAGTGATCTACCGTTAATGACTGTCTGAAGGCGCCGATCTACCGCTAACACTGACCTGTATGAGAACCCGGAGAGCAGAACCTTCTGACTGCCAGCCTCAGTGGCGGCGGCCGAGGTGGCCAGGTGCTGACGGACTATCAGTGGATGGGTGCGGAGGTAGTTGTAGAAGTTAAACACGCTCGTGGGTCCTGATGCATAGATATCCACTGCAGCAGCCTCCTGGCCTCGCTTTGCCAGATCTCCCTAAATAAGCAAGCAAGCACTGTTGTTTCAACAGTCTAAATACTACTAGATTACAGTTACACAATATCAAGATATGCAGCACAAAATACTGATCAAACAAAGTTCAATAAAATACGATAAAATATACAATACACACTAACAAAAACATACCACCAAGACAAAACCGAAAAGATATTGTAATGGCGGACTATATAGTGAAGGCAACAAGCTTACTGTTATTCTTAGAAAGTGGAAACTTGTATCACTTTAAATGTAATAACATCAACACGTGCTTGCCTCCAGCAGAGTGGAGAGAGATGATTTGTAATCCTTCAGGATCCAGTACGCCATGCTCCGAACAAACGGATCTGGGGACATCCGATCTGGGTTGTATTGGGACAGGGAGGGATCGTATCCGAGGCATTCCTCCCGGAGCAGCTGGCAGAATCGCGGTGGATAAGATGCCTCGAGGTCGCTTTCATAGAGTCGAAGAATAAAGAAAGCAAGTTGAATGTCCTCGAGTTTGTTGAGGCAGACCTACAGCATCGTCATTCATGAAATATCCATCAAATCACAGGCCTACCGTCTCACTGTAAGCAACAAACTGGTTAACTGGCCTGATCAAAAGTCAAGATTATGCAACTCACACATGACACATGTTCGAAGCTAGTTTTTACAGCATAACAAACAATATGCATACGTATATGTACTACATGCTGTTTCATAAAAAAGGACCCCCTTTACACCAATGTACACTGTGTCTCAAAAAAATGTCCCACTTTGTGATTGTCCATATCTTCGTCAAATATTGACCGATTTTCAAAATTTTTTCACTGGCACATTTTGTGGACAAGTAGCAGTAGTGCTATTATTAAACATATCACCACACCTTAACTGCGTCTCTACATTACCATGTGAAACTCTTATTGTCAAAAATGTCTAAAATGCTAGTAATACATATGCAAAAATTATTTTCTAAAAACAATTTTTCAACAATTTTTATATTAATATCTGATAATGTTTAGTTTTTGATACATTCCTTGTGTTTCTAAACAAAAGCAAATGATATTATTGTAAAAAAATACTTTTTATGCAGTGACAATACACTGGTAATGTAACATGCATTTAGCAATGGGGACAAGGCTTTAAATAAGAACTTTTTTGAGTTCAAAAATGCAGTTTGCAAAGAATACTGGCAAAATTTCTCAAGATAAACAGAAACAGGGAAGGACTGGGACACATTACTAAAAAGATTTGGATAACAGGAAGCACTGAACAAAGGCATGAGAGCGGCAGATTGAAGCATGCACGTACTGAAGAGAACGTGACCAC
>Ga0209367_1006481_pt1 | contig 16184 bp, 10 predicted proteins | sample WorMetLIZISLAND2_FD_187412 | JGI IMG/M metagenome (GOLD analysis project Ga0209367, IMG submission 187412) | Marine gutless worms symbiont microbial communities from Max Planck institute for Marine Microbiology, Germany - Olavius geniculatus... ... | reverse complement strand
ACTGGGACGTCCTCGTATTACATGGATGAAAACCATTCAGCAGGATCTGAAATCCAGCGACCTCAATATGGACGACGCAGTTGACTTGGCTCAGAACCGTCCACTCTGGAGATTGATGTCTACATTCAGCGCTACGCACTCTTAGTGGTGCTTGCCAGAAATGATGATGATGATGTTAGCTTGCAACAGCCTGTTGTGCCGATAGACGAGAACAATGAATTATAGAATCTCTTCCTCAAGTTTATTGGGCTTTTGAGATGTAGACCAGACAGTGATGATTAAAGAGACCAAAACAGTCAGACCAAGACCAAAAATACTTGGTACTAGACCAAGACTGACACGGTTGAGGCCCCCCCTTCTGAAAAAACCTAACTGAAAAGCCCACCCCAAACTTAATCCAACTTTTGTTTCTTGTACCACTAATAATGCAGTATTTTATTACGGCTAAGTTTTTTTAGATGTTTAAATGTATACGAATTTGTAAGTATTTGTATATTGTATGAACCAACCAACTGAAAACCTGGACAAGTGTCGCATTTTATCAAATTGGGCCTATTTGCAAAAACCGGTTTGACCTAAAAAAGCCCAAAACGCAATAAAACCCCAAAAACCTTTTGGGTTGGGCTTTTTATAAAACAAAGCTGGGTTTTTTGCGGTGACGGTCCGTTATAGCCAGGGTTCGTCATAGCCAGCAGCCGCAATAGCCAAGGGCTACACGGCTCCTGGCATATTTCGGCGACTTTCAGTCATGACTTGAACATATTTTTTTCTACAGTTAATTTTGTAAACTATTATTATTTTGTTATTTTATCACTTATTCATTACTTTGTAATCGTCTAAAGCACGCTTTCATCATGTAAAACACATGGTCAACGTCTCTATCAGTGATTGCTTTAAAATGTATGGAAATAACATAAATTTATTCGTAGGGGGGCGCTACTGTTTTGCGTAACACAACAACATTTATAATTACTATTACGGGAATGGTTTACGGTTAGGGAGAGGGTAAAGATTTAGGGTTAGGTTTGGGGTTATGGTTACGGTTAATGTTAAGGCTAGCGTATTTTAGAGAATCATATATAAAAAAAACTGCAAGCAATTCATTTAATGTTGTATAAGTGCTGATGTAAAACGGCAAAAATCAAAAAGTATAAGCACGAACATTACGCATTAGCTTAGACATTTAATCTGTTCTCAGTAGCCAGATATAAATGTCTAAGCTAATGCGTAATGTTCGTGCTTATACTTTTAGATTTTTGCCGTTTTACATCAGCGCTTATACAACATTAGATAAATTGCTTGCAGTTTTTTATATATAATATTTGCGGTTTTATTAAAGTTTGAAAGATCACTGAACAGTTACTTTGTACACAACAACTACTACTACTACTACTACCTCTAGCATCGGCGGCTGAGTTATTGCTTTTGTACAGAAATTCAAGATGGCGGCCGCTGCCATTTTAGATTTTATGTTTGTTCAATATTTTTGTATATGTGCATGGCTGACTTGGAACAATAAACATGCCAAATTTCGTGCAAATATGTGCAATAGTAAGCGCGTTATGGGCAAAAAATGAAATTTAAAATGGCGGCCGTCGCCATCTTGAATTTATTACTTGAGTCGATTTTGGTTAAATGGTCTGTTTCCGGTGTCAGCCGTCTACATTACTGCAAAATTTCATTCATCTATGTCAATCGGCAGCTGAGTTATTGCTGTTTGTGCAAAAATGCAAGATAATGACCGCCGCCATCTTGGATTTTATTTTTGTTCAATATTTTGTCACACATGCATGTAGGACCTCATACGTAATACACATGCCAAATTTTGTGCAATAGTAAACGAGTTGTGAGTAATAAATGAAATTCAAAATGGCGTTGGCCGCCATCTTGCATTTATTATTTTTGTCCATTTTGGTCAAATTGTCTATTTCTGGTGGCAGCCGTCTACATTACTGCAAAATTTCATTCATCTACGTCAATCGGCGGCTGTTTGTGCAAAAATCCAAGATGGCGGCCGCCGCCATCTTGAATCATTCAGTTTTCCAGCTCACCCAACGTATGCTTCTGCACTATTTAGGGAACTCAGATCTAGCAAAATAAAATGTGTTGAAATAAACAGAATTTAACCTGAAAAAAGCATCCCCGATATTATCGATTGTAAATTGAAGAAAGATTAGCAGATTTTTAATAATTTTTGGCAGAAATATTTCTGACACCACTGGCTATTAAATATGTTTTAGTTTCTACCTCACCCATAGTCTGCTTTTGCACTACTTGGGGAAATCAGACCAAGCATAATATGTGTTAAAATGAATGAAAAAACGTCGATTAATTCATCTATTCTAATCTATGGGCCCCAGGTTTGACTGTCATGCAGCAGTGTGTCTACCATATAAAGTTTAGGAAAGTTTGTGAAGTCAAGAAGCGACTGGTACAGCCTGCATTGGTCTGGAGCAGAACATTATCGATACTGCTGTCAATGAATAGAGAAAGCATCTCTTTGCCTGTGTTCACATAGTGGGCCAACACTTCAAGCAATTTTACTGCAGGCAGTTGAAAAATGGACAACTGGATAAAATGTCAGCCAAAGTGTTAGAAATGTGAACAAAATGTGTTTTTACATGTTAATGTTAATTAAGCAATCATATCGCATTGGATAAAAAGTGATATTTCGCTGGTTGTGTTTTCACCAGGTAGTGCAGAAACAAGCGTTGGATGAGGTAGGAAACTGAATGGTCATTTGATGGCAAGTTGCGTCGGGAATATTTGTACCAAAAATTATCAGAATCTGATAATTGGTTTTCATGTTGCAGTCGAAAATGTTGGGGATGCTTTTTTGAGACACAATGTACTTAATAAAGTAACAACAGCTTAATATAGCGATGATATTTCAGATATTTAGACATTTATTATCTCTGTTATAGGCGCACTAAGCTTGTTACTAAGGGCTTTTGGTTGTCATAGCAACAGAAAGTCACCGAGGGTTGTGAAAATTTGTACTCCATCTTTTTTCAAAACAGTTTCACTAAAGCTAACTGAAAATGTAAAAAAAATCAATTTTGACAAGCAAGTCTTACGGAACTACATGTGGACCCCTACTGTGATATCTGCGTGATATCTGGGGTTGAGGTCACTATAGTTGATCATCCATCTGCCGTAACCAGCGGCGTGTCTCTTTGTTGGTTATGAACGCATAACGCTGCAGACACATGAAGCTGGCTATGGCAGACGTTGGCTATGGCAGCAAAACGTTCTTTTTTTACAACCGTGAAGATTGAGGCCGGTTTGATGGATGTTATCACAAGACCCCAAGGTCTCAGACACCAAAGTCTTACCGTTTAATACGTTGTTGATAATTGTTAGACTCAAACTTTCATTGCTTTGTTGACGCCTGATGCGTTGTAGACTGCCAGTGGTTCAAACTCGTGTACAATAGCCGAGCTGTTGGCTCGCAATCATTTGCTGTGTCCTCCGTGGCTGTTACTGGTCTGCACGGCACGACGTCAGAGTCGTTCAGTGACTCGACTGTTTGCCGGCTTCCGTAAAATCGCACTGGACGACCTTCGCAAGGCACACGTCGTTCGCGACGTGCAGCAGTATATTCTGTGCCGGCTGGATCGCGACGATAAACTCCGACTGCACTTGAGCCGAGAAACTGCCGAAATACTGAACCAGCTGCACATCAAGTGCAACGGATGCTTTCTGTACCTGGAAAAGGTTCCTGTGATTTTGCTCACGGTGTTTTCTCTGTCGTATTTTTCTTTAGATATTAAATGCATGTTAATGGAACTTTAGAAATGAACTAGTGATTGAAGGTAGAGTTGTTAACGGTTAACCAGTTAACCGGTCCTGTAGGCAGGACCGAGCTGGAAACTGCCAGTCTGGTTAACTGCGTGTTCCGGCTTTTTGACAAGCACCAAAACCACTCTGGAGATTGATGTCTACGTTCGGCGCTACGCACTCTCAGTGGTGCTTGCCAGAACTGAAGATGATGATGGCCAAAACCAGCGCAGACGTCCAGTGTTGACGCACCCACCTGCACTTCACCACTCACAGCCAGACGTCGCTAGACAGACTTTATGGGTCGGCACTCGGCAGGCGTGGCACGTTGCTGAGAGAGAGAGAGAGTGGACTAGACAGACTTAAGCCCAAATTCCATTATGCCGACTTTGCAACAAAGTCTGGGACAAGTTCCCGACAAAGTCGCGAACTTGTCACCGACACAAATCATGAAAGTCCGCAACACAAATCACGTCGCCGACTTTCATGATTTGTGTCCGCGACAAAGTCTCGGACTTTCCCCATGCATTGTAACGGGCTAAATTCCATTAGAGCGACACAAACGGGTTTGTCGTGGACTTGTCACGGACTTTGTCGCAAACATCTTGACATGTCGAGGTGGTTTGTGTACGCGACTTTCGTGATTTGTGTCGGCAATTTTCACCGAAACTTCATGGTTTCATGATTTGTCACTGTTTGTGTCCGCGACTTTCATGATTTGCGTCCACGACTTTCCCCGCGGGGAAGTTTTGGTGAAAGTCGGCATAATGGAATTTGGGCTTTAGGGTGCACACGTGGTTAGTTCTGGCCTGGACAAATTGACAGCATGGATGCGTGGCAGAGACGGATCGACAGACAGCAGCTGTGTGGCGGCTGGCTGTCCAAGCATCATTGACTGACAGGACTGTGTGGACAGGCGGCATAATAGACACACTGCTCCGAACCAGTGAGTTTGTCTACGATCGTCATGAATAGACCATACAAGGGGGCAAGTTCTAGTGATGTTTTTTTAAAAAATGGTTTATATCTATAGATATTAGTTTGCCATGATAGCCTTTCCAAAGTAGTAGTAGTAGTAGTAGTAGTAGCCAGTTTCTGGATCTTTTAGTTAACTGATCAGTTAGTAAACCGTCTGTTAATTGTAACTCACTAGTTTAGTTTGTGCACGTTTTTGAACAAAACCTTGACTGGCCGTTAACTAACTGAATGGTAAACTACAGTTGCTTAGCAACGATGCGCACCGCGCTAATCACAGCTAAGCGCAGGCGAGCATCATGAATATTAATGAATGCAAGCGCTTGCCAGCCAGCCCACGAGCCAGCCAAGCTATTGTGGACAGCCATTTTGTCCATTCATGAATGGATTTTGTAGTAAAATTTGTAGCAGCAAACGTCTCCTCGTGCGTTTTGAAGACATTGCTATGCGGTAAAATCTTTTTTTATTATCACATTCTTCTATTAACTGCTTGCAAAATGGTACAAAAGTTGCGTTAAATACGATAACTACGATCGACGGTTAGCTAACTGGCCGATTTCGGCCAGTTAAATTTTTGGCCATTTTGACAATTGGTTAGTGCAACGGAAAACTCGAGTTATGCAAATCTGTCAGTTAACACTAACTAGAGCGGCCAGTTAAGATCCAGAAACCGGCTCTTAATCATAGCTATCAGTTGTTGTACCCTGTTAGTGACACCATCGGAGATGCAGGGCGACAATGTCCAAAAAATGCTCAAAAAAAATTTTATTTACACAGGGTGGGCCAAATATATGACCCAACTTGTTTTTGTCAGAACTTAATCAAATCTATACCAAATTTAATAATTTTTGGTGTACTGATAGCCAAGATGATAGAAATATGTAAGGTACACTCATTGCTTACCTCACATAATTTATGTCGCCGCACTACTATGTAAAATGCAGATGCTCCAAATCATTGCGTAATGCCGAGTTGTTGTCTCAGTAAAAGTTCTAACAACTCAATTAAGCACACAGTGAACTAAAATGTGATTTATTCAGCAGAATTATAAATTTGGGTAACAACTTGCTTCCAAGTTATCAGAATTTTTGCCCAAAGTGTCTAAGCATTGTGTAGACATGATGCCACGGCTGACAATGGCATTGACAATCAGCAGATCAAACTGCACAACAGTCATTCATGGATTAGATGTGTTTTGAGCTCATCAGTCAGCTATTTTGTTGTCTGCTATTTTCGACACAAGATATTTAATACCACAAAATTATTAGATCACATGGCACCTTTTGTGGAATTGATAATGAGAAGTGAGCAATCTGATACTGATAATCACCGCATAATGTAAGAATTTGGAGCATCTGCATTTTACATGGTAGTGCATTGACATAAATTAAGCGAGGTGGGCAATGAGTACATCTTACATAATCCTATTGTGTTGGCTATCTGTATGCCAAAAATTATCAAATATGGTGGAGATTTGATGATGTTCTGACAAAAACAAGTTGGGTCAGTTTTTTTGCTTTTTTTCTTCAATGCACCCACAGGTCAGACCTCTTAAGAAATTTTTATGCTTAATACATCAAACGACGCGGTTCTGCACAAGGAAGGGCCTTTTTGGTTAGAAAATTAAAATATAATATTTAACGTATTTATTCACAAAAATAAAAAAAATTACAATGAGTGAGTGAGTAGTTTCTTAACGACACATCAGCACAAAATAGGCTATTCAGTGCCATACGTGGCACCTATGGGGGAAATTAAACAATTCTTTAAATGGTCATAACTTTGGCTGTGTATAAGATAGAGTCGTAATTTTTGGTTCTAGGGTATGGTTTTCGGGGATGGCCAATCTAATAGTGTCATTCAATTTTACCTTGGACTGTCCCTGGTTGCCACACAGTCAGTGTGATGCAGGCAATATCACCTTTTGTGATTTTTGCTGTTTTCGATGTGCGAGTTCTTTAATATTGCCGTTAACAAGTGTATAAACTGATGTTTTGTTCATTTATGTTAGTTAAGAGAAGTGATTTAGAAGTTGCCTTTCTAGTTGATTGCTTTGGCAGGTGAGGTGAAAATTAAAGCTCAACGATTTTTTTGTATTGGTGTTTTAAAAAATTTAGATTATCTATGGAGTGTTTGCATATATTATGGTGGTGTTATAGGTGCTAGACGGTGTTGTCGATAACTTCATCTTGCTACGGGAAGTCCGGGAAATACCGGGCACGCTGAACGGACTTTACCTGTGGCTGTGTCAGAGACTGTTTGTTGGCCGTCAGTTCGCTGCTATCCAGCCGGTGCTGAATGTCATCCTTGCGGCCCGTCGGCCTCTCACTGAGTTAGAGCTTTACAGCTGTGCTGTCACGCGGGCTGCAGGTCTGGCATTCGGCGACTTCCGGCGCCAGGTCTGGTTTTATTGCTCAGACAGAATATTTTTCCAAAATTTTTTAATGGTGATCTGTTAGTGTTAGTCTGCCACTGCTAATGCTACATTTATTTATAAAATACAATGTTTAGGGTTAGAATGATACTAAGTATTAATTCTGTTCTGTTGGTACTCAGTGCTAATACTAGTACATAGTGAAGCATATTTATCCTCCAACAAATATACACATATACAGCACTTCATCACACATGGCTATTAGAATGACCATGTACAATTTCATTAAGAAGTTTTGGTGTTAGATAAGGCCTTACCTCTGGGGTGGGCAGGCTGTTACACCTGCCCAGCGCTGAGGCCGTATCAGCTCGACCCAATGCGCATCCCCGAATGTACCCACATGGTTACGGGTAGCGGCTATAAAGCCGTAGACGGCTGTGAAGCCGTAAATAGACGGCAGTAAAGCCGTAGTCGGCTGTGAAGCCGAAACCAGCACAAAAGCACTGGTAACGTGCAGCAATCTGCTCTCACGTTTTTGTCAGCGCTTAGTTAGCTCCTCGCCTCCAGATTTTAGAAATTTTTCGGGTCATCGGTGCAAAGCCCCACCACCACAGCAAGGTGGCTGACCACGGTGGGGTTGGATAAGGCAGCCAGCAAAAATATTGCTCAGTTTTAGTGCTGCCGAATACTGACTGACAAATACTGGGAAAAACCCAATACCACATCACCGATATCATTCTCTAACCTTAATCGTGTTATTGTATCAGATGGAAGTGTTGAAGAAGGTGCTGGTCGAAGGGGTGGATGGGACTCGGATGCTGTTTCATCACAGCTTTGCTGAGTGGCTGCTAGACGTGAAGCACTGCACGCCGAGGTTTCTCTGTTCGCCGTCGGAGGGACACGCGATGCTTGCGCTGAGTTTCACTGCTCATGCCTCGGAACTACTGCCTGCTGAGGTACTTATGTTATGTCTTTGTTTTCACTTATGTCATGAAATTCACATTTTCCAGGGCTGGAAAGTCACAGAATCTAGGCTAAGGTGGTGGAAGATCATGGAAAATAGAAACAAATGATTGCTCCTTTTTTACGTGCGAAAGCAGCTACTGCTTTCAGCGCCTCTTGGTCATCGCAATTCTGTCTGTCTGTTCGTCCGTCCGTCTGTCACACTGGTGGATCAGTCAATCGGCCAATGTTTTACGGACCTATTGAAAAAATAAAAAGGCACGTTTTTGTGGACCACGGTACTTCGGTACATACTGTTTTTGTATGTTTCACTTGCCAGTAGCAAAAACAAAGAATATTTAACTGCTGTATTTAAACATTGACTTTAGTCATGTAAAGGATTTCTCTCGGAATATCTTGCTAAAAACTACATGACTTTGGGATGTACAGTTGCAAAGTTATGGTGCCGTAAACTTTTTGCCGTTTTTTTGGACCATCCTGTATTTCACCTATATGGGGAGCAAAAACCTCTGGGTGGATTGAGCCCAAATTTTTCTGTAGTAGGCGTGTACGACATAGTCACAGCTTTGCTCAGATCTATGACTTCAGCCTGCACATATTTCATTGTGATCTGTTCTTTTAGCCGCTGGATGCCTTGCTTTATATTGCCTCGAAAACATAAACTGTCCCACTGATGACCTGACTTGGTTCATCCTGCATCCTGGATGCACAGGGCCACACGTTGACGCGACGTCTGTCTGTCTTGAGCTGATGCTTCAGCTTCCTCCCAGGTGAGTCCCATTCTTTGAAGGTCCTTCTTTGCTGCACCTTTCCAGCTTGTCCTTGGCCTGCCAGGTTTTCTCTTGAATCCTACAACTTCCCGCTGTAGTGCTTGCTTCGGGATGCATGCTTCATCCATTCTTATCGCATGACCGAGCCATCGCATTCTTCTTTCTCGGATCACCTTCTTGATCAGTGTTTTTCCTGTTCTGTTCTGTACTTCTGCACTCGTGACTTTATCCCTCCAGGTGATGCCAAGAATGCCTCTTAGCCACCTGTCGTGGGCTGCTTCCAATTTTCAATTTTTTACTGATAACAGAACTAAACTGTAATTAACTGAGGTACTCACTGTCATCTTTGTGTTTGTCGTTTGTGTAGGTGCATGACTTTGCGCTGCACGTGTCTCGGTGCGGTCTGTTCTCTCAGCCTCTTCACGCCGTGCTGTGGATTGCCATGAGTGGTGCAGACATCGCCGACTGCGTTTCCTCAACCACCGCAGTTGTCCCGACCGACCCTGCCATCGTACAACTACTAGTTGCAGCTGGTGCCAAAACTCCCACTGATTACCGGATGCTGTGGAAAGAACCTGCCAGTGAGCATCAGAAGAACAGTGGGATGGATGCAGCTGCTGAGACTGAGGCTCATGCTCCGGAAGCAATCCCAGCAAGTCCGTCAGCCGGCAGCAATGTATCAGAGCCAGGTATGTTTAGTTTAGTTCAGCTAAGTAGTAAGACGATTTCTATAGTGCTGTTGAGTGCAATGTTGTCTGGTAGCAATGTTGAAACTAGTAGGGCAGCCTACACTTCAATAAAGCAGCAAATATAAACGTACAAAACGTCAGTTTATACACTCGATTTTTTTGGGCCCCGAATCACTGTGCACAATTTCATGAAAATCAAATCAAAATTGCGGCCGTACAAGTTCGTACAGACAGGACAGAAGGACAGTGTGACACTAAGTAATTTCATTTCTGTCCCTCCATGCTGTGCTATAGCAACGGGACAGATAATAAGTTGAATATTAAATTTTATTTTTCTAACCTCAAAAGGCACACTCTTGCCTGAAACCACATCGATTGAGCCTTTGCATGCATATATTTCATCTATTTGCCCAGAAGTCCCCTCCCCTCGTGGATGGATTTTCATAAAATTTTGAGTTGGTCGTTGTCTCATTGACGTAATCAACTGTGCCAAATTTTTACGCACGAAAGCAGCAACACTGCTGTAGCACGTCTTAGCCATCACAATTCTGTCCGTCTGTCTGTCTGTCACACGGGTGGATCGGTCAAAAGCGGTGCAATCTAGAATCACCAAATCTTCACCGTTGGCTGCCTGAAAGACTCTAGTTTCAGGAACCGTAAAGCTTTTCCATAAAATCAAAGGGGGTCACCCCGAACAAAGGCACTAAATGAGAGGGGGTGGAAAAATTTGCGATTTTTAGCAAATAAGTCACTGTATCTCAATAACGGTGCGAGATAGGGCCTAGATTAACCACTAATAGGAAGTCGTACACTGGCTCTCGATTGCCACCGAATTCAGTGACTTTGGATGACTGAATGCTAAATCTCGGGTTTTTATGGATTTTTTGGCGATTTCTGCGCGACACAGTTCAAGATTGAATTACGCCGAAACCAATTGAGATAGTCCTGGACAAGCTGCATATGATATTTTCAGCATTGACCTTAGATTTTGACGGTCCTAGTCTCGATTTTCTAGGTTGAAGGAAACTTGCGCAAAAGGGCATCAAAGAGCGGTACCCCCTTAAAAGTCACGACAAAATGGCTGCAGATAGACTGACAGTTTGCTAACAGGAACTGCTGTAGGCTTTTGCGCATCCCATGAGCATTAGCTCAAATTTCTTGTATCTCAATCATATCAGGGGCTTAGATTATGTGCAAGGTCGAATTTTCGGCTCCCTATAGGTACAGAGAAGTCGCCATTAAGACGGCTTGTGATCTGACTGAGAGCAGGTGAGGTGGCCAGCGGTGGTTCTCAGACGGCTCTGGCACTGGCCGCACGTCGAGCTGACCTCGACATGGTGAACGCTATCCTGTCCGCTGGGACAGACGTTGACAGTGTAGACGCTGACGGCTGGAGTGCTCTGAGGTCAGCTGCATGGGGAGGTCATCTGGCGGTCGTTTCGGCTCTCCTCGCTGCTGGTTTGTTGTCTGTGTTTTTGTTGGTTATTAGACGACCATACTTAAGTAACGGTCGAGCTATTGGCATGGTTGTCATCCGTCTGTCATTCTTCCGCTTGTCCGTAGCGGATGTATTGTGGCTAAACGGTGCGAGATACGGCCTAGGTTGCTATTGATCACTAATAGGAAGTCACATATTGGCTTTCAAGTGAATAATAATCGACGAACTTCGATGACCTTGAAGGGTCATAACGGACTTTGGTATGTTAATCGTACGATATTGTGGCTAAACGGTATGTCGTAGGGGTCGGCGATGATTCCATCTGATAGGGTGCAGGCGACTTTTTCCATCTGCAGCAGTTTGACCACAATTTCAGTGGAAAGTTTCAAGCTATAAGTGGCCATTTCTCGGAAACAGTGAGAAATAGGGTTAAAGGAGGAATAGCATCAAAAACAATATTTACATGTATAATACCTCACTGCCAGTTAAACACAATTATTGTAGCAGTTAAGTGAAAGTGTTCAAATTAGTGATAAGAATGCCAAATTTTAGACATTGACACATTTTTTAGTGGAGGTCAAAATGTGATAAAGTGCCAAACGTTTCGACGAAATTTTTTTCACCTTTCCAGGGCTGGAAAAGCCTTATTTCCACTAGTGCGAATGAATGAAAGAATTGTCAGTCAGACCAAATGCAGTGTCACTGTGATGCCACAGTTACTAGATCGTGTTGGAGAGGGGGCATATTGGCCTTAGCTGTTGTGGTAAAGTGCAACTGATGTCTTTTCCACGTTTTCCATGCGTGGAAAATACAAATATCGCATCCCGCTGTCTGCTCGCTGTATGAGCCTATAAAGCTCAAACATAGTTACGGACTTACTTCTTTGTTTCTATTACTATTCTACACTGTATGTGACATAGTCACTGAGTTATGACATGGTGAAAGATCTTTAATTTTTCACTATGGTTACAATTAAGAAAAAGACTACTATCATCTGTCACGTGACCATTCGACTCCCGGGGGCTGACTTCCTATGGGTGGTCCATATTGATCATGCGTCTATCTAGCACCGTTATGGAGATATGGCCGTTTGAAGTTCTTCCAGGAAGGCTCTTCCAGGAACAGAGGTCGAACGTCAGTCAGTCGGTCGGTCGGTCGGTCCTCAATATTACACTGATCTTATATACTCCTCTTCGCTACGTTAGGAACATAGCGCGCGAGGAGTAAAAAAATATGTCTATGTTTCTAGTTGCAGTCTGGTGAAAACGTAGAGATGGTGGAATTTTTACAAGTTGTGTTTCGTGACATTTTAGGCATAGCTAATTAGAACAAAGTAACACCTTGTATAGTACCTGGCCATGAGAACTAATACTGCAGCATAACAGACTTTTTGTACATTTTTGTTTACAAAAACTGTAAAGCAAACAGAAAATTATATGAATGGTTTGTGGGTTTAATAAAAATTTAGTTGTAGTTCTACTAGTCTAATTAGCCGAAGGTCTGCAGTCTGCATTTTATTCAGAATACTCGAGTCAGCAGCTTCATATAGTCATAAAAATTTTCGGTATGAAATATCATGTGAGTTAGCTTGAGAGAAGTGAGATTATGGTTTGTTTCTAACTAAATAACGCAACCTTTCATCGCCGACCCAATCCCACATGTAAAATTTGGTTACAATCGGTTCAAAGGGGGCGTGGCTGCGCATGTGCGAAATTCGCCATTAGGCATCTATTTTTTTCTTTCTTTTTCCTTGTGCATGGCTACAGTTCAGCCTATTGGACCGACCAACACCACTAATGGCTCAAACAAAGCGTCCTGAGGGCTATTACATTCCTTATATGTTTTCGATTAAAAGTTTTAAAATTTTACCCCTTTTTTCGCCCCAATTTTTAAAAATTTGCATTACGGCCTATGGGGACTTTAATGCGGTATAACTCAGTCCCCATAAAAAATAATTGCACGCTGTGTTTACCTACCCCCCTATTTTCGGGCAATTTAATGGTGTCATTTAAATTTGCTCCCTAACGACCCCTGTTGCCATAGCAACCATTCAGAAGTTGCAGAATTTTGCATTACAGCCACTGGAGATTTCAAAGCGGTAAAACTCGGTCCCCGTAAAAGATAATTGCATGCTGTTTGCACTTACCCCCTATTTTCGGACCCGGGCTATGTGATGGTGTCATTTAAATTTCTCCCATAACGACCCCGGTTGCCATGGCAACTAACCGTTCTTATTCAAAGACAAAATTGGTTGCAGCAGACATTGTTACATCACACATAATTTTTGTATTGTACCAACTTCCTTTATCTGCCCGTAGGTATTCTGAAAACAGTAAATAAATTTATTGTTATAAAATCAAATACCAAAAATTTTGACAAAATTTGACTAAAGATAGCAAAAATCAGAGCAAAAAACTTTAACAGTTTACAAATTAAGGGAGATACGAGTCAAAACTCGAAAACAGCTTTTGAGGCGATATTATCATGTGTTGAATTCCAGACTGGCCCTTACAATACTAGCCATTCTAAATACTTGAAAAATATTACTGTGTATCCTGAACAAAATTTCGTTGTAGATACTTTTGCTTAATTGACATAAAATAGGTGCCAAGCTAAGCTAAGTAAAAGCCGTTTTCGAGTGTTGACTCATATCGCCCTTACATAGCTTTGTAAACTGTGAAAGCCACTTGTAAGGATGCGTAGACCTATATCCGTTATGTAAGTTTTTACTCAGTGTAATTTAATGCACAGTGAATTTGAAAGTTAAAATAATATCGCCCCCACCCCAAAACCATTTTTGCTGTTTTCGAGTTTTGACTCATATCACCCTTACACAGCTTTGTGAACTGTTGAAGCAAGTTTTTTGCTCTGATTCACTTACATGTGCCTCTGTCACCAAACAGTATAATTTGGTACTGGCCTAACTGCTAGAAGTGCAACAGCAGTATATGGGGGGTGGGGAGATTTGGCTTACCACCATTTAACTGAGCTGTGTCTGTTCTGGGGCTTTTGAAACAGAGATGCACACCAACCTGACAGTTGCAAAGCTGTGAGAGCGTGCAGACAATGGGACCAGTTTACGTTTTTACGTGCAACAGCAGCTACTGTTGTAGCACGTCTTAGCCATCACAGTTCTGTCTGTCTGTCTGTCTATCTGTCACACAGGTGGATCAGTCAAAAATGGTGCAAGTTAGGATCACTAAATCTTCACCTTCAGCTGCCTGGAAGACTTTAGTTTCAGGACCAGTAAAGCTTATCCATAAATTAGAAGGGGGGTCACCCCAAACGAGGGTGCTAAATGAGAGGGGGATGGGAAAATTTTGCGATTCTCAGCCGATACGGCGTTGGAGGGCGAGATAGGTGGTCGTTTGGCGCCCTCTGGCGACTGATTTTGTCTTACTGGGCTTTCTTTGAAACTGTAGCCAAAAGCCGTGCGGATGAAATCTACGGATGAAGACTGCGGATCACTTGCGTACGATGGTGCACCGCTGTTGCACATTCTCCTTTGCGTTAGCAGGGTTTTTCTTGTTTTTTAATGTTTGTTTTATGCATAAACGAGGTGATGTACCACTTCTGTCTACTACGTCAGAAGTTATGCAACGCATCTTATGGGGGGTGTTGAGAAATGGTGTAAAAAGAGACCTACGGGTTAATCCCATTAAAATGGTCATGATTCTTTTTACAAGGAAATAAAAACCTGAATCAGTCAGGCCAGTTACCTTTTATAGTCAACAGTTAACGTTGTCTAATCAGGTTAAATACTTAGGAGTCTTTCTTGACTCCAAGCTGAACTGGAGGGTACATGTTGATGCCAAATACAAGAAGACATTAGCTGTTGCAGGCAAGACATGAGGAACCACACCCAAAGTTACTCACTGGATTTACACTGCTGTACTATGCTATGCAGCTGTTATCTGGTGAACCCGCACTCTGTATATAACTGTCAGTAAACAGCTTGAACACCTTCAAAGGTTGGCGTGCCTGTATGTTATAGGTGCTAAAAGATTAACGCCTATGGCTGCACTTAAAATTGTAACAGGCATTGTACCACTGTCTGTTTATATGGAAAAGGAAGCTATGTCAGCCTGCTTTCGCTTGAAACTCAAAATACCAAGATCAAACATATCTTGGCTACATACGTACCTCTCTCCCAACAACGGATTGATCGTATTACTCTGAAGTTGTGTTTGACAAGAATTACACGACTTTTGTACCAGACAGAAACGACTGGCAATACAATGGCGTCATCCTAAACGATGACGTCGTTTGCTTTACAGACGGCTCAAGGTTCGATCACTCAGGCCTGGCTGGTGCTGGAGTTTTTTGTTCAGACTGATGGGGACGAACTGGTACTTCCCCTAGGCCACCATACTGCTGTGTTTCAGGCTGCAGTTTATGCATTGTTAATTTGTGCTTAACTTGGACGTCTGCTGCTCAGAAATAACTGTTCTATTGCAATTTGCTCTGACAGTCTGGCAGCCATAAAAGCTGTTTCAGCTCACAAGGCCACTACTGGCTTAGTAGCCGATGTCATGTTGGCACTAAAGGCATTGGAATTGCAGGAAATGAGAAAGCAGATGCACTTGCTAAGCAGGCCTCAGCATCTTATTTCACTGGTCCTGAACCACCTGTTGGTATCTGCGTATCCACCGTCTTACTTACTTAGCACTTAGATCCTCCGGTCCTTGACAGGACAATGGGCAGCAAGAGTTTGCCATCTGCTTTTGTTTGTAGCCACAGCCAGGACGTTGTTCCAATCGACTCCTCGGTCCACCAGGTTTTCTTTAAATGTAGACCGGTGGCCGAGTGGTTAGAGTGTTGGACTCAGGTCAACTTCACCAGAGCGAGAGGTCCTGGGTTCGATTCCTGGTCGGACCCCTCAAAAATTGCCAGACCTCAGGACAGTCACGTGGTCACGTGTCCAGCGGATTGACCAGGAAAACACGATTGACTAGGCCTTCTACTCCGAGCTCATCCATGGAGCTGTAGCGGAGCTTTACCCCGGGAACATAGAAATTCTGGCTTGAAAACTGGCGGGGCGCTAGTCCTTCACCAGTCCTCACCCAGGCATAAAGGTAGCGGTCAACGGCTTCTTCTTCGAGGAAGGCGGATGAACTGCGCCTCGTTGGTGCGATGGTCGAACACTAGCGGGAAGCCTCTGTCAGTCCCTAAAGGAGGGTCGGTCAGATGAGTGT
>Ga0209367_1006480_pt1 | contig 16185 bp, 9 predicted proteins | sample WorMetLIZISLAND2_FD_187412 | JGI IMG/M metagenome (GOLD analysis project Ga0209367, IMG submission 187412) | Marine gutless worms symbiont microbial communities from Max Planck institute for Marine Microbiology, Germany - Olavius geniculatus... ... | reverse complement strand
ATCAGGGGTTTTGTCCCTGGACCCCGTCGTGTTTTTGACGCACACAACAACTGATCAGGGTTGACATTTGGCCCACACACAAAGAAATTATTGCCCTCTGTGTCCTTGCCCTTGGCCCCACGTTGCCCCCAGCTTCAGATTTTTAGCGGCACGCATAACAGCATAACATGTCAAGATGTCGTCGATTTGCTAAAGGTTAAAGATTCCATATAGCTTTTAATGGTAATGCATGTCACAGCTACTGAGCGACACCTGCCACACATGGAATCAAACAGTGTTACTTGCCACCCGACAGAGGTGAACGCGGCCCGCCCTAACCCCAGCTGGGTTGACCTTGATCGCTTGCTTATGTTTCAAGCTTTCGATTTTCCACGAACTTTGATGTAGTGGATTTTCTTTTAATTTGCTGTACAGCTTGTTGTTTTTACAGCAAATCGACATCAGATCGAAGTGCGTGGAGTTAGGGCATTGGCGTGTAGAGTAGTTTATCAGCGTAGAACAAACAGTCGGTGGCTACTGACGGACGGTGCAGTTTCCGACGATGCCATGCCAGTGGTTATCGACGCACGTCAGTCGCCATTTCTGCTCAGTGGCTCGGCACGCCAATTGCACGTCGCCGTCTCCTAGCCGCGTCAGCCGCATGTCATCGGTCGCCGTCATCTCAGGGCAGCCGACCACTGCAGGCGCACATCAACCAACATCATATTCCTTCTCCGAACATCCGTATAGTCGTAATAAAGTTTATTTATAAATGTTCTGTGCATTTTTTACTTTTAATGAACAGTGCACTTTTAGGGCAAAATGAACAACAAAAAAATCCAGATGAGCCGAAGACCGAAGGCCAGCGTCCAACTTCCGGTTGCGGAAAAAGCGATTGCAGTTTCATACACGTTATGGTAACGCTGCTATATCGAACGCTACGACCAATGCCAGAATACGGTACGGTAATGTGGCGCACGCGGATGGCTGCAAGAAAAAACTTTGCATTTAAAATTGCGGCCAAACCGCTGCAAATAGGTTACTATTGACAGCCTATAAGAACTTGTCATCGCCGTACGTCCATTAGTATAATCGCCGACCCCTACGACGTACCGTGTGGTCACAATACCACACGATTGGCATACGATTGGCGTGCGTATAAATGACCCCTTAAGGTTATCCAAGGTCAATGATTTACATGTCATTTGAAAAAGTTTATGTAACTTCCTATTAGTGATCAGGAGCAATCATGGCCTTATCTCTCACAGTTTCTGAGATACGGCGACGCACATTTTCCTACCCCACCTTTGTTTAGCCCTAAATTTAAAAATGTTTCCCTTGCACTAGATTGCTGAAATTTTGCACTCCACAAGCAGTTACACCGGGCTAATTAGCGTGTAAAAGGTTTCTCGGTAAAACCTGCCGTTTAGCCACAATAACTAAAAGTTCGACCTTAACGGTCAGTTTAAACTGAAGTGTTGCTGATAAAATATCGACTCCATAGACGTTGCTTGTATTTATTTGCTAACTTACGCAAGACACAAAATTTAGTAAATAAGCCTATGACAAAACGACAACAATGAAAAATGAATTTAGTCAAAATTTCAACCAAATGGAGTAATGTTTTTATTCAACGTTTAGAAGCGTTTTTTCTACTTTAATGATCAAAACGCGTTTTTAATGTTTTTAGATTTTTTATTCTAACGTTCGTCACACTTCTGTTTCAAATCCTCTTGTTTGATATAGACTACTTTCAAGCCACTTTCCGAGATCCAAGTCGAGTGCATAGTTTAAGACTATTGCCTAGCGGCCGACTAAATTTGGCTTATTATTTAGCAAACGTAAACGTATGTTTTCTAAACTACCACATAAAAACTGCACCGCGACAGACGATAAATCAGAAGCAACAGTCGATAGTTGTAAATATCTGATCGGTTAAAAATTTCAAATTTGACGCTTCAGCGCAATTCTTACAAAAAGGCCGCTACTGAATATTTCCAATAACACTAGGTCAGCACACATCGCGATAGCGTTAAACAGATTTCGGTAATCGCTTATGCAAGCGATTGCCATCTGTCGGAAATGAAACAGTTAGTGCTCATGCTTGCATTCGGTTCAATCGGTTGTCATGTACATGACAACAGTCATTGACGTAGTGAGGCGCGGGTTGTCCGAATTAGCGAGACAGAAAAACTTTTCGATGAATAAAATTCATATTGCTTATCGATGTCATTACTTGCCTGAAAACTGGACAAGAAAGCGGTGGTCGTCGGTGGACATTCGTTTAAAGTAGAGCTGGACAGTGTTGTTGCGGGATATGTATGAGCCACCGCGCATGCGCCAGCCGCTGGGACAGATCTTCACTCGACGTCGGGCTTGCGGCTCCACCAACACGAGAAAATGTCGGCAGTCAGAGCCAGTCTCCGGCAGGACGGGCGGGGCGGCACTGGCCCGAGCGTGGTAGCGGCTGTAGCCGAAGTCGAAGACGGTGAAGTTGAGTCGCTGACCGGGCCGAACTGAAAGGTGTAGCGGAGAGCGCTCGCTAGCACAGCCGACCAGACGTCCAGAGTGGTCAGACGACTGACCGTCACTAACCAGATAACCACTACCAAACGAGCGATTGATCGACCACGACGATCCAGCAGATGTGGCCAGCTGGTTAGCGTCAGTGTTGCCAACGCACGGCCGCGTCGGAGACTCCACTGCAGCAGCAACGAGTTATACACGCAATCGAACATCACAACGCAAACTGCAAATATCGGTCAGTTCCGCACTTGAGTTATTTTAGGAGCCACACGACAAAAACATTAAACGACTCAAAGTAACGTTAAACATGCACAAATAACCTCGTTGATTTGAATACCAAGCTAGGAATAACTGACAATAAAATGTAAGTCGACACAGCATCTGTCTTTTAGGAGCCTATTCGTTTTTTTATTATTTCTGCTAAGCACGAGCATTAACTTTAAGGCGCAAACTTGGAACATAATGACCAGTACGATACTGATAGTAGTCTAAGCTACTATCCAAAAATTAAACCGTGGAGTTTTTGCTGTGACTTCGTCAAATTCTGACGCATGTATAGCTTACTTGTTGTACCGATCAACATCAGTTTAGTTTTGGCAAACAGTGCTTATATTCAGATGATCATATGGCATCGCATCACACTTTCGTTTAGGCTACGGACCTTGCACGCATATGTAGCTGGCTTCCAGATAAGTCTTGAGTTCTCCGGGGCACGGTCGCGTTTGGTCCAGCTCGCTGTCTGGAATACGAATTGTGCACGACTGTTTGCCGGAGCAGCGCCAATCGACATGCGGCAGAACGTTTGACTTGCAGCCGACGTATCCGAGGTCCTCGCGAACACACGAGCCCAGCCGCATCCGACCATAGCGGGCCGTCGTCATGACAACGACGCTGTTGTCTCCGCAGCTCGGCTCGAAGTCATCCGCTTCACAGTAGTCACGGTTCTCTGACAACACAACACCACACAGCTTGCAAATGGGTGGCAGGGAAACACTAAACAAAACACGTACAAGTAGTAGCACGCAACGCAGGATCAGGTAATTTCAGCAAACGGATTTTTAACTGATTTTAAAATTACAGAACTTTGAACAAAAAACGACATTTTCGAGTTTACCAAATAATGGCGATACTTTTTGAAACAGAAAAATATTCATAAAACAAAACTATATTTTTTCTGTAAAAAACTCGATACCTTAGCAGATTTTTTAAAACGTGTTTTGCTGTTTTAACTTCTTAACAGTACTTCAATGAAACACCTGTAAAGTGTATGTAGCCTACATGTACTGTGTCGGCGTACAAATAAATATGCTTGAAGCGGATCACGAGTTGCCAGACGTGCATGTTACAGCGATGTATTATACGTGCTTTAGGAATGTCAAATCTTCCTAACCACTGTTCATACGCCTGTGCCATGTTGCTCGCATGACACTGTCACAGCGCACGGGCGAGTTGTGCTAGCGCGTGACGTCGGTGCCAGCAAAGTCTACAAAGACAATATTGATGCATGGCGACGCAGGTCCAGCAGTCAGTCGCTACGTGGCGCTACGCTGTCGTCTTAGCTTCCTTCTTACACTTCGCATTGTCCAGCGCCAGCGCCTTTAGCCATCATTTTGACGATCCATCATTCCTGCAATTCTTTTTTCTTTACCGATATATCTTCTCCGCCATTCATCTTGCCTAAATTTGTCTTTTAGCCTGACAGTGCTAGTATATCCGGTGTTAATAATGTTTGTTACTATTATACTCATTACAAGTATGTTTGTGACTTAGGTTTGTTAAATCGCGCTTTTGTTTATCTTATCAAAAAGTACGTTTGATTTTCGTTTGGCAAAAGGTCAGAACCAAAAACTAAAAAAAATTCCCATTTCTTAAAATCAAACTTCGGGGTCAGAATCAAGTCTTTATGTTAAAAGTCTTAAAATCGTAATTGCTTTGCCGCGGTTTGACCTTTGACGCTACCGAATTTGGCATCAGGGCATATATTAGCCTATACAGGAAGTACTTTCGGCGTCGAATGTGACATTCAATAAAATCCGGCCACCATTTTGAAACTTTTCTGGCACTATATCTCGGAAACGAATTAGAACATTTCGGCTTCGACGCTAAATTATGTGACAGATGTGGTGGGAAGCTTCGCTTTACGTGCATGTTTTTCGCTTTATGGTTAAATTTAAATCCATTTTCAACGAAGAGTACTTGTGCAGGAAATTAAATTACAAAAACGTATTACGCACAGCCAGCAGGCCGTCGTGCAGCAGAATAAGCTTACAGAAATCGTACTGAAGCTGAGCGCCGTCAATTGACAGCACGAATAATCCTCGTCGCGGTTTGGATTTTCGTGCAGGGCCGGCAAGGCAGGTGGGTCGACTGGGAGTTATGAGAGATAAGCTGTTTATCAGTCAAAGACACGAAGATAATTAGGACGGCGGCGGTGCGACACTACAAAGCGGTGCAGTCTATAGGCTACTGCCCAATTGTTGGCTTCAGCAGCAGCAGTAGCAGCAGCAGCCGTTCTGAGTGATGACCAGCCGTCACTAACTGATGCGATTCTTGCTCGCAAGCGGCAATCGACAACACTCGAGACTAAGGAGCCGGTGGCAGCGAGCGCGGCCATTGCATCTGCTTGTCCTAATCTCGTTCGACCATTTCTTGGTCACGTGGTGCAATCCGCCATGAAGATTATTTATTGTTCGTTGTTAATATCCAGTCTTCTTGTTCATCCAATTGTCTGCAGCGGAAAATGATTAGTCCACGCAGAACTAACAACGACCTTCTCGCACACGTCACTTATACTGCGAGTCAAAATAGCGTATCAGTAATAGAATAATCATCGTTGTGTTTTAAGGAAAAGGTTGGCGACAAAAATGTAAACAAATGGCAATAAAATATTGCGAAAAAAATTTGTTAAAATTCAGTGGCGTCTACGTCATGCTTCATCGTTATTAGCATTTGTTAGAGACAAAAAATCTCCAAAATAGGCTATCTTACATTAATGTGATTCAAATACTGTTTTATGCAATAACGTAAAATTAGTCGCAAAATGATGTTTAACTTGGGTAATCTGCTAAGTAGGCACGGCAGAATTTTTGAATAGATGAGTTTTTTTATTTAGCTACACACCAACAAGAGTCTGTTTTAATTAAGCACAGAATTATTTTGACCATTTGCTGTACATCTCTTTGTATCGTAGTTATGTTTTTAATTCTCGTCTTAAAAACATTGGCTAGGCTGAAGTGTTAAGCGATTATAATCATGCACATAGTCATTTGCAGATGTCATGTAAAAGCTGTTCTAGCGGCTCTGTAGTCTTCTGCTTTGCGGAGATCTTCCTATACTGCTTTGATCTAGAACCGAAGTTCCATCTCTGTCGGAGAAAAAGAGCAAAAGAGGGAGCGAAGGCGTCAGAGAAAGAGAAATGGAGGCACGTTTTGAGAGCGTCGCTTATAATTGACGGATGTCATGGACAGGCGCCTGATAAACCCAATGCATCCGAACAGTGCGCTCTAATTCAGTTTGTCTGCCGACGCAACGCGACAAGTGGATTGCAGAACGCCGTCTGCCGACCGCGTGCGACGGACAAAATCGACCGGTCGCCACCGACCAAGTGTTGGGTCTATTCGACAAGTAGGTAGATCGCCGTATGCTAGTCTGCATTTTGTTGGATCTGGAGTGGAGACAGATGATCTGTCTGCAAATTCGAGGAAAGTTCGTGCATTTTTGAAAAAAGTTCCAAAATGCGGTTTAGCATACTTTTTTTACATGACAAACGTTACAACTACCTTCATTTTTACTATGTGTTTAGTCAACGCTATATTTTTTTATTTATCATTTGAGCTAAATTCTCCATTCGCTATACGTTATAGTCGTGTCCTGCAACTTATAATTGGCATTGTCTATTTTGTCGCGTGTTGTTTGTTGCACATTTGCCTTGTCCCCTATACGTGTTTAGATATACGCTTGTACAACGGCTGTTTGCGACGCGTACCAGATTAGGCTCCAGTACCTTGTGGACGCGAAACTATTTGCGGATCTCGTAACAGAATTGCGGCTGACAGCGGAGCATGATGTCTGTCATTCAGACAGCTCGGGTCAGATGCTGTCAGTTGCTGCAGCAAGTCGATGGAGCGTGCAGATTAGCAGAGAGCACAAATCGACCGCGCTTATTGTCGTCGTCGCAGCTACTACTGTTCTCAGCCAGTCGACCGCTCGCCATGTGGACACTCACTCACGGAACACACAACACACATCCCGTGGGTACGTCGGTAGCCTGCTCGGTACATCCATGACAGGCGACGATGTTCACGTCTTCACCGACGTCAGCGTCAGTCTGAGCGACGCATGCGCAAGAACTTCTAGGGGTCGCATTCTTCCGTCGAAGCGAGGCGCGTATAGCTGTCCGGCCGCTGGTTCCGCTTGCCGAAGAAACAAATCATTCCCGCTCGATTTCACCGCGGATCCGCTTACCCCTCCCGCCACTGAGACTTGCCGCCTGCTTGCGTCGCGTCTCAATGCCGGGTGGCTGCAGGTTAGGTTAATAGCAACTCACCTCCGCGCGGCGTTCTGATTACAATTCCGACGGACAGCGATGACTTACTGTTGGTCTAACGTCGGATGACGTCTATGACTGCTGCCACTGCGTCAGGTTACATGCGTGACGCCTAGCATCGCGTGCATCGTCGCTACGCTATGACTGTATGACATCTCATCCGCAGGGAACGTAGTTCATAAAACCCGAACCGATACGATGCACAGAATACTGCAAGTTAATTACTGCAGTGCACACAGACTTGGATGACATGCGGGAATTAGAGTCGGCGAAGGAAGGCACGAGTAGTGTATAGCATAATTAGGTCTACGGGGAGCTTATGACTTATTTTTAGTACTTGTAACAACATTTTGTCTTTGTTAATTTGCAACATGGCCGTTTTGACAAACGGATTCTGTGTGAGGAAGATGGAAGATTTGGCTCGTGGCTAACGAGATATAATGCAGGCCCTATCTATAGCGTTTTAAGGCTATTTTGACTTTTATTCTGATAGATTGTTTTGACTATATATATCTGCGCATTATAATAATTAGGTTACCACACAAGTCGTGATTACGTGACACGTGTGTCAGTTTCTTGAGTCTTTTGACGTCTGACGACGGACAGACAGGACAGACGAACAGATAAGACACGTAATGTGATCTGTAGAACGGCCGCATAATAACAAAACAGATAATTAGATTTTTAAAAATCATTGCCTTGTAAGTCTTGTATTTATTATTTTTGCGTTTGTTTTCATGTTATAGGCAGAACAGTCTATTAGTTAGTTTTAAAAACACGTTACTTTTTTGTAAGCCATGCCAGCCGTATGACAATTGTTTATTATCCAAGTACTCTATTTAGTAGCTTTTTTCTTAGCGAGATGCCGTCACATTCAACCAACTCTATCTTTAGTGTTGTAAACACGATGTACCGAATTATACGGAGGAACTACGCGGTGTTTCATAAAATTTTTACCAGATGTAGCGGAAGAAATACTAATTTAAAATACTTCAACAAGATGTAGCTAATAGTTAAATATTTTTTGCTAGTTGTGATGTAATGATGACGTCATAATGTGCCGTGAGTACAAGCTTGCTTGTCTCAACTGGTGCTGTTAGTTGCTACTACATGTACTGATGATTCGATATATCGAAAATATCGATATATCGTTTTTGATATCGATATATCGTATCGTATCGTATCGTCAAAAAATATATCGAATTGTTCGATATATCGCGACATCTTTTATGTATCGCGATATTTTCGATATATCGCGATATACTACGCCACAGGTTTATATTTTTATTACTGCATTACCAAAATAACGAGAATAAACGAAGAAAACGACAAACCAACCGAAGCAAACTAACTATAGTGTCGTAATTTAACGACACATACGACAGTTTATAGTTAATTTTAAAGTTCACTGACACATTTTAGTATCTACGTAAAGCAAACTGCCTTGCTGAACGTTCACGTCTTGTTCTCGTGCTTGTATAAGATTTCAGAATGTCGTATCGATATCGGATCGAAATTGAAATCTTGATATCAAATCATTACTAGTTGCTACCCTGCTTCAATGGTGAACATTATCTGGTTCACTGATAAAAAAATGTTCATCGTATCAGCACTAAGCAACACGGGGGCAAAAAATTAGGCGTCTCGTGATCCAAAAACCCAACCACATCACAAGCGGTGTGTGCTGGTGCCCTATCTTGCTGGAAGGTGTACAAGTCAAGCTATCCCCACAAATGTGCGAAAGTGACTGTTTTGGGCGTTTATTTGTGGCTGCAATGGCAAATTCAACAGTCTGTCACAGTGAACCAGATGAAGTTTACTATCGACGAAGGTCAGCTATTTAGCGATTGTTGTAATTGGTTGCGACAAGCAAGTTTGTACTCACGGAACATATGACATTATTATTACATCATGACTAGCAAAGAATATTTACCTAACAGCCAATTTTGTTAAACTATTTTGAATTAATATTTCTTTAGCTACATCTGATAAAAAATTTATATAAATTAATCGCCATACGCCTGAGTTGTAAAAGAAACAAAAGGGTGCCTTTTTATGAAACACCGTGTATAGCAGCTAATCTACACAAAGATTGGCACGATATCGTCCATATGCGCAGTCTGAATTCAAATCAGCATGCTGTTCAAAATTCCATAGTTCACAAATGTTATGAATAGCTATTTGTTCATGTCCCCGTTACCGTTACTGTTTTTTACAGGTAACACCCGATTACTTCAGCCGATTACTTCAACGCAGTCGCATATTTCAAACAAGTATTCACACTTAAATATTAAGACATAACTGCTTATAAAATTTCTGGTTTTGTAGACTCTCGATTGTGAATTTAACGATTTTTATATGGGTACATGGCAAAATTGTTACACGTTATGTTTCTAGATGCCCGCAGCCGGTCCGAGGCGATACATCAAATGTAGCTATACAGATCAATCAGTCAGTCATTTGGTGACATGTCGTGCTCATGTGGTCGGCGGATGACGTCATCAGTGGCGTAATGAGTATTTGAACAGGCCAGTCTCAAAAGACGCTTAAAGGCTGCAATGATGAAAAAATGTCAACAATATCTGATTGCACCGGAGGAAATAAAAGGGTGGACTTGGGGTCACAACCTTTAAAATATGGGGTCAAAATGAACCATAATGCATTTGACCACGAAAATGGTCTATGTTTTGATATTTCGGCGCTGTAAAAGCAGGTAGTGATCGTTTTTGAAGTCAAGGTTTATTTTGTTTTCAAACATTTTGCGCTGAATAATAGCGATGATGCTTAATACAGTGCCCATCACGTAACACTCGACAACTATCAGCAAATATTCATATGACAAGACAACCAAGAATCTTGCTAGTGAAACAAGAGATCTGTCGAAACCGAATTACGTCGACGCATGTAAAATGAAGACTCATGCGAGCCTGTCTGTAGTCTATATAGCCTGTAGTTACCAGGAACACAGTCTCTTTTTTCGGACGCAGGATGGTCCAGTTTAATTTTCCCAGCGTTTTTCGTTAATATTTTGGTCAGCTTCTGTGCATAAATGAAAATCGACATAAGTTGCGTCTAGGAAATTGTGCGACTTTTTAATTTGTACATTATAACCTTTTATTTCATACAACATATAAGTATTCTTACGCAATTAAAGAAAGCACAGTATTGGTCAAATGTCGTGTTACAAAATGTATTTAACTAAAGCCACTGAACAGGTTCATTCATATTACGTGAAAACGAATTGAGATCAAGTGACATCACGTGATTTCATTTTTAGGCGGTATCGCTTCTTTTAGGGCAAGCGATTTCGCCTATTTTTATTCGTTTGTCACATTCGTAAACTTTTCTTAAATCGTTTGACAGAGTTAGATGCAATTTGACACGTACACCTGCGGGGTTCAATAATGACAGTTGATGTCAGAAAAGAGTCCTTGATCTCTAGGGCAAGGAGAAAATTGGAGGTCTAAATCCTCGGCCAAAACATGCAGTTGTAGCCCTATGTTGCCACCTGGTGAATACAAACTAAGAACGGTTGCGCTTTTTACTAAATTACTCTAGTTTTGGTTGTTTTCTTATCTCACGTGTAGTCGTTTTTTTTCCTGGGCGTCCTGACTGATGCCAGCGCATGTTGCGGTAAGTTCTGCAATTGTTGCATCCAGTATCTCTGACGCAGCAGCATCAGGTGACGTGGAATGCGAGTGAGCTGATCTGAAATGATGCGGACGATTTGTCACGATCCGACTCTAGCAAGCATGCTTACCCCAACATCACCAGCAGCAGCAGCAAGTGGGAACAAGAACGCGAGAAGAGGGTCGGCGTCACTGTGTAGAGACAAGTGGTCATTAGGCACTGTCTGCTACGACACACGTGTGAACAACCATTTCTGCGTATCAACCGCACCGACAAAGCAACATCTATAAAGCAGGATCACACAAAAATGCGACCCTTGGCGGCATCTACGACCGGCGCGTCCATTGTACTCAATACGGAAACGAATCCCAAAGTACGAGCCAGGTAGGACATAAAGGAAGGTTATAAATCTTGAACGGACTGCTGACGATGGCACAATGGCACTGTGTTCTACAGTGGTTTACGTGTCCCGTTAGCCCAGTTCGCAGCGTTCCACACACATGGCCAGAGGCACGATGCCGACTGACATGTCACTAACGCGCTGCCGTTTTATTTTTTTATACCGCTCGTAGCAAGACTACGGTATTCCATCCACGTAGTCCGTGGTAATTATATTTAAATATTTCTTGCCACCTAGATGCGTCACTTGTACATCGTGTAAGGAAAAAAGCGTAGGGCTACAGATTGTTAAACAAAATCCCACAACAATATGTATATTTTTGTTTTTGGGGCAAAATAATTATAATATTCAAATTTTCTTCCAAAATTTGCATATTACTTTGATAGACCTGCTAATGTAATTACAACATTATCAAAAATTGACGCTCTTAAAATAAAAGTAGTATCTAACTCATAGCTTTTTTTTACGAAAGACATGACGTTTTTTGATAAAAATTTTCAATTCGTTAGTGATGCCAACAAATCAGCCATATACGATTTAATAAGACTAAGTTTTTTTTATAAATTTGTCCATTTTAGTGTGCTCAAGTAATAACAGTAAATACGTTTCCATTTTGACGATAAAACGACAATGCTGATTAAAGCAAAATCTACTTAAAATTTGCGAACAAAAATGGTTTTCTAATTTTTAATTATTAAAGAAATAGTGAAAGAAAAACAAAAATCAAATTTGTTAATACCTTATATGTGCGTATAGTATACAGTGTAGCTAATTTTGTTTTCTCTTGCTAACAACAGAAAATGCTAACATTGGCAAATATTACTGATTTTATTCAATATTTCGCTATTACGTTTCCTGATTAACTGATGCCGACAAATCAAGTCTAATATGTCACCGCGCGACTCAAATTTGTTGCTGCACTATTATACGCAATTTCAATGTTTAATTACAACTTTACGGTAAAATCAGTGAATTCAAAATTGTGCAGCAAATATTTGTTAAAAATATCACGTTTCTTGTGGTAATATACAGTTAAATTTACAACATTACGCCGGGTTTTCAAATTGACCGCCACCAAAACATTACGTAGAACGTAGAATTTGGGTTGATGATGTGGCGTAGCGAAAACGCGTTGTGTCCGATCAACGAAGTTGCTCTACGCCGGGCCGGGTTAGTACTTGGATGGGTGACTGTCTGCGGGCAGATAAACCATCTTGGTATGTAAGTAGCCGGCTAGGTCAACTCAGCCTTCCATTACTCCGGGGTTAGTAAATCGAGTACCGGACTATCTGGCTAGGGTTAAGGCGCGGCGCGTTCACCTGTGTCAGGTGGCAGGTAACACTGTATGATCCCATACGGCAGGTGACGCTCCCTAGCTCTGTGGTGGATTTAATATAAAGAGCTATACGGTACCTTTAATTTTATTTTGTCAAAAACTACAGTGAGTATTTTTAATACATTTACCTGTAGCAAACAGGTTGACGGCGATGCAGCCTCTGAATAACAGCATCAGCAGCAGCAAGGGAAGACGTTGACGTGGACGCATGACGACCGATATGTTGACAGCGCAAGAGAAGACTGCAGCGGCTGACGCGCGATGACCAGTGATGACCCGTGCCAGCAAGTGCGCGTACGTAAGCCGCTGGTTGAGGCCTACTAGGTTGCGGCCGGCCGCACGCGTCGCTACTGTCCACTCTGGCGACCATTGCTGCGATGCCACCGTGTTCGCTGTGACGTCGTATAGGCTTCAACTCCACTTGCTTCGATTTGCTGTGGATTTGCCGTACAGCTTGGACTTAATTTCAGAAGGTGAAAAATGGAGGATCGGAATATAGAGGAGCAATTTTCATAAGATGCGCAGATAGTGAAAATTTTACGATCGCAACTTGCATCGTTTTGACACAGTCCAAAATTTTCACAGCTTTTTAAATTCTCATACTTATCAAATCGTTGTTATTGCTTACAAGCAAGTAAATCCAAGTTTCGAATTTGCTATCATGTTCATTACCAGTGGCAATTGGGTTTTTGCACAAAATTAGTTTAAAACACCGTCATTTTCACATTGATCACGCAACTTTTGTTAAAAATAGAAAGCTGGAAAATGTAGTTTATTCAAAAAATGATGAAAACGTGTGTATATGTATGAATTATAAAAGTCATGAACAAGCTTATCAAATTTAGCTCGAGTTTCGCTTTATCCGAGACTGCTAAATTAAATGAAATGATGAAGCTTCCGTAGACTCTCATTCCGCAAATTTTTGGTGGAGGAGTCTTTGTAGAACGAGGAGAGTGAGTGAGTGAGTGAGTGAGTATGGTTTAACGTCCCGCTCGACACAGTATAGGTCATTTCGGGGACGGTTTTTGCAGGCAAAATTGCACATACACATAATAACGAGAAAAAAACAGATTAACCTTTACAGAAAGTTTAACCTTTATGAAACGCAAAACACAAAAAAACAACCTAAACCTAAAATTGTAAGAACTGCCGATTATAATTGTGCATATGTATTAATAATGGCAATACTAAAAATCGCTGTTGCTATTTGTGAAAAATTTGGTGATGTAAAAAGTACTCCAGTAATTTACTCGAGTAAAAGTACAAGTAAACCATGAAAAAGTTACTTAAGTAAAATTTCAGAAGTAGTGGACCAAAAGTTGCTTTTGCGTAAAAAGTACAAAGTGTTGTAACTTGAAAAAACATCGTGTTCCAGGTGTACATTTTTTAGATTATTAGACCGAGTTTACGTCGATGCTGTAGGTGCCAACAGGTAACAGGTACCAACAGCGTTGTTTTTTGCGTTGGTTATTATAGCCGGTGCCCAGTTCCACAACTGCCACTTTTATTCAGCGTTTCGAGTTGGTTCAGATTAACAGCTCTCGACAGTACGATCACATCATCTTTGCCACTGTCGTCATGCAGTGTCTGCAAACTTTTCTTTACTTCACTTTATTTATCTGACACTTGGCTTTTTGACATTTTTATGCCTTGATGTTGTACTCCTAGAAATAACTGAGTTATTTTAGCCATAATAAACCTGCTTTCGATGAAGGTGATGATGGCTTGTACACGTAGTTCCGTAGTTTAACGCAAGTCAATGGCAAAATATGATTTTTAGCGCATCAATGGAGTAGTGGTTCTGTGTGTCTACATGGTTGTACATGTCGTGTGTGCGTGCGTCAGGGTCGTCTGTGATGGTAGCAGCCTAATGGACGCAGGTGCTGTATGATCTCACATCAACGTCCGACGCGCTGTCTAATTACTACACAATCTGCGTGCCAATTCAACGACACGCTGCGGACTGTCAGTTTGCCATTCTCTTCGCGTTTCCGATGCAGCCGCATTCTCAGCATCATCACTGACACTCGCTGTAATCGCAATTGTCAGAAACAAGGAGCTCGGTTGTCTGAAAAAAAACGATGCATTTTACAGTTTAGAAATACGTCGCATAACACAAGACCCAACATCCAACCCAACCCTGCGGTTTCGTTGAATGACGTTTAGCTGACATTTTATACTATAATGTGTTTTGATTTCTATGCTTTTGGCGTACATGGTATAGTCGTACGTGACACGTATTTCATACTAACACAGTTCGTTTGATAGAATCTCTCATATATCGCCAAAAATGTCAAGAAAATAAAGCGAGGCAAAATCGTGTAAAATTGTTGTCTTTTAACTAGAAACACGTTCTGTGGAACGAAGTATCTGTCCCATTTCCACGAGAGCTGTCGCGTTTCAGCGTTTTACGCTCTTCCTTCATGGTGCACGTCTGCGAGGCCAGCGTACAGTGTATCTAGTTGAACGTAGATATTTACAATAATCTGCGCAGAAGCGACTTGATGGCGCAAGAAGTTAATCGTTTCTGCAAAACTTGTGGACAATTGTAAATAACAGGCCATTGAAAATGTAGTCATCACTATTTTGAGAGCTAAAAGCTCAAATTAGGGAATTAAATTATGTTTCTTTTTTGTGTTTATAGCCGCCCCTGAGACACGTTTTTTGAACTCAGCCGTCACTATAGGCCAACAGGTTTGTTTACTGTGGTACGAAAACCTTTCCATTGAAAATGCATTGCGGAGACAAAAAATGGGGCAAAATAGGGGAAAGAGTCATCGGATTTTTACCCCAAACAAACTCGATCTTACTCTTCTGGCCCCGAATCACTGTGCAAAATTTCATCAAAATCGAATCAAAATTGCGGCCGTAGGAGTGTTTACAAACGGAATGACAGAATGACAGAAATGATTTCATAATCTGTCCCATGCTATGCTGTAGCAATGGGACAAATAATTAGCTATGATAGGCTTATGCATAAATGCTGTCTTTTTTATACATCATAACACTGACTACAATGCTACTAGTTCACAGTAAAGACTACGAGAAAGCACGTAAAACGCGATGATTTCGTGGCGATTTAATGACTTATTTTTAGTATTGCAGGCATGGCGATGGCGGTTGACAGCAGATCTGATAGAAGTCAGTCTCCGGTGCAAGAGTTGAAGAAGACGGCTTGTCGAACGGAAGGACAGGCGGGCGGCAACTAGTTAAGTCGGCCGGTGTCATTTAATCAGCGGACTAGTCCCACCGGGATAGGTCGCTTAATGCCCGATGTTGAGCACGTCTGAATACAAATTAACCAAGCGACTGCCACGCCAGTTGCAGTCTCTTGTCTTGGAAGGCAGGAGAACTTCTTCCGATGCCACCGCCAATTGATTGCTCCACCATTTATCTCCCGATGCTGACGAAATTTACAGTTCAACGCTTCTAGTAACTTTCTTATGTCTTACTGCTTTCCGTCTTTTAACTGTTATATCAAGAACTCAATCAGTAGTGGTAATGGATCCCAGCGCACCTGACACGCATCGATATGCAGCAGTATGCACTAGATAAAAATCAGTCGAGACAATTTATCACATTATTTAGTTGCACACAAATATAATCAAACGAACGTTTAAACAGTCTAAGCCACTACCGTTTATATATGTACAAAACATTAGTTTATACACTTGTTAACGGCAACATTTAAGGACTTGCACATCGAAAACAGCAAAAATTACTGTTTTCGATGTGCAAGTCCTTAAATGTTGCCGTTAACAAATGTAT
>Ga0209367_1006479_pt1 | contig 16185 bp, 12 predicted proteins | sample WorMetLIZISLAND2_FD_187412 | JGI IMG/M metagenome (GOLD analysis project Ga0209367, IMG submission 187412) | Marine gutless worms symbiont microbial communities from Max Planck institute for Marine Microbiology, Germany - Olavius geniculatus... ... | reverse complement strand
GTCTGCGACCCGACACAAAAAATCCGTACATGTCGAGATTGAACCGACCAGGTCTGCGACCCAAAAAAGCCGGAAAAGTCGGCGACCAGACCAGACAAGTCGGCGACCCGACCAGACTTTGTCGGAGACCCGGGTCGCCGACAAAGTCTGGTCGGGTCGCAGTAGTGGGTTTCAGCCTTTACCAAGCAGTACAATTTGGTACCAGTCTCCATATGAGATCAGTTGCACGTGCACGTTTACGTTACGTTTACGCCTAATTAATGATACAGAGACAAGAGAAACAAAAAGAGAAGAGAAGCGATTAAAGAGAACTCACGGCTTCCCTCTGTCCGGTCATGATGTACGAGACGCACAGATTAGCTATGACCACAGCCGACACGCTCAGCATCTGAAACATTTCATCATCAGCATCAGCATCGTCGTCGTCGTCGTCGTCGTCATCGTCGTTTGTCTGACTAAACAGCAGTTAACAGTTTAACTCATGGTTAAAATGGTACGAAGTTACTGTACGCCGGGCCCGGTTAATACTGCGATAAGTGACTGCCTGCGGGCAGGTAAACCATCTCGGTATGTAACCAACCGCATAGGTCAACTCAGCCTTCCATCCCTCCTGGGTAGGTAAATCGAGTACCGGCCTAACTGGGTTGAGTTAAGGCGGGGCGCGTTCACCTCTGTCGGGTGGCAGGTAACACTGTGTGATCTCGTATGACAAGTGACGCTCCGTAGCTCTGTGATTGGTTCGCTCCTTAAGAGCTATATTCTGACCTTTACCTTTTACCTTCACCTTTACTTCACAGTAGCAGGGGAAAAGGGAGGCTCCAGTAGCCAAGGTGGTTTGATGGACTTTATGTCCTCGAGCTGTCCTAGGGGTCGAGGGTAGTCCTCGAGAACCCCATCCCTTATACCGGATCACCGATGCATCAAATTAACACTGCAGATTCAGATACTTAATCTTGCACAGTCACGATGAATATGTATCACCCTCATTTCATAAAGTACATTTATTATGAGCAAGTAACTACCGGCAGTGGCGTCGCGTCGTGGGTTGAAAAAGTAGACAGAGCAGAAAGTTGCAGTTTTCCAAACAGACGACACAAATTTTCGACAGAATTCCGACAGGCTGTTGCAAATTTTTCCAACAGAGGAGATTATGGGTGCTCAAAATTCCAATTCCGCCCCGAAATTTCCCCCAAATTGGGATTTTCAGCCACAAATCTTGCACGCTCGGGCGAACGACTTCCGACAAAAAATTTTCTGCCGATTAGGCCCCTATCCAACAGCCAAAAATTCGGGGTGGGCAGCTGCTCCTCTCCTAATCTTTGCGCTACGACGCCACTGACTAAAGGCCAAAACATCAAGGCCATGGCCGAGGCCAAAATTTTCTGAGGCCAAGACCAAGCCAAGTTCAAGCCTCAAAAATCTGGGGGTGTTGTGCTCCACTTCGAATCTTGCTGGACAGAAAGACCTTTACTTCTACCGGCATCACAGATAAAACTTCCCACTGGCCAGTGTGTTATGCACATTAAACTCGGGCTGCTGAGCCAAAATGCATCCCCAGCTCCAGGCTAGAACCGCCACTGGGGCTAAGACCACGATTTTTTCGTTCTCCAGCTGTCCTCGAAAACAAACGGACAGACGGACGGACGACAACCATAACAACAGCTCGACCGTTGTTGAAGTATGGTCGGCTAAAAATTGTGCATTAGATGATTTAAAATTCAGAAAAAATACAAAAACTAGAAAGCAGTCATAGCCCGCAGGTACTTCCGCCAAGGCAAAGCTATTCGCCAGGTGGCGTCACCATCTTCGCTTTGCCAGCGGTTCCCTTATGCCCCCTTTAATGCAATGGTAACGAAAATTTCAAAGTGATCCAGAATCCAGGATTCCTTCCAGATCACGCCCAAAACTGAATCACTGGTAGTTTATGCCATGCCCGACATACCCTCAAAATTTCAGAAAGATCCGTCCATAACTTTTCGAGTTATGTTGCTGACACACAGACAGACAAACAAACAAACAAACAAAAACCGGCAAAAACATTACCTCCTTGGTGGAGGTAATCAATTACACGGAAACCCGCCAATTATACGGAGAGTCCTCCGCAAGAACGCCCCAGAACAAAGTCAGAATGTCAGCGTGAAAGTAGCGTGTATGTGCGACGCGCGTACAGTGCCGTATTGCTCGTATTTGCTGTTAACGATCGGTTCATAGAACCGGGCCGCCTCGTCGTACTTGTCCTGCTGCATGTACAGCACGTGCGCCACGTTCAGCTTCCATGTCTCGTTGTCGCGGCAATAGTCCAGAGTACGCGAGAACAGGTTCTCCAGCTCGCGGTAGTCCGCACGGTCCCACAGGATCTTGGCCTGATGCATCAAAACCGGAATGTACCTGAAACGTGCACGGGTTAGATCAGTAAGTAAGTAAATTGTCCGGAGTACCGGCCAACAGTCTCCAGTTTGGGGTAGTCCGCACTTGATGCATAAAACCATTAACCTAATTCACGATACGATCCGTATAACTGGCGGGTTTCCATGTAATTGATTCTTGTATTTTTTTCCGAATTTTAGATCATCTAATGCACAATTTTTAGCCTACCATACTTTAATAACAGTCGAGCTGTTGTCGTGGTTATCGTCCGTCCGTCCGTCTGTCCGTTTGTAACGGATCATCATCATCATCATCAGTCATGCTTGACCAGCTGGAGTCGTAGCGCCATCCAACTGCAGCGGTCGACGGCAATGTCCCATGCAACATCAGCGGAGGTATCGGTGTCGATCTCCGCTTGAATGGCGAATAAGATTTAAACTCGCCACCTCAACTTATAAGACACTGCACACTGGCCATCCACCTTACCTTACTGATCTTCTGCAGTATCATAAATCCTCAGTGTCCACGCGCTCTTCTACCAGTCAGTTACTTGCAATTCCACGGCATAACTTATCCTTTGGTTCTCGTTCTTTTCTTGTCTCTGCACCGAAAATTTGGAACTCCTTAACTCCTCAAATTCGTCAGTGTCAAACCTTGGCTACCTCCAGACGTCACTAAAAGACTCATTACTTTCAGTCAGCCTTTTCTAGCCTCCATCATCCTATGCGCCCTGATTCTTTCTGAGACTTTGGCGCTTTATAAATCATTTACTTTCTTACTTACTTACTTACATGTAAAATGAAGTACTACTGAAGTACAAATTGAAACAGCAAGGCCTAAAAATACCAGTGCTTTCAGTTGCAGTTTGGTGAAAAAGTAGGGACGTTGTTAGAGAAAATATATTTTTTTATTTCACAATATGACGTGCAACAAATCATAGAAAAAAAGTTAACACGAGATGTCACGGTGTGTCATGAGTATAGGCCTACCCATGAGTACTAAAGTAAAATATTGCATCATGCAAACAGCTTTTTTGGCAGTAAAACTCGGAATCCAAAATTATTTGACTCTTTGACTCAAGTTTCTGTGACTCCTGCCTACAAAGCCAACAGTGGCGTCATTTCAGTAAATCACTGGGAGTCTCAGTAATTCTTGGGGGCCTCAGTCTCAGTATGTAATGTATTGTTTCTGCAGCAGTAACAGTGTTTCAAAGGTACGATTTACAGGGAAAAATTAAAATAATAAATCCTTGGGGTCCGTAGACCCCTTCCAGCCCCTCCCCTAAATGACGCCCCTGAAAGCCAATGCTGAATACTTCAGATTCAAGGTTGCATAATAACGAACATGAAGAAACAATTTCAAGTTCTATTACTTTTGGCAATAACAAGAATTGTTCTCTTTAAAATTCACAAAACACGTTTACAACATTGCAGTATGAAGCGTTAACTTTGCCTGAAATAAACAACGACAATAAGAATATTAATAACAGGAAATGAACACATTTGTTTCACACAAGCTAGGCCTAATAATTAGTTTCTATTCATAACCGCTTATGCTCCGTTTAGACGATGAAGCTGGCTCGACGAGCCTGCTTGTTCAGCATTCATCAACCATTCATTAAGCACACATGAAGCCGGTTCAAGTGTATACACGGTGTTTCATAAAAGAACCCCTTTTTCCTTTTTCATAATTCACTCAAATGATGATCAATTTACACAAAATGTTTACCAGTTGTAGCCAAAGAAATACTAATTCAAAATGTTTCAACAAAACATGGCTGTTGATTAAATATTCTTGAGGGCTGAAATTAGGTGTCTTGCGAGCCAGAATCTCAACCATCTTGCAAGCTCTGTGTGTTAGTGCATTGTCTTGCTCAGACACATAAATGTGATCGCTTTGCACATTTTTGTGGCTTTACTGTGAAAATTCCAGAATTTGTCATCAGCAAACCAGATCAGGTTTACCATAAGAGTAGGATAGTAACTGACTACATCAATTAAGCTGGCTTGTACTCACAACACATTATGACGTCAACGTTACGTCACGACTAGCAAAGAATATTTAATCAATAGCCATATTTTGTTGAAATATTTTGAATTAGCATTTCTTTCGCTACAACTGGTAAAAATTTTGAGTAAACTGATTATCATTTGAGTGAATTATGAAAAAAAGAAAAGGGGTTCTTTTTTATGAAACACCATGTAGACTGCAATGACATAACTCGTCGAGCATTCATCCAGCTGGTTGGACGAGCTGGCTTGTCAAGCCAACTTCATCGTGTAAACGGGATATTAATGACTTCACATATTATTCTGCAGTACCACATATATAGACTTAGCTCACGAATCCCATAACAATGTTATGAACACCACAATATGAATACAATATAAATATATAGATATTAGTCAATGTATATAAGCAGGTAAACAAATAAGCAAAAAATTCATCATCTATAGACAGATGAAAACCCTGTACCAGGCTACAGATACATCAGTATGGGCGGAGCCAAGATGTGGTCATTAGGGGCCCAACAAGAAAACGTCAAATGGGGCGGGTTTTTTAAGACAGACAGCATTTACGACTTACAAAAAACATCTACTAGAAGGATAATCCAACACGACCATTCAAAACTGATAGTCGCCAAAGCTAATGACGCATGCTTTTTTCTGCTGTCATTAAATGTATTTATGTACATAAATCCGCTGTACTCTTCAGTATATTAATATGGTCAAATGCGGGAAAAAGTTTCAATCAGGAGAAATTAGACTATCGTTCGACCCTCAGAAAGGGCGTGGGTCCCCTGGACTCACTGCTGCCAGCGGCGTCGTCAGTTAATAAAAATTAAGCGGAACAAGCAGTTGCAATTATCCTACAAGTACTGCATATTTCCAACAGAGGAGTTCGTGAGCTCAAAATTTCGATTTCGCCCGTTAATTTCCCCAAAACGAAAGGTTCAGAGCCACACTGCGCATTTTTGAGGACAATTTTCCGACAAAAAAGATTTTCGAACAACGTTCAGACAGAACAACTCCTCCCTCGGCCACGACGCCACTGACTGTTGACTGTGCAAGAAAAATTTTTCACCATAACAATGTCACCACTTTCCGACGCGTCAACTGCACTACCGATTGCAGCGGAGATGTTTGACAAAAGAAGAGCGCTGCGCAGTGGACACGCACAAGCAACAAATACAGCGAAAAGACTTCTAATGACTGGACAAAAAGTATTCTATGACTGCAAATGCTAAAGACGTCTTATAATAGATGATTGGTGAAAGCTCACATCTAACAGCCGTACAGATTAAGGCCTGAGTTGGGGTCAGGGTTAAAGTTCGTAACGCAACGCACTGAAAAATGTACGTTTCCTTAGCCCTCAGCCAGACACCAGTTTACACTGGAAGACCACGGATACAAGGCTAGTGCATCGCACGGCGTGCCTGTTTACGTCAAAGCTTTTGCTGGTACTCACTGCATCTACCCACGGCGGGATGGCCAGGCTGAGTTGACTTGGGCAGCTGGTTACATACCCAGATGGTTTACTAACTAGGCCCGGCGTTGATTAACTTCGTTCATGCGACCAACGTCTTTACGGACTAAGCCAAACTGCCGCCATCCGCAGGGTTAGACTGAGTAAGTAGTTTCTTAGCGGCACATCAGCACAAAGTGGGCCATTCAAAGCTAATGTTAGAGTTAAGATTTATTACTGAGAAATTTGTTCAGTCAAAATAAGTTCGCGGTTATTAGAAGCCTCGTCATACATCAAACTATATCACAGACTAAATCACACCGATGTTCAATACAATTCGCTAAACCGTAAATACAAGTTTCACATAACATTTGCAGGGGCATATTTACAAACACGCGTCCCAGCCCCCATTTGAATGTTATTTTAAGAAATTTTGTGCAAGGTTCTCCAAAAGTCGGTTGTTTTGAGGTGCACTATAAACAATAAGGGGAAATACTGTTTGAATTAAATGCACATTTGAACGGCTTGCACAGTAACACTTTTGAAAATTTATGTCAAAAATGTGCACCTGTCCCCTTTTCACATTCTTAAAAATACACCCCTGAACATTTGTGGTAAAAGTAAATGTAAAACTGGAGCCCTCATCAGAAAGCATAAAATACCACTGAGTTTACTTGTCAATTCGACCAAAAAGTGGATGCCATGCTTATGCCTGCTGCTGTTTGCCAGTCCACAAAATTGCTCAAAAAGTTCTTAACAGATTTCTATGACATTTTCCGAGACTTGCTGCATAATTTTAGATTTCAGTGGCAATGTGAAATACGGAATTGACACGACCCAGATCAGAAAGAAAAAGTCTCAGCAAGGGTTTATGCTCTCCTAGTGCCCATGGGTTGTTTGGTCGTATTTTCCATCAACACGCACAGTAACAATATCGGTCGCATATATTACAAGACTTGTACGATGATAATGTGATTATCTACCACAGTTTACAGGAAGCTACAAAACGACAATACTGAGCATCCCAAACCATCATATAATGTGCTGCTTACGCCCTATTTCGAGGCAAAGAGGTGGCACCATGGGAGTCAGAACTGCCAACATAGCCAATGCTATGGCACGCTATGGCCATTAGTGGTTTTGGCCGCAGCATTTTTGCGCTAAATTTGTGGTGTTAGTAGGTGTTTAAAGTTCAAGTGACACCGTCTTGTTACTGTGGATAATTTGTCCAGGAAAACACTAGTTGTGAAAAAAGTGCATAAATGTTTCAGTAGCTGTTGCTGTTTTGGGTGAAATCATTAGACACTACCGGTATACTGGCAGTATGTCCTTGAAATCAAACTGGGGAAGGCAGACTTTATATCTGTGCCACTGCCTCAGAGCTCTTAATGTTGCATCTACCTAGTTCGATACTGTTCCATCGCAACTGTCCTTTTGTTGTAAATTCTGCAGATGACGTCTAACAAACTGTACAATCCGCTCAACATGGAAAGACTTGCGCTGATACATTACGTTACGTCACGTGCAACTGAACGGACATCAGTAGGGCTGTGACAAGTACTCGTGAGGTTACTTGCCGAGTACTCAATTGATAAATTACTCGGACAGCAGAGAGGGTCACATGACCGCGACGTCTCGCAAACAGATATTGTCGGCCGCCACCAGCCAATCGTCAGCCAGCAAATCCACAACCTCTGGTGTCATGTAATCCTCCATCCAATCAAAAGCCTCCAATATACCGGTGCTCCGCCCACAACTGGTGGGAAGTACCGCTATCGGCTCCCTGATTGGGACTTGACTGCAAATCGATGCTGAGGGGAGGGAAAAAACCACTGATGACGTCTCAGGGTTTCTGATGTTGGGACTGCTTTCAGTGGTGGATATGTAGGTCGGGATATGAGTTCCGATCACGTCTAAATCATACTCGTCGTCTTCCTCGAGGTCGTCGGCCACTGACCAATCGCTGCTCAGATATGACTCGGCAAGTTCGGAAGACAGGTCGCTGTCAGCCGATGACATCGGGGTCTCAGAGCGGGTTCGCTGTGGTACCACCTTCGACGACTTCTTCCTCCTGGAGTTCTTGGCTCCTCGCAGTCGCTTGCTGATGGGTCGACGATGGGGCCGGGAACCAGCTAAACTGTCACTGTCGACTGTGAAAGGTGTCGTCGTTGCAGGTCTCTTGCGAGGCTGGTACTTGTAATCAGGATACTCCATCAGATGAAACCTGGACACAAAACCCATAACATACCAATGATTTAACGTCATTATAATCCAGTAGCATCATGGTTAAAGAAGGGCACCTGCCTCCTGTGAATTTCAAGATGTCAGAAAATTGAAAATATTTTTCTGTTGGATAATTTGAGCCCAAAAATGAAAAATCTGAAGCTCAGGAACCCCCACTTCGGGGACATTTATGCACAAAACTGAAAATGTGAACATCCATTACCTTTTAGGCCAGTTAGAAATTTGCTGTCTGTCAAAAAATTGCGGACTGATGCATGGTAAATGATACATTAGAGAAAAGAATGTCATGAAAACAGTCATGTGCAAAATATGACATGCTGGCAAGTAATAACTTTGATGTCCATTTAACTTTTGTATTTTTCCTGGTTCAACTGCAAACTGGTTTATCCTGCACTAATAGTGCTGAAGTGGCACAATAGCTTATGGGTCATATGTCACATGTAGTGATTGTAATCGCAGAACCCCAAAACCCGCAATCCCAAATCATTCTATGCATGTAATAAGTCTAATAGCGCTACTATAGTCATACCAAATAACGAGCAATCTGTAAGCCTAATCCCGAAAATAAAATCCCGAGATTCAGGGATTAGAAACTTGCTAATCCCGGATCTTGGGACTGAGAAGTCAATCCTGGGATTGCAATCACTAGTCACACATACAAATACAAAGCAGTGGTTAAAGCTAATAAGTCCCCACCTTGTTTTTTGCCCTAACTAAATTCAAAGATCCCCTGGAGGCCTGAGGCCCTCCCTAGACTTCACCTTCTCTAGATTAAGGTGTAGTATCAGTAGTATATAGCACTTACTTTCGAAGTCGTTCAGCCTCGGCGATGAACGGTCTTCGTTCGTCGGTTGTCAGACTGTTCCAAGCCTTGCCCAGTCGCTTGCTGATCTCGGCGTTGTGAAGTCCGGGGCTGGTCTCTGCCAGCACCCGTCGCTGTATCTGCGACCACACCATGAACGCGTTCATAGGCCTCTTCACTCGCTCACCAGTCATCACCTTGCTCTGAGTAGCGTCCGTGTACGGAGTCCGTGATCCCGGACTCACGTCCGGGAACAGTCCGTACGGATCCGACCACTCGTCGTCGCTGGACACTCCGCTATCAGCGGGCAGCATAGTCCCGGCCGAGTAACCGAAATGTTTCAGTCTGGATCCCGAAACTAGGTCAGCTGCAGCAGCGACGATGTCGATTCACTCTGTACGTATAATTTTCTCTACGCGTTTTCTGTCAGATATAAATTTAACAGACGGAACGCCTGACGAAGCTCTTGTCAATCAAACTATGCGACGTTTCAAAACGGTCAAATTTTCAGCTATCACACACGTACGTACAGTCGACCTCGAAACTAGGTCAGCGACTGCGTTGATTCGCCCGAAATCGTTCCCAGATTTCTGTCAGATATCAATTTCCTAGACGGACTGCGTTACGAAGCTCGTGTACGGCAGACTACGACGTTTAAGATCACATCTAGCACGACGGCTGCCAACGCGTGACTGTACCACACAAACGTTCATTCTAGAATGATGTCAAATCGTCAACTCAATCGCGTACACTCACCATTTCCTCTTTCACTGCAGTGACTGATTCAACCGGACCGCAGTGTTTATGTTTATACGAATGCTCCGCCCATTACGTCATCGCCGGCCAATCATGCTGCCGCGTCTATATACGGCCTCGCGTCTGATTGGTCGGCCCGTGACCGGCCTTGACCCGGTTAGCGCCGTGACGCCCGCTTTAGCCAGAATCCAGGGTTAATGCGAACTCACTGACGTCGATATTTGGAGCGAATAAATGTTTATTTGGACCGAATTCGACCGATTTTTTTATCCACAGTGACATTTCTACACCCGTGTTGACGTCCGCAATGTTTGGATTGCACTAGTACTCCATATTGTGGCTGAAATTTGCGATAACACAGCTGTTTGTTTTGGCGCATCGATCAGCTGATCGAGGTTAGGCCTTGGCAATGGCATGTCTATTGCGTCACACAGCTTGCGCGTGTGACTAGCCTAGATCTATAGCCACTAGCCAGGCTCGCTGTTCACCTTGAACCTGTAACGACTTGACGAATTACTGCTGTTCTCGGTCTTGGCTGATGTCATAGGCCTAACTATAATAATATACAGTTCTTGACATGACTTAGCCTTCAAGCTTGACCTCGGTGACTGGAAGCAACTGAATTCGTCTTTAATCTGGGTCCACTGGGATGCTGGCAACAGGCTACCGCAGCGTGCAGCGTGGTCTGTTCATTTGCTGGACTGTCGAGTTGCCTGCAAAACCCTGCATTGAGCGTGTGTCTGAAAAGCCGCAATTTATTACTTAATTGTTTCATCGGTTCATACTCTATGACAGGGGTCTCAAACTCGCGGCCCGCGGGCCGCATGCGGCCCGCGAAGACGTCATTTGCGGCCCACGACACATTATCTGAAATTCTAAAAATTTAGGATAAAAATTAAGTCGTTTTATTCATTTTATAGCATTTTTTCAGTAACCCAGCGAAACTACTATTTTCCTCATTTGCGTTCTCTTTAGTGGAGCTGCATGCTGATGCATGCTGGCATTACAAACATCGATCATCATTCATTCTAAACTGTTAAAAAGTCCAAAATTATAATCAAATTTTAATTTTAAAATCTACATTAATCGACTGACTAATCGTTATTTCTTGCAGCTCTAGAATAAAGCAAAATGTGTTCATTTCGAGCAGGCTACATTTGTGCTATCAAAAATATTCACTCTTAAATCATCAACGAAGTTTCGGACTAGGCCTATAACCTCCTTGCGTTCAGCCAACAATGCGGAGATAATCGGGCCTAACTAGGTTCGTCATAATCCGACGTGTCGTCGATGAAATCGTTATAGACCTCGTGAGCCAGATCCGGGATGTTGTGAGCCGCATTTCTTGTGCTAATTGCAATACTGACAGACGGGTTGTTCTGGGTAGCGGTCACAGTCATTTCTGTGCGTACATTTGGATTTCTTTTTCTCTTTCTGCACAACATCAACAACTCGTCTACACTCTACAGGCTGGCGCGTAAAAAGTGAAAAACGCGTTTTCAAAAATCACTATAGGCCTAATCACAACCAACACACTGCAAAGATTTATCTGTTGAAACAATTTTCCACTAATTTTTATACTGGAATTAAATTATGTTGATACATTTTTACGCGCGCGTCTTAGCCATCGCAATTCTGTCTGTCCGTCCGTCCGTCTGTCTGTCTGTCCGCCACACGGGTGGATCAGTCAAAAACGGTGCAAGCTAGGATCACCAAATCTTCACCGTCTGCTGCCTGGAAGACTCTAGTTTTAGGATCAGTAAAGCTTTTCCATAAATTCGAAAGGGGTCACCCCGAACGAGAGCGCTAAATGAGGGGGTGGGAAAAATTTGCGATTTTCAGCCGATAAGGCGTTGGCTGAGCGAGACAGGTCTCGCCGTCTGGCGACTACAAGTAAAACACTGTAGCCGCCGGTCGTCTGGCGCCCTCTGACGACTGTAAAAGGAATGTCGTTGAACTTGATGGGTGAACTTAGATTTTGTTTTACTGGGCTTTCAAACATTCACCGCTGTTGCGCGTTTTCCTTTGCGTTAGCTGGGCTTTTTTGTTAGTGTTCGTATCAACAGTCGGACATGATTTTATATGATAATTTTAGTGCAGCGAGGAAATAACAGTAATGTAACATATCTCTCAGCAATGAAGAAGACAACGCGCTGATTCAGAGTTTGCACCAGTTCAAAGAGTACCGTTCGCAGAGTATACTGACGGAATTTTTGAAGACCAATTGCAAAACGGAAGGACTACAAGGGCACGTTACTACAAAAAAGCCTAGCTGTCGCCAGGGAAGACGCGCTACAGCCTGTTCAGTTTCTGTTGCAGTACTAACCGTCAGTGTCATCCAAGGTCAATGATTTTTTACCTCATCTGAAAGGGTTTACGCCACTTCCTATCCATGGCCCTGTTTCACCGTTTCCGAGATACGGTTACATATATCTTGAAACATTCCATTGAAAATTGCGGTCAAACCGCTGTAGATTCAGATGATTACTATTGACGGCCTATAGGAAGTCGCCAGCGCCCTATCCGATGGTACCATCGCCGACCCCTACGACTTGGCGTTTAGACACAGTACTGCACGATTGGTATACCATAGTGCGTTATGCACCTTCAAGGTCATCCAAAGTCAATGATTTACACGTCATTTGAAAATCAATATGATCAATAGCAACCATGCAGTAATAGGCACTATCTTGCACCGTTTAGCCACAATACATCCATGACAGACGACAACGACAGACGGACAGACCAACGGACGGACGACAACCGTGCCAAAGCATAGCATAGCATAGCAAAGCATGGCTGTAGTGCGTCAAAAATGATTCGGGAAACAAGAAGCAGTGAAGCACCAACCAAAGGCACGAGCGAGACAGACTGAAGCCCGCGCATAATGAAGGGAACGTGACGGGGATGAACTGGTAGGCCCACTAGGCCACGACACGAAGGCCAAAGAGATGGTTCCGACAGATACAGATCATTCACCACGATCTCGGTCTAAAGTGTTTTGTTCGTTTATCAAGCTTTTACCAACACGTTTACTATTAGTTTTTCAAACATTTATGTTTCACGAGGTAGTGTAGCGACACAGTTACGTTGCGGTGGAAACTATCGACAGAGTGTGACAGTAAAGGAATTTTGAGAATCGGTCAATATTTGGTGAAGAACGACAAAATGGGAAGTTTTTTGGGACATACAAGTGAATAATAAATAGGCCTAGGGGCGTAAATAAATATGTTCAATATGCTACTGTGATACAGATGACATACAACATAACTTTATGAAACAACGTGAAGTCCCTGGCGCAGGTTTCCGAGCTCTCTAGACGCTAGTGTAATTTCATGCAGCCAAGGATTAGCGTACGGTATTTAAAGACGAACGACATTTTAGATCTTTTAGACTACCTGTAATAAATGCAGGCGACTATAACCGAGACGAAGACGACAATAACCACAAGTCCGCCGACTACCTCGCCCACTATCAACGCCATGTCTGCGCACACTGACAATCACACAATCCCGTCTACACGATAAAGCTGGCACGAGCTATCGACGAGCCGGCTTGATGAGCTGGCTTTCTCGTCGTTTAAACGGTGTAATACTGCAAACATCCCTAGAGATGGCTCGACGAGCAATCGTCGTGCGCTTGTCGAGCCAGCTTCATCTTGTAAACGGAGTAGGCTATAATAAACGTTAACAAGTAATCGAAGTAATTGGGTAAGACGCGAAATCGCGGATCGGTGCTGCCGCCTAGTGAGTCATAATGTAAGTACAAGTTTTGACTGGGGTCGTATGTGAGCGCAAGTCCAGCGTTAGGTTATTCAACTTATTCTAACTACACGGTGTTTCATAAAAAGGGACCCTTTTGTTTTTTTGTCATAATTCACTCAAATAATGATCAATTTACACAAAATTTGCACTATTGTAGCTGAAGAAATACTAATTCAAAATATTGCAACAAAATATAGCAGTTGATTAAATATTCTTTGCTAGTCGTGATGTAATGCTGACGTCATAATGTGTTACGAGTACAAGCTTGATAATCTCAACTGGTGTTGTCAGTCGCTACCCTGCTTCGATGGTGAACTTAATCTGGTTTGCTAATGAAAAATGTTTGTCGTGTCAGCACTAAGCAACATGGGAACATGAAATCAGACATCTTGCGATCCAAAAACGCAACCATTTTGCAAGCTCGGTGTGCTAGTGCACTGTCTTGCTCGAACATATAAAGGTCCAACTATCCCCACAGACACGTAAATGTGATCGCTTTGCACGTTTTTGTGGCTGCAACTGTAAAACTTCAAAAATTTGTCATCAACGAACCAAATTTTTCACCATCGGGGCAAAGTAGCAACTGACAGCACCAGTTGAGACTGCTCTCCATTTTTTGTTATCTAAAGGTGCCTTCTCACTGTGCACGTTAACGCGTTTGGACGATCTCAAATGTATCCGCTCTTCTAGTGTGAGGTAGCGCTTGGATTAGGCTTGATTGAACAGTCAATTGAGATGGTCCACGCGCGTCACGCGCAACGCACGCAATGAGAACGCACCTTAAGTCATTTTGTGACTAACAGACTGAGAAGACGTAATTTTGCTTAAAAACTAAGCGAATGATAAAAGGCGCTGTGAACGAGTATATCTAATCCACGAACTACAGACAAAGACAATGTCACACTGGTTAGTATCGGTCTATCAGCTATGCACAGCACACGCCTGCACAGAACGTCTCGACGAGATGTAACAGTCAAAGACTCGATACCATACGTACCAGGCATAGTTGTGAAGTTCAAAAATTTTAAAATAAAGTTCGTAAAAGTTCAAAACGGCCAGTCAATCCAGGTCTTCATCAGAAGAAGACCAGTCGATGTTGGCATCGCTATGTCCGATCATTTCAATGTTGTCAACGAGACGTAGGTTACAATGAACCTTTACAATGTTCCGCACTGCAGCATATGTCAGCTTGTTGCGCTTTTTTGAGTGTATAAAATCAAAGGTGGACCAATTTCTTTCACACAACCCAGCAGAAGTCACTTGTGACAACACTCTGACAGCTACATTTTTTCACTCTTTTGAACTTTATGAACTTTATTTTATTTCAGTTGGAGTTCATAAAGTTCCAGTCAAAAAGAAAGTTCATAAAGTTCGAACTTCACAACTATGGTACCAGGACCAAGACGAGACCGAGACGGGACGTTAGTACGTTTCGAGACCGAGACCTCGAGATCGAGACTAAATCCCTGAATAATATTAACTGCATGACTGCTTGGTTGATTGATTATTCACAAATTGCAATGCTACGAAAAGAGTCTTCATGGGGTGTTTACACGATCCAGCAAACGTCCAGCTCCATTAAAACATATGGCAGCAAACGTCCAGCAAACTTCCAGCAAACTTCTAGCAAACGTCCAGCAATTCACGTGTATTTTGAATACATTTGCTGGAAGTTTGCTGGACGTTTGCTGGATCGTGTAAACACTTTATTAGTTTAAATGTGATTCGGGTTCTTGCAGATTTTGCATCATTAGTGGAATTCTTTACCATTAGGACATAGAGTCTGAGATTAGACCTAGGCCTGTTTGCCAGGTGGACGCGCCATTCTCGCCAAGCAGGGATTTGAAAGCTTGATCTGATTACTTCTAAGTCTTAGTTTTAGTTACGCGCAACAGCTATGCTAAACGCGTCTTAGCTATCGTAGAGGCGTCTGTCTGTTTGTCTGTTACACCTTTGCGCCATATCAACACGATACAAGCTAAAATCACAAGAGGACTCTAATTTTTTGTGACGAAATTTCATGCTGCTGGATGAGGGAATTGTCTCCAAACGATGGCGTCAAACAGTGGTACCACTAAGAAATCGTTATTTTGCCCTATCAATGTTGTCTTAGCATAAAACGGTTGCAGATAGACACAGACTTAACGCTTATGGTAACAAGTAATGCAAACGAGCTTTACAGAGACACGAACATCGATGATCTGGAACGACCTTAAACCCTAAAAGTGGGAGGTTTCAATCATTATAATTTTTTGCGATTTTAAGCTGTGGCGCACATTTTAAGAGTGAATAGGGCTGACATAGCTGGAGATAGACCAAGACAGCCTGCGTATAAAATTTTCAGAGTTAAACGTACGTAGATTTCAGCGGTTTAAGTGTCAGCCCCATAAGTTTAAGTAGTCCTGTTTACCCATTGTCCGCCTACCTCAATGTCTATAATAAAATGTAAATCGTGTTATGCGCTTATACTATAAAGTTCTGCAAAAATCACACAGAAAAAGTAGTGCAAACAACACAACGCCATTGTGACTGAGGTAAAAATAGTGTATAGAATATCGATACAGTAGTGATAAGTTCCGAGTACCCGGACACTCACTAATAGCTATGAGTACACAGAGAGATATACAGCTCGTGGCGGAAATGATTATACACTGTGTCTCAAAAAAAGCATGTGACTACATTTTTGGCAATAACTGGAACAATGAATGTCCGATTATAATAATTTTTGGCACACTTATTAATGAGACTATATGTCATCGAATGGTGGTTTCATTTCCCACCTCATTT
>Ga0209367_1006477_pt1 | contig 16190 bp, 13 predicted proteins | sample WorMetLIZISLAND2_FD_187412 | JGI IMG/M metagenome (GOLD analysis project Ga0209367, IMG submission 187412) | Marine gutless worms symbiont microbial communities from Max Planck institute for Marine Microbiology, Germany - Olavius geniculatus... ... | reverse complement strand
TCCTATTAGTGATTAATAGTAACCTAGGCCTTATCTCGCACCGTTACTGAGATACAGCGAGTTATAGGCCAAAAATCGCAAATTTTGCCTACCCCCCTCTCATTTAGCGCCCTCGTTCGGGGTGACCCCCTTGGAATTCATGAAAAAGCTTTACGATTCCTGAAACTAGAGTCTTCCAGGCAGCCGACAGTGAAGATTTGGAGATCCTAGCTTGGACCGTTTTTGCCTGATCCACTGGTGTGACAGACAGACGGACGGACGGACAGAATTGCGATGGCTAAGACGCGCTGAAAGCATAGCTGCTTTCGCGCGTAAACACTACGCCTGAACAGTGTAACCCATGCAGGCATGCTAGCAGCATGGAAAAGTGAAATATAGTAGTATAATGATACAGCAATGCACACAGCAAAATCACCAACTAAAACAGTTCTCTACTACTACGCTGCTAAACAATACTGTTGCCTGAATATGCACCTGACAGTTTTCCCCGACAAGAAAGGTTCTCTTTCTGCGACTTTTTCCTGAGAACTGTCAAATTCCCTGCTGGAAGTCTCATGGTTTCAACATGTGGTCATGCACAATTTTGTTTGTACGCAAGTCTATTAAAATGTTATCAGAGATGTTTAAGTAATGTTGTTCACACACTGCAAAAGTACAGCAAGGCATATGTAAGTCAAGCAGCATTTGCCAAAATTTCAAAACTATATAATCAAATTAGTTCTCTGACATAAGAGTGGCATATATCTCTGATCAGAGGAACGGGCAAAAAGCAGACTGCAGAGAGGGGATGGACAAACATGCTATTAGTTGACAAAGATCCCATAACTGCACAGTCTTGGCCTACTTAATAAAAACAGTCATCTAAAGAATTTAAGTTAAAGGTGGGCAGAGTCCCCTGTGGCTTCCGTCCCAAAATTAACAGAAATATATCGCCTGATATTTCATCTACTTAGATGTACTGTGCTAGTGTACAAAACTTACTAAAACACTAAAAGGATAATTTTTAAACAATTCCATTAAACTGGCAAACACTGTAAACAGTGACCACATAATATAGTCAAAATGCTTAACGTGTACCAACCAGTTCAACACCAGCTGAAGCTCTGTCCATATCCCCAGATCTCTCTCCAGCTGAGTTAAAAAGTCAAAAAAAGAAAGAACTATGAGTATGGCAAAAATGAGAAATAAAGTAGGTAAAGGAAAGAAACGGAACAAAAAATGGCCAGCAAGACAGAATGAATGGTAGGGAGAAAACCATGGGAAATGGCACTCCCACAGATCTCAATAGGGTTTACAGCTGGGTGCTATGATACAAAATGGTCCATGTGAAATGTAGTTGGCAACTCACTTGACACCATAGCCTGAGTCATTGTATATCAATTCAACTGGCATATCTATATCTAACTATAGCAACCTCAGTGATTGAAGCAAAGTGCCTTAAATGGAAGCAAACTGACTGCATATGCTGTTCACTGAACTACAATTGTTTCATACTACATATACACATGCACTGCATCTGACAGCCACAGGCCAGACTGCGTAAAATACTATACCTACCCAGATATAATAATAACTCAACAATATTCAGCAAAAAAACACTCTGAAAACTAATGGACTAAAACTCCACCTAAATGTCTACTTAATTGTTAAGTCTTAACAATGTACTGAACCTTACTAGGTGTACAGGCAACATAAATAAGTTTTGGAGGCAAGACGCAGCAAAAACAGAATTGCACATATCTGAAAAATTACTAAAATATGATAACGACGACGACAATAGCAACAATAAGCACCCAGTCAAACCATTCAGCAACTCGAGCAAAACTTGCGCAACACCTTCACTTGCTTACCGTGAATGCAAACACACTAGTATAAACTGAATGATGTCACATTGGCAATTATAACAAACTACTTTACGACATCATCACACCTGACTTCCACGTGGATCAACTAAGAAATATCTGCATAATGGCCACCCTATGTGGGTGATCTAAACAACTTTGATCAAATATTTCGTTGTTTGTGGACAGTAAGTTCCCCAAATTGTGTCATCATACGCAGGAGAGACTGCAGTTTGCAACACAGATTTCTGACTGCTGATATCCTGTTCCAATCTGGAGATATTTGCAATCGAAATCCAACGTTGTGCAAAATTTGACGTTTTTTACCTACTTGCAATTTTGTAACTGTTTTCAAAATCACACCCATTCTTGATTATGAGGGAGTTTTGCAGCAACTGGCTGTTGAAGATTGTGCTAAAATAAAACTGCAGTAAAACATAATGGTATGACCGTACTACAATAAGGGTGGCAGTAACAAATGTTCCACAGCCAATTTGACTTATGCAATGAAAATAAGATGACAGAAAAGCAATGCATCACACCAAATGTGAAATTTCCAAATTAAGCCGTTCTGATATGTGACAACTGCACTTGCTTCTGCTAAAATGAGAACTAAGATGATAACAAAATTCAGAGATCTTTATCAAAGGACCAAAAACATGCAAATAATATAAAAAAAACTATGCAATTTGAATTACTCAAGAAAAAACACTAAACTTCACACAAGGCATAGATGACTGCTATTAGAGCACAACACAGCGTAAAAACAGCACTCACATCAGCAACAGTAAACTACCACTTTGCAGTAAGTTGAAGAATACAATAAATGACAAAATTCAGGTAGAAATGTATCAAAAACTGTAATAGACAACAAAAACCAATAAGCAGAGAAGTGCAGTACCATTCAGACTTTTGATAATATTTGATGACCATTACTGAATGACATTAAACCAAAAGTATTCATTATCAGCAGTAACAAATGAAACAAACCATGACTCAAATATGTTTGTCATTTTGCATACAACTTTTACCGAATCAAACAAGCATCAAAATAAACTAGCAGAAAAAGTGCTATTTGAATGCACGCAAATATCCACCCACAAAAGTATACCAACACAATGCTATGCTGTATATTGAAGAACTCAGCCAGTAATGAACACACATAATTGCTAATGCACACCATGAATTCCCAATGTACATCACTTATTCACAAACAACTTGATACAACCTTCGCATGGATGATAGTCTAAAACTCTAAATCACTGCATATTGATAGTTAAACAATACTACAAAGATGCACTGACTATAGCTATAGGTCAATTTACATAATCGGCCAATGTCGGTTATGGGCTGATTTTAACATGTTTTTCCAAGAAAATGAGCCCAGATGCTCACTCAGCACACTAGTTGATGGTGGGCATAAAAACTGTCTAGCAGCAATGGCTGCCAACTTCTCAACACCGTTCTCAGCCCACCCACTTCAACCGATCTGACATGTGATTAATAATGTCGGCTCAGCAGACAGGGATCATCTATGTAACTCTGGCACAGTTTGTAACTTTGTCCAATAATTGACAATCAGCTGATAATCACAGCCAATTGTTAGAAACTGATAATCAGCCGACCAATAATCAGCCAATGCCTCATCACTGCACCTCTATCAGTAAACTATATTCTGCAGTAAATCTAGCAGCTTCAAGCACTGGAGCATATTTGCTTTGCATGCCACAGATGCCAAAGTAGTCACAACCGTTTCATGCATATGAACACAATGGTAGTCAAATTTTGTGATATATGAGATCATACACAATGACAGTTATCATATGATAAAGACAGTTTCTCAGTGGATTAGCATAAATCCTATCCGGTGAGTGCATTTCCAAGTGCAAATCAACGGAATTCTGCAGAGTACAATGCACTGGTCCGCAGTCAGAACAGGCTCAACAAATATACCAGACAGCATGTCCCACAGACAGCAAGCCTACGAACTACAACATCATTGCACCAAGCTCACACATCTGCAGCATTATGCTGTTTACAGAAACAAATCAACAAAACACAGCCAGACAGTATACCAACTGACTGCTGAGAAATACTGAACGACATTATGTGAACGACGCTGAAATGGATGACACATCACTAGCACTGCAAAGACATCGTAAAGCACGCCATGCACAGAGTGAGAATGCCATTCCGACAGAACAATCATCAAGGCAACCGAGTAAACCTAACAAGGCAGATAGATAGATAGAAGATAGTTCACAGGTAGATATCAGGGCAGCGACTCCAGTCCTGCTTCTCCTTCATCTGCCAGTATTCTCCAGTGTACCGATGTATCACGTTGCCAGTCTCCGTATCCTCTTCTTGCACAAACCACTTCGGCACATACCCTGGACAATGTCCATCTACACCAGCAACAATTCAACATAAGCTAGAAAACTACGTTGGCTCAGTGCCAACACACTGTGTGGCCATCCAACCGGCATTTTGAACTAAAAATTAACACATGCACACTACTCACTGCACTGGGAAGGTTAGCACTAATTTTAATTGTTTGCACATTTTGCTTTTCAAGTTACGTGTCCGTAAAAGTCAGTCAAATAAACAGACAAATGGGTGAATCAACAACCAGGCAAAACACACTACGGGCCTGTTAGAATGGCCACATATTAAGCCTAATGTAAATTAATGACATAATACTAAATTACAAAAAACTTCTCAGTTATCTGCATACAATTGTCTACACTGTGACATGTCAAATTTATACACAAAAATAACCCAAATAATGTCAACATATATGTAGGCTGACCTAATTTATGGCAAATATCGTTCGTGATAATTAGGTCTAGCCATGTTTACGTTAAGATGTTCACATCAATATGTATCATTTTTCTGGAGGCCTACAACATCCCTGATCTTTTTAAGCCAAAAATTGGCATACAGTCTACTCAGTCACCATTCACCTCAATTTAATCTTCTAATGCTTTTTTTGCTTTAGAGTTAGAAACCTATACACGACAGACAGCTGGATGAGATGGATCATCAAGACCTGTAATAAACATGTTTATTTGTCCAAAGAAAAACAAACAGACAAAGAGACAGATATACAGAGATAAAAACAGCAAAATCATTAAACCTCGTAGTCTAATGTGGCCCATCAAAACAACTGCATAACAAATAACAGTGCACAAACCTGCGTTAGCTGCCAGCAGTCTGCGAGCAGCTGCCCGCTGCTTGTCTTCAAGCAGAACTTTGACCCTGTTTGCATCGTCCCAATTTCCCTCCTCCATCAGTCGCTGGTCCGGACGGTTCCGACTGTCAGTTGGTGCCACCCCAGGCTCAGATTCGTTGAGCTCAACTGCAAACTTTGTAAAGTGATAGCAACGCTCTAGCTCTGGCCTACAATTTGAACCACATAACAACCACGGCATACATTAATCATATGGTTTACCAGCTAGATTTTTAAGTAAAAGACAAAGCTATCGCAGGGGGGGAGGCTGTGACCCATACAGAGCATAGGCAAGCTGACCACTGACCAGTGTCTATATATGCGCCACTAAGTCTGTGATGTATGGATAGTGTGCCACAACTTGGCTTGTATCAAATTGTACTGCTCAATGACAGGCACATTATTACTTGTAAATTAATGTTTATATACAAAGCATACAAAAAAGTTTGAACTGCAATGCTGCCATATAAGTTACAAAGATTACATTATTAAAACTTGATATTAAACTATCTCAGCATTTCCCACAGGGACAGCACTCTCTAAAATAGTCCCAAACTGACAATCGGCCGAGATGCAAATTTCTCACAGAAACCACGGCAACCGTTCACCTGATAAAAATTTCTCAATCACGCCACAAATCACAAATCTGATTACATCTATCAATAGAGGGATGGCCAGGCTGAGTTGACCTGAGAGCTAATTATATAGTTACACCAAAGTGATTTAAATAACCATGGCAATCACCCATCTAAACATTAACCAGGCTCAGTGTAGAGTAACTTTGCTGATTGCAACCAATATGTTATCAGGCTAATGCACCACACGGTGTGCCCCTTTATGCACCAGCTATCATTGATATTCACAACACCAAATAATAATGAGAAATGGCCAGCCTGAGCTGATCTGGAATCACTAGCGTAACATTTAAAAATTCAAGTACCAGCACTGAGGCAGATAACAACAGACATGTCAGCATTGCTTAGTGTAGTGGTGACATTACTAGACAAGCAAAGACAACATCTTACGGTGGATAACGGCGTTGCCACAGAACCTTAGTTTCACCGGTCTCGTACATGACTTTGCCTTTACTGCTCTCAATGGTGTTCAGCACAGGAGCACCCTCCAGCTTGTCATCCCACGTTCCCGACAAAACGTACCGGACATGACCCGCTGAGTCCTGGATAACTCCCGTCACCTGTAGATCAAACACAATCCATACAGGTTTATACCATGTTTGATGCCATCATACTTACGCAATATTATTGTGCAGCCCTCCGAACAGGCAAGCATCTTCTTGCCCATCTCTCGCTCCTTCCATCTGTCTGTCTATAAGGTAAAGGGGGGTATTTTCGCCACCATAAGCTATTTTGGGTAATTGTAACGAAACGTGTATTGAAATAATTATCTTTCTCACAGAGTTAGCATGTATAAAAGTTTTAGGAACTAAGTAGCAGGTAACTACATATAAACATGTAAACATTTCAGCAGAATAAAGTCCGAAAACAGTATAGTATTAGTGGTGAAAATAGATGCACCCTGAGGGTATTTTCGCCAATAACCAACGCAAATATCTTAAATGTTATCTGCAATTCTGCAACGAGAGCAATGATTTTTTGCACTTTTTTCCTGCTTTCTCATACGAGGTGGTGTTGAAAAAGCTATAAGAACAACAACAGTTATAAGAACAATGACGCCTGCTACGACGCCGATGACTAGGGCAAGTGCGGGTATTTTCGCCACCGTAAGCTGGTTCGGATAACAGTGTAATTGTGAGACTTCCAAAATAATTAGTTTTCTCACACAGTTAACATGTGTTGAAGCATTAGCAACTAACTAGCAACTAAATACATGACGCTTTCGACAGAACAAAGGGCAAAAGCCGTATAGTAAAAGTGGCGAAAATAGCCGCAATACGGGTCATCACAACTGTGGACGTATTGCAAAAAAATACTTATTACTTACCATGACGTATTCCATCTGTGATAGCATCTAAGTTTGTACTGTCAGACAACAGCAAACTATCACAATAGCATCACATTGATGCTAGTAAAATGTTCGTTTTTGTCATCATGAAAATTACATCATCACTGCATATTATAAAACTTTGCTTTTTGTCACAAAAAAAATGCGATGAAGTCGATAAAATACCAAAGCAGTGGAAGTGGGAGGTCTGCAGAATTGAAAAAGAACATGCACAAAATACGCATATTAACATAGATAGCACAACTGATGGTGGCGAAAATACCCCCCTTTACCCTATGTCTGTCCCACATGGCTCCTAATTTGAAAACAGAAACATCGTCCAACATGTAGAAAACCAGAACTGGTGTAAATGTTCCTCATAGCAGAAGTAACCTGGGCACCAATTCTCAGCTCAAACAATCATTCAGCAAAGGTCAACCAGACGACCACACAATATGGCAGCAGTGGGACCAACGCTGTTTTCTAGTAATCACAGCAGAAATCCCATATACGTGTAATATTGCAAATTGCAGTACTGCAGCTCTAATATGTTGTTGTAACACATACCCAAAATACTGATAATGTACGCAGTTCAAAGCTGTTTTCCTATACGCTTGATAATAATTGTAGCAAAAAACATCACTTAGATCTTCCGCATGTTAGCTAAGCAATACTGCAGTAAAGCTTTGGACCTTGGAAATTGCTCGAGCAAAATTTCTGTACACGCTGAAAGCATTCATTATAAGCGATGAAAACACAGAAGTCAAATAAAAACCTTGTGCGGCATGTCACGTGAGAAGTAGCTATAGGCAGCATATTTGAGATGGCAGACATCACCAGTCTTGTGGTTGGTAATGTCCATCTCGCCGTGGTTGTCTACCCACAGCCGGCCAACAATAATGTTGTGAACGGTCGTTGTTACTTTACGCCATGTGTAGTGACCACCACTCCTTGAGAACAGAAGATGTGCAATGCCTGGACAGTCAATCAGTATGTCACTCTGTAAACAGCTTCTTAAATGGTTATCAGAAACACCTCTGCTATAACTACACTGTGTTCCCAAAAAACGTCCCACTTTGTGATTGTCTATATCTTCGCCAAAAATCAATCAATTATCAAAATTCTTTCACTGGTGCATTCTGTGGAGAATTAGCAATAAAATGGCTATTAAATATCCCGCCACACGTTAACTGTGTCACTACACTACCTTGCGAAATACAAATGCAAGAAAAACTAACAATAATAGACAGCAAGCGTGTTGGTGAACAAAATACAATTCTGACTAAAAATGCTGTACGATACTATACTTTGTTAGATCCATTTCTTTGGATATCTGGCGTGTTGCACAATATGTAAAGTGATGATGATGAGGTGGAATATGAGTGCACCTCGCATATATTTGGATCGTTTGCCATCTTTCTGCCAAAAATTATCAAAATCGGTGGAAATTTGATGCAGTTCTGACAAAAACAAATCTGCTTAGTTTTTTTTGTGACACTGTGTATTCTCTTCTCTTCAAAACTGCAAACTCCTTTGGAGCAAGTATTGCGCCATGTAGTACGACTAGAAGCTGCAGACTCCCAGCAGCTAGTATCAGTGCCAGCAGACAGCAGGCTTGCCTTCAGATTGTCTTTGTACCGCATCTTTGGATGACCTCTAGGTCTGGCACCATGCTGAAGCTTGGAGTAAAAGACAATTTTTGGGATTCTGTGGTCTGGCATCCGTGTGAGGTGGCCAGCCCAGCGTAGTTGAGAGTGCATAATCATTGCTTCAATGCCTGTTATGTTACATCGTTTGAGGACGTCTGTATTTGGAACTTTGTCTTGCCACTTGATTCTTGCTATGTGTCTGAGGCAGCGTAGATGGAACTTGTCGAGGCTATGAATGTGGTGTCTATACAGTGTCCACGACTCACAGCCATGTAGCAGAGTTGGCAAGACCACGGCCTTGTAAACTGCAACCTTGGTGGTGAGTTTGATGTCACGTAACTTCCACAAACGGGCTTCCAGTTTCCCAAATGCTGCACAGGCCGCACCAATACGACGTGCTATATCGTCACTAATGTCCGCATTCCTAGACAGCACACTGCCAAGATAGCAAAATTTGTCCACTGAATTAACCCACAGAGGGACGGCTAGCCTTAGTTGACCTGGAAACAATATATAAAGGTAACGTTTAAAAATAAACAAAAACTACATTATAATTGTTGTAGTAAATAATCCTAATAAAACAGTAGTCTGCTAGAAAGAAGAACATCGACGCAGTCACTCACTACTCACAGCTGAATGCAGCCACTAACCAAGTGGAATAATCTGCACGTATTTGCCACGAAACTTGCTTGACATGGTGAACTCTTGCCAAGATGACCATAGCTTGCTCTCGGTGTACATTGCAACCACCGGTGGGTGATGGCTTACCTGACAGCATCAGAAATACCTCACTACATCACTCCGCTAACCACAAATGAATTATAAGACTCACTAGTTGATAAAACTGTGTAAAAGCGATAGGACTGAAAACAGCAAAAATAGTACTGCGGCTGAATTATCACGCACTCAATCCCAGAGTGGTCCTTCGAACCAACTCGAGTCAAAATTGGCATGTGGTGTCGGGTGGCTCATTTTTGCCTATTTTTTGAACATCAACCAATGAGTTTTGAAGCTGCAAAATTGTGAAAATGGCAGGTCATGTACTTAAGCTTCATCAGCCTTACCAAAGTGTCAGCACTACACTGTGATATCAGAAACTGCAGTCAGTATGCAAATGCTTTATTCATACTGTCAGTAATAATTGGTAATAATAAAAACGGCAAAAAATAATGATGCGGGTGATACAGTTGTAAACTTGTATCAGATTACATGCACTACATCGCTTTGTTGTTAAGACATTAAATTTATAAACGCACCAAATACTGTCACGTGCAACAAATTACAACTTCTGTGTTTAACTACACCGGTTACAAGTACATCTAAGTACTTTTTTTACCATACTTACTTATGTCTAAAAAAATAAATATTAAATAAACCAACTATTTTCATTAGTAGTATTCTATAGTTATTACATTATGTTATTTACTACAGCACCATAGTATCATTTATAAGCCATGACAATCAGCTGCCACCTCCGAGATTGTAAATAAGTAAGTAAGTACGGTAGGCCGTAGGCGTGGTGTAGTGGTAACACGTCTGATCCGATCAGCGAAGTTACTGTACACCAGGCCTGGTTAATACTGCGATGGGTGACTGCCTGTGGGCAGGTAAACCATCTCGGGATGTAACCAACCACCTAGGTCAACTCAGCCTTCCATCCCTCCGGGGTAGGTAAATCGAGTACCGGCCTATCTGGCTGGGGTTAAGGCGGGGTGTGTTCACCTCTGTCGGGTGGCAGGTAACATTGTGTGATCCCATATGACAAGTGACGCTCCGTAGCTCTGAGATGGGTTTGCTCATTAGGAGCTATATGCGACCTTTAACCTTTCTTTAACCTTTAAGTAAGTAATATAATTTGTAAAGCAGCATAACTCACATTATATAACAGCAACTTGACACACTGCATTGTAAAGTGCTTCTGTCACAAGTGTGGCACATGTAGCAATAGCCTTGCCTTAGAAATTAACAGATTTTTTTATTATTATATGCACAGAAGAAACAACAAGAGGCAGTAATTATGTCTCTGGTTCTGACCTGTTCTGCGAGTGACCGCCAGCCCAGATCACTGAGTCGATCACACTCGTATGTCTCACCCAACAGTGGGTTGAACGGCTTGTGGGTGCGTGTTGTGGTCGTTGCATATGATGAAACCGTGAACGCGGCCACGTAAGCCATCTGTTCAATGGAGTCACTGGCAAGAATTGCTGCTCTGTCAAGGCAGTCCGAGTACTCAAAGTCCTCCGTCAAACGCTGCAGGAATGACAGCGGTTCACTGAAGTTCACCTACAGCACGCAACATTCATCAGTGCCAAATTGAGGTTAGTGCTATCGATGCCAAAACATTAGGCCCATTTGTTAAATAGGCCATGGTAAACATTTTTCCAATTTTTTTTTGGTTATGCACAGCATACACACGGTGACTCAAAATGTGAGCCTGGCGACCTTGGCCTATTCAAATAGGCTTCTTTCTGACCTCAGGTATGCATATACTCCACTCCACACTTCAATCTTAAAATTCCTTCTGCCGCCAGTGGTTGCATAGCAAGCGAGGTGTTATAGACCTTTTGGTCAGTCTTGAATGCCTAGAAGAACCGCCCTTTTCTGGGCAGCAGCATCGAGCCTGATTTGACCTTAATCCATCCGGTAAATTGCTAAAACTCCTAACAATGAACTCACTGGCATAGGTATCCTGCTGAGGTCTTTGCCAATACAGTTCTTCATAATGCTCCAGAGGTTCAGGCTGTAGCTGGGTCTGTCGGGTATTGCCGTGCGCCTCTTGCGATACATTGTGGACGAGACAGTTCCGTTGTCACTTAGACCTGACAGTTGAGCTGCCGACCTGCTCAGAGGCAATGAGGTTGACTTCACCTCAGGCACTGAACCATCACAGGATTTCTACAATACAAACAAAAAACTTATAAAACGTGGATATGCCAAAACAGTAACAAATAAGCTATTCAATTCATTAAATTGCAACCTTTATTAACTAATTTGTTCATTGCTGCAACATCTAGCATCTAACAAAAATCATTCATAGGAAGATCAAAACATCAATAAATTAGCAAATAAAAGTAGTAAAGTTTTTGATAAATTTATGTAGCATATTAAACAAAAAAAATTCTAACAATATTTAATCGATATGTATTTCACACAGACAAACTGCAATATTCACTTACAAAATCTTCTAATATCATGAAAAAAAATTCATGCGATGACGATTCACAAGCATTGCATTTTTCATGAAAATTATATAATTAATTCAACAGCACCGATGATAATAATTGCAATAAATCAAATATTCAAACAATAAATGCAGAAAGCTGTATGTTTATTTCCTTTTCATTCAATGTGTAGAAAACTACATCGTGTCCCAAAATTAGCGACACCCCTGTTTCAAACACACCTAATTCAGTTTGTGGTTCATGGATTTCAACTAAATATTGTACACTGCAATATCTTAACATTACTTAAGATCACACCCATTATAACGTACGCACTTTACCGTGTGTGCTCAGTATAACATCATTATGACGTCAGAGTTTGTTTAAATTGAGACATGTTCAATGCGTTGTTATTGACAAAGGGATCAAGCAGCAGTGTACCTGCCTTAGACTAAGAGCTTGCATCGATGCCAAAGTTGGCCATTTTAAGCTCAAACTTCAAAAGCACGTTCAGAATGATTGTCTCAATGACTGTTTCAAATTTTGTAAAAATCTGTCAGGTATTAACGATTTTACACTAACTTCTCTGTAGGGGTGCTGCTTATTATGGGACATGGTGTATGATAACTATGAGCTTTTAAGCAAATGTCAAACATCATAAATTTATAATAATTCTGTATAAACAGCCAGTTATATTCTTAAAACAAAAGCTAGCAGCAGTAGTATCAGCTGGGTCATGAACTCATCGTACATGTCTGTGAGTGAGCACGCAAGCTTCAATTTCATTTTCATTGCGTTCAGACTCCGACTCACTGCTGTCGTAGTTGTTTTCACGCGGATCAATCGGGAGACTTTCATCAACACTGATGTTACTCACTCCACTCAGCGATCTCCTAGAGCACCACGCATCGACACACACACAAAAATTCACACAACACCGACACACCAGCTGATGCATTGTAGCATCAGCGTTAGTAAAGTGAACAGGAAATTTGTTGCAAAACACCATGAGTGAATAGCTCTGTGAAAGACTGGCCGATTTTTAAAATTTTTGGCATGCAACATTAAAAAGAAACTTCATGCAAAAGTGTGTAGTTATGGCCACCTCATCTTAATCTTGTCGCTACACTACCTGATGACATCAGTCTAAGTCTACCACGGCCAAGCCTGATTTCCAGCTATAACTAGCAGCAGCATAGTAGGAGCAGCAGCAGTAGTAGACACATCCAACGTTCTGTACCCGACCGGAGGTATACTGCTCTGTCTTAAAAAGGTAAAGATACGGATCCTGCTATAGCAATAAAACAGCAAATATATGTCCTTACACACAGTTGTAAACTGGTAAGTTTTTTACACATATATTTGCTGTTTTATTGCCAAAAATCGGGGAATGAGCCTGACATATGTAAAAAGCCCTTTACATATATTTGTGACAATAATAGTAGCAGCCAGTAATAGTAATAGTAATATGGATTGGGCAACATTTTCACTTTTGTCAGCAGTTTCTGTCGCAGTTGAAAAGCCAGATACCTAAACTCTGCGAAGTCAGGTCGAACTCTGAGTCACTATTTCTAAACGTTTTTTTACATCTTCTACGCTAAACCGCTAAACAGTCGTTTTAGTAAGAATTCTGCTACTATTTGTAAATTTGCAGTCATTTTGTCCACCGTTACTGCTGTGTTCATAGGCTGAGTGCATGCATACTAGAAAGCCAGCTGCTGCCTGCCCAACTACCACTAAAATAAACACAAAAATGGTGGCGACACCTGGTGAATATATATGGAGTAACTTCCTAACCCAAGGACGTGCCAACACATTTATCCCCCAGCCTGACAGTGCCATTTACCAGCTATTGTAGTACAACGTGGGACCCACATAGCACAGCCGCGAGAGCAGTCAGAAAGTACATGGGCAGCACGTCCGAAAGGGTTAACAGCCATCATATTTTCCTAACATTTTAATGTTTTCCACATCCTAATAATGACCTTTGGAAATTTAGCAACTTGTTTTACAATACGTGTGATTTTTTTGTGCACCAATCACAAATCAGAAATCAATCGCAAAGAAAGCTTCCTTATTTTTTCATTCTAGTCACTTACTTTCACGGCATTAAAATTAATTACAAGAAATTTGAGCTAATGCTCACGAGACGCGCGAAAGCCTATAGCAGTTCCTGCCCGCAGGCAGTCACCCATCGCAGTACTAACCGGGCCCGGCGTAGAGTAACTTCGTTTCAGCCGAAACGCGTTACCAACTACGCTACGCCACCAACGCCAGTACCGTGGCACCACCTTGTAAATGGTACAGACCTGTGTCGCCGCTCGAAATCATCAAAAAATCCATAAAACCCCCTATTTTGGCGTTCAAGGTCATCCAAAGTCTTTGAATTCGGCGCCAATCGAAAGCCAGCATACGATTTTCTATTAGTGATTAATAGCAACCTAGGCCTTATCTCGCACCGTTACTGAGATACAGCGAGTTATAGGCCAAAAGTCACAAATTTTGCCTACCCCCCTCTCATTTAGCACCCTCGTTCGGGGTGACCCCTTTCGAATTTATGGAAGAGCTTTACGGTTCCTGAAACTAGAGTCTTCCAGGCAGCCGATGGTGAAGATTTGGTGATCCTAGCTTGGACCGTTTTTGCCTGATCCACCTGTCTGACAGACAAACAGACAGACAGACAGATGGACAGAATTGCGATGGCTAAGACGCGCTGAAAGCAGTAGCTGCTTTCGTGCGTAAAAACTAAATTATGCTGTGACATATAGTGTAATAAAGTAGATAAATAAACTGACTGATGAGTTTTCTTGTCAGAAGAAGGCAAAGTAATCGTTATTTCCTCGGTCTGTTCTGAAATTGCATCATAGAAGTCGTCATCATCTTCTTCTGACATGGCGCTAGGCACATCTCCTATACACAAGTTCAACATCAACTGACATCACTCTCTCTCTTGCTATTACATTCCAATATGGTACAATAAAAATTTGCACATAAAAATCTAGCATTCTGAGACAAACTATGCAAGAAATTGTCATAACTATAATCTTTACTAATAATCGACGTCTGAACTAATCGTAAATCTGTTGCCACACTACCGTGCAAAATTGGAACAATCAATGTTGAACTACAACTTTGTGACTATATCACTGAATAATTCAACAGTGATGCAGAAATCTTTACCCATAATTATAACATATGATTTATTAACCATTTTTATGTAAATCTGCCTTAGCGAGTTATTGTTGGTGGTGTAGCATAGTGGTTAGAACGTCGGTCCTGGCCGGCGAACTTTCCCTATCCTGCGCTAGACTGATGGACGGCTGTTTGACAACTTTGTAGGTAAAGCGTCTGCTATCAGTCAACCAACAAGGCTAACTCAGCCTGCCATCCCTCCAGGGTCGATTAAATAAGTAGTAACTCATTTATATATGGGTTACGGAAGATGGGGACCTTAGTACAGCTGACTGGGGCTGCCTGGCCGGCCGCTGCACCAGCCTGTGTCCGCAGGCTGCACGCGGTGGCTGTGCGACCAGTGGTTTTGGTTAGTAACAAAAAGCACATTAGAGGCATGTACGCGAGATGCGCTATACAAATTAACGACCTTTACCTCTTTTTACCTTTTATCCTCAGTTGTGTTTACAAAACCACGTTTATTCAACATGTGCATCAATTTCTACAGAGTTTTTAACATCCAGTGATTTTTATCTTTTTTAAACTACAAAATGGCATATCAGTGACTCCAGATATGGAAAAAGTTCACAACAATTTTGATTTTTCTATCCCTGTCTATCTTCCAGGCAGCCCATGCAGGATAAACAGACAGGCAAACAGACAGACAACCAAGCCCCGTAATAACTGTCAACTCCAGTAACATGAAAATAATAAATATACAAGTCTTCAACCTTATCAGTTACATGGAGCAAGCAAATTATAGACAGTAAAATAATACCCCCGTTCGTCACTAAAAAACAACAACAACAACAATGACAACAAAGACAAGCAAAACACAACTAACTTGGCACATGGGTATCAATGTGGGGAGTGCTGTAGTTGAATATCGAACTCAGTGACTTGCGGACTTGTCGCTCGAGGCTACTATGCTGATGACCTAACTGTTCTACCATCTCTTCCAGCCGAAGTCGCTGGTCATGCTCATAGCGAAGCATTCGTTGCCACTGCCGGCCTTGTGTTTGGACCATCTCAACAAATGCCGAGCATGCCTGGAAAGTAATTAAATTCCATTAACGAATAAAAAAATCAATCAATAAACAATCATTCATTTCGCCAGAAGGCAGCACATGCTAATTACAATGAAAATATAGTACAAAACACCATAAAAATTGAATAG
>Ga0209367_1006476_pt1 | contig 16194 bp, 10 predicted proteins | sample WorMetLIZISLAND2_FD_187412 | JGI IMG/M metagenome (GOLD analysis project Ga0209367, IMG submission 187412) | Marine gutless worms symbiont microbial communities from Max Planck institute for Marine Microbiology, Germany - Olavius geniculatus... ... | reverse complement strand
AGTCTCAGTGCCGTACAGCAACACAGGCATACACTTCTTTCTAAATAGTTCGAGCACAACTTCCTCACTAGCAATCCTGCCAACTTTTCCAAATATAGCATTAAAACTGCGATAAACAGCTTAAACGACTATTATCTTTTTCAAACATTTTTGGCAGATAAATTTATGCAAATAACATAGAAATATAAAAAGTTTATTATACACCTTTATTCATTGCGTGTAATAGAACAAACCAAAATACAACTTAACTAAACTAAACTAATAAAATATTTGCCTAACTAATTTCATTTATTTCTTTTACTTTGTTTACTGCTTAGTTGTTTTCCAATGCACTGTATAGTTTTTTTTTAAATCCATAATGTAGCTTGTCAGTAATGTTAATTCAATTAAGAAACTGCTTCTCAATTATCATGCGCGTAAAACCACAATTAAACAGGGTGATTTTTAGACATTTTATAAATATTAAGTTATTTCTAAAATACAGAAAAAAACTGCAGTGTACTGTACAAGATAAACCAAAAACGGGGCTATTATTTTTACGGTATGTAACTTTAAAAGTATTGGCCAGATCGGCAGCAAGTGGCCAAAAATGCTATTTCATTTTAACGCCAGCTTCTGAATACTAATATTTACAAGTAGTATAAAACGAAAAGTTTGAAAGATATGACGTAATCTCTAATAGCTAGTTTATTTGTTGTGAATGTAATAAGCATTTGCAGTATAACAGTAAAAAAATTTATTAAGTTCTGAAACCACGCAAAAAATTAGATGCATTTCTACTTTTTGATTATTGTACCAACATAATCATTATACCAATTAGGTTGGGAACGCGTTTTATCCGATCAACGAAGTTACTTTACGGCGGGCCAGGTTAGTACTGCGATGGGTGACTGCCTGCAAGCAGGTTAACCATCTCGCTAGTAACCAGCCGCCTAGATCAACTCAGCCTTTCATCCGTCGGGGTAGATAAATCGAGTACCAGCTTATCTGGTTGGGGCGCGTTTACCCATGACCCTCTAAATAGACTAAGTTAGAGGGTTGTGGTTTACCTGTGTCGGGTAACACTGTGTGATCTCATACAGCAGGTGACGCTCCGTAGCTCTAAGATGGGCTTCCCATTAAGAGCTATTGTCACCACCTTTAACTTTTTTAACCTTTATATTATGAAGCCTCAAAAATACGGGCAGCAGCAGATATTTCGATAACTATAGGCTATTATTTTTCACACATTATTTAATTGGCTGTTTATATGTTTTCAAAATCATTTTATAGATTTTATAGCAAGCGCTTTATATGAGAGCGCACAATTGTTTTCGTTATTCATTTTAATCATGTTTTTATACTGTTGGAACAAAGTATAGGTCAAAAACAAAAAAAACAATTTTTGACATCAAACATGTTTATAAAAGTTTTGTACGATATACATGTACATTCGTAAAAGACCAAGTTTCCAATTTCAATTAGCTTTCGTAAGCCACACATGCACAGTTCAATATGATTATGAGCAATGCCAAAGAGTCTAAAGAGACCTTTACAGACGCAATTTTTAATTTTTTTAAAAATAACTGTTGACAGACGAACTGAAAACAAACAAACTAATAATATTTAGTATAGACCTGTGGGTTCTTAATTTCTTATGCTATGCAGCAAGTAGGCATAAAAGCAACGCTAAAACGCGCAGTAGCCTAAATACTACTGTGCAAGCAATCTATGCAAGCATGAGCGACAGTAAGCTGCCTACATGCAATCACAATGTCGAGGTTTTTAAGCACAAAATTTACTGCAGTCAGGGTACAATGTGTCGAACGATGTTGGCCGTTTCGTTGTTCGGCAAAGCATTAATTCTGAAAGTTGTGACAATGTTTTTACTCTCCTGTTTCTCTTCGGCGACGGCAAGGTGCGTTTGTATTGGTCGTCGCGAGCGACGGTGCCGTCGCCGAGCTGTGATTGGCTGGTGGCGACCGCTGCGCAGGTGCGTCTGTGACGTCACGACCAATCAGCAATGGCGTCGATGACGATTACTTCATCAGTAGCGCCAATGCCCGGCGTAATATAACAATCGTCGAGCGTCGGAAGCAATCTTAATTTACCTATAAGCAGTCGTTGATAACTTATTTAACTGCATTCGGACCGCGGTTACATTAATCTGTTCACAGTGCTTCAGCGCATTTTAAACTCGCCTAGTAGTAAAAATCGTCTTTTTTCGCAAAGACAAGAAGCGCAGAGATGGAAGGTTTGTCTGGGTTTGATCGTTCGCTGGTGAAGCGCCTCGAGTCGTCTGCGCTGGCGTTCTATGAGTTAAAGCAGTCGCACCGGTACGAAGAGCTGCAGCAATACAGCGCTCAGAATGCTGCGGTGTTGGTTGCGGAAGCTGGAAAGTTCGCGAACAAGACGCACGAGCGACGCGCCAGTGACGCATCTTCATCATCGTCATCGTCGTCGTCGTCAAGTTCTCCATCGCGAGTTTCAGTCAAACAGTCTGTGGGCCAAACTTCAGACGTGGTCGACGACGTCGCAGCCGTGTTACAGGGAACGCCCAAGTCGCTTGCTGCGGCACTGGCACCACACGCCGTCACCCCTAGCAACGGCGCCAGCAGCAGCAGCAGCAACATCACGTTCTCCATCAACCGCATCCTCAGCCACGACAGCGGAGGCACCTCCCAGCTCACGAGTCCACGTCGACTGACCGGGTCGCTCCACCACCACGTCCCGGCGGTCCGCCGGCGTGGCGACCAGTCGCCCGGCGAGCGATCCCGGTGTGATCGGAGCGGAATGGCTTCGCCGGACTCTAGCTGTCGCGTCGCCGGCGACGACGTCGACGTGAAGATGACGACGCTGGATGATGACGTAGACGATGACGTCAATTATGACTCTGCGCCAATCACTCACGCCGATTCTCCTCCCGCCGCTGCTACTGTAATGAGCGGAGATGCTCTACACAGACTGTCTTGGCTGCAGTGCACCCGATATAAACCGCCGAAACTGCCCCGTAACTATCACCTCTCCATATACGATTATTATAATCACAATGGGTAGTTTAATTGTGACGATCATTCGCCACGACTCGTAAAAAACGAAAAAATATATGGAAACATGCACATTGCACAAATGGCACTATAAAATCCGTCGTAACTGAACTAAATAATAAACTAAATAATTAAATTAATGTAAAGTTGATAAATTAACGTTACTACTATCGTTAAACTGTTATGAAAATTTTGAAAAATATTTATAAAAAATTTTGCATGCTTTAACGTTTAAAATTAATTATACGTCAAACTTAAAAGCTAAACAAAATTTAACTTAACTTTTGCTTGGTTTAATTACTTAAAAGTTAGCTAGGATAATAATTTTTTTACTTTTTCTTGTTATGAACAATGTTATGATGATATGTAAATTTTTAGTTGCAGTGTTTTTTTAGTTTAAGCAAAACGATACAGTACGTATTATTTTTTCCAGCAACGTCAAAATTATCGTCACAATAACAAAAAATATCTGAGCTAATGCTCATGAGACGCGCGAGAGCCCATAGCAGTTTCTGTTCACATGTAATTTTGGTCTATGTCCATTGTTCATCCATTTTGTCTCAGTTTACTATTCTGCATTTGAAAATCGCAAAAATTCACTAAAAACCTATTTTGGGGTTGAAGGTCAATTTAAGGTTACTGATGTTAATAGCACTAAAAAGCACGTTACCAGTGCTTGTCATGATAAGTAGCACGTCTGTGCCTATCTGCAAGCGTTGTCGCGCTAGACAAGCGAATAGACTAAGACCTAGACCGCTAAAATCTACATTTAATGTTGAGAATTTCGTAGACTATGCAGATTGTCTTGGTTTATCTTCCGCCGTTTCGGCGCAATTCACTCATAAAATGTGCGTCGCAGTCAAAAAAAATTCACCAAAACTCCTTATTTTGGGGGTTCAAGGTCATTCAAGCTCATCGATCTTGACATTTCTAAAAAGCTCATTACCAGTGCTTGTTATGATAAGCAGCATGTCTGTGCCTATCTTCAACCATTTTCACGGCAGACGAGCCAATAGCGGCAAAATGACGTCTTTTAGGGTGGCTGCCCCTTTTTCTCCTCCTGGTTCGTGGGGACCCCTAAACCCAGCAATGTAAAATTTTGTCACAAAATACTAGAGACCCCAAGCTATCATAGGTGAAAACCTAAAGTCTCTACCTCGCCTCGTCTTAGAACGGTACCGGGACGTGCCAGACAAACACCAAAAGACACAAGACACCAAGACAGAATCACTATAGCTAATACGCTCTATATGCTATAGTTCTCGCGCGTAAAAAAGTTATAACTTTTGTAACTAATTCGAATGTATTTTTTGCTTTTAACACAATACTCGAAACGTTCTAAACGCTTTAATATCTTTTACTAAGTAAAAGTTAAACTTAAGTTTTTAAATCGCGAATATTTACTAAACTTTGTCATTAATAGACCGTTTGTAAAGCTGTTTACTACAAATTGAAAAGCAGCGAAACCCATCGGTAAAATATCGCACTGCAGGGTCGAAGAAGTTGAAGGACGGCGCCAAGAAGCGAAAGTTGGGACGGAATCCGCGAGTTCCGTTCACTCAGCACCAGGTGTCGCTACTGGAGCAGAAGTTCCGTCGGACACACTACCTCAGCAGTATTGACGTCGCCGAGCTATCCAGCGCCCTCAATCTCACGGAAAACAGGGTCAGCTACAGCACTATTTGCATTTGTTGTATCTGCCTTTGTGCGTTATATAGTAAGTGATCTGGATGGTAGGCTTACTTACTAAGCCAATAAAGTTCGGTATAGTTAATGGACATGTTATACAGTCGGCGTTTGTGAAAACCATGCTTCATAGCTCGGGTGATTTTCGTGCTAAACGACACATTTTGCACACTTTGCGTTTTGTGGTTATAAATATTGGGCCTTATCTTATAAAGATCATTTGCAAAATAATTCGGTCTTGCATTTTCCAGCCATGTGATCCGGTCCGTCATTTTTAAGGTGAAGTATTATAGGTCTCTTAATTTCAGTCGCCGCAACGACGTTATTGAGATATAAAAGCTGCATAAACAGAAATTAGGCAGAATAGAACCTTAACCAACTTTTTCAGTTTTTGTACAGAGTTTTTAGCCAGAATTATGGCGGAGTGATGCATATAACTGAAGCATGTCTGTATATTTTGTGTTATTGTGCGTCTGTGTATGTAATATTCAGGTGAAAATCTGGTTCCAGAACAGACGAGCGCGGGAGCGGCGCGGCAAGGACGCCGCCATCATGTCGGCTGCTCAGCCGATAAACATGGCGGCTAACGGCGGCGTCAGCCACGTGATGACGGCTAACACTGTGAAGGATGATCGTCATCTAGGCCTACAAATGGCTGGCGGAAGCATAAATGGACTGCTGTGCACGACGGCTGCTGATGAAATTGACACACCTGACGCCTCCAGCGCCAGGTATACAGCAATGAACTATTAAGACGCAAATGCTTATATAATGGCCCGCCTAGCACTTTTTCATTTTGCATGACTTTGCTGTAGATAAATTTCGATGACAACGTTAAATGACTACTAATATTGAAAAAGGAAGTCGTGAAGTTCTGCCAAGAACAGTTTGGCTTCAGACACCGGAGTGTGCAAAATGATTGCAAAGTCAAACCAAAAATAGTAGTAAAATTACTTAATGCAAAACAATCAGAAAAAGCTGCAGTCGCAGTAAAAATGTGGTCATGGAACGATGTTAACCGTTTCGGTTATTGCATGCACATGTGCTCGGTAATCATGCACTAATTTAAAAAGTTGTTTCTTTTTCCGGTAGTTAAACCGTCGCCGCCTAAGGATTAAACGGATAAAAAGCAAACGACTAAAACAAAACAAAAAAAACATAAAAGCAGCAGTGTCTACATTCACGATAAACCAAAAAGGAAGGACCAATGTAGTTCTGTAGTTTGGCAAAAAAGCGGAATCACTACTCCTCGTTTGTATTCGCCAGGTGGCAGAATAGGACTGACAGTTTAACCACAGTTTGCAATTGCGTGTTTTGAGTGGGGGTTCGAGCAAATCTCCTCTTCCGCTGTAGGTCAAGGACCTTGTCCAACACACTGTGTCATTGGACCCCAATGTGTACATGCTAAAATAATGATATCTAAGACTGTCGACCGGTATAAGCGAAATGCATGCACCGAATGTGACAGACAACAAACGATCAGCATAGGCCTACAGACTATACTACGGACAAATGTATGGGATTACGTGGAATTGCTTGTCTTCTGAGGTTGGTTGTGTTGGACGCGTCCAGGTCTGTCTCGCCGTTCAACGTAGACGACTGCAGCGGAAGCGCTGTTGGAAGTGCTCGCGTCGTGTTGACAGCGGAGAAGCTGCTGCGTCAGTCAGAGCTGCAGCTGGTCGCCGACTGTCGTCGCCGCTATGCCGTGCAGGCACCGACCAAGTCCGTCGCAGCCATGATGCGCGCCACCTTAGACTGCTGTCGAGGCCCGCCGGCGTCGTCGTCGTGGACCGTTGGAATTCCCCGCCATCATCCTCATCATCAGCTGACCACGCCCCCTGCGACGTCACTGCAGGTGCCCGCTGTGGCTGCAGCAGCTGGTCTGCTGGCACAGCTGTCGTCGCAGCTGAGCGTCGCGCAGCAACAACCGCTGTCGTCAGCGTTCAGTCCGCCCGCACACAACCTACTACGCTTCTAAGTCGATCTCATACACGCGCTGAGAGGAGAGACATTGGTTGGCCAATAATACCCATGTTCTGGCTGACAAATTTAACTGTAGGCCTATAGCAAAACTCTCAGACACTTCAAAGCTCTGCCCGGGAGTTATAGGCCCTACTCCTGACCGCCTATGAACACCACAATGTGTTACTTATGACTAATAAAAAATCGCCCAAAATTCTCGAAAATCCTCGAATCCGGAATTCTGTTTCGTGATCCGGATCGCCACCAAAATCTTCTCAATTGTTTATCCGGCCACTCCCCGTTTTTACGAAAATTTTTGTCAAAATCCGTACGTGACGGACACAGATAATAAGCTTTTGGCGGATAATTGAACATTAAGCCTAATTTTTGATTTATCCTCCACAGACGAATCTCACTTTATGCTAATAAAGTTAAAATAATAATCTAAATTAGTCCTAATAACAGTTATGATGATACTTATTTTTTGCATTTTTGTTCAAACAAACTCTTTTTTGACTGTAAAAAGTGTACGTATTTTCTAGTCTTTTAATAATATGTATTATACCTATACACGTGACTAAACAGCGTTGTTTTGTTTGCTTGATTCGAAGACTATATAATTGCATATACAAAACTGCAATGCTTACGCTGTAAACAGTTATTGCAAATTTGACATATGGCCAAAGTCAGGCCTAGTTTGCAGTCAGCGCTGGAGCCGCCCAGGGTACTAATTTCGCGAAGTGGAGTTAGAGGCCCGTACGGGACAGACGGACGGACGGACAAGATGCATAATGCGGCTTAGGACTGCTGGTATAATAATGTTAAGATATCCATTGGATTGCATATCGTTAGGTGTGTTAGCACCTTCCCAGGGATGTATCGTTAAATGGGTTTCTTTGAAGTGGCCTAAGGCGGGCGCGCGGTAGCTCCGCTTATTGTGGGTGTGGCATAAATCTGACTAAAATCATTTGACTTTGACTTAAACTTATTGAAGACAAGACCCCAAAGACAATCTACTGCTGTAGTCGACTAAAATACGGGTTCTTGTCCGTTAATTCACCCGCACCCGAATTAACCGCTAGAGTTAAGGTTAGGGCCAAGGTTAGGGAAAAGGATAGAGTTGGAGTTAGGATCAGGATTAGGGCTAGGTTTAGGGTTAGGGTCAGGGTTAAGGTTGGGGTTAGCGTTAACAATAATAATTCGGGTGCGGGTGAATTAACGGACAAGTACCAAAATACGTAGCAATGACTGCAGTGACCATCGCGGCGATTGTTACAACAACGATTGCGCGCTCTCTGCAGTGTATAGGTCAATAGCTGAACGACATCGGCACCATGTATAGCCGCAGCGTGCCAGCCTAACACGTTTCACGTTCATCACGCATTAATTGATCTAATACAGCTTGATTAGTACTGCCGACGAGACGCGATTTGACACGATGCGCCCGCAGTTGTTCGTCATCACTCATCAGCACTTCAAGGACTTCATCAGTTCTCAAGGTCATGACCTTTAACTGATGCGATCGATGACGTCGTGACCTCTGAGCCCGTGTCCCTCGCTGATGGCTGCAAGGTCCGCGTAATTAAACACTTTGGACATTGTGTGACGCTTCAGAAATCACTCAGCAAAACACTCCGCCACGCCACATGCCGTCGAGTCGACCTAATAATAATTGTGCAGTGTCTGACGGTAGCAAAATAAATGCTATCTCTCGTGAACAAGAGAGACACACCGGTAGCTTTCTCCGATCCACTATTCTACACCAGGGACCTGCAAGCAGTTTTTACACTGAAAAGAAAATACATGTAGGCGTTTAGTTAATCGTAGTAATTAATTATTAAACTTATATAGTCAAGCAATATATGTATACAAAAACTAAAGCAGCGTAAATGCAGCAGGCATATACGCTGTGTCTCAGAAAAACGTCACCCCTTTTCACTTTCTGTGACATCTTTATCAGATGACCTCCGATTTTGTTAAGCCTAATTTTGGCATAAACATATATTCCGAGAAATTTGGAACAAATATATATAAGCTTAGTCGTCAGTCAAAGCCGCAAAGCTACGCCCGAATGTGCCGCACGCACGTAAACTGTACAAAAGTCGTGCGTCACGTGATCGCCGATCTGTTTGCTGCGGAGTGCGCACCTGAGCCCACGCGGCAGTGACGCGACAATGACAGGCCTGCTGCAGAGGCTGCAGTCTTCCATTCATCCATCTACTCATCTCATCTCCGCGCCGTCACTTCACTTCTAACAATCACCGGCCGATCCGCACGCTAATAAACTGTCTCTCTGCTGTCTTTGAGTCGCGCGCTTGCATGCAATTACTTCGTATAATCTGTCGGACACCGCGGATCGTATGTACACTGCGCAACTGGACAGTCATCCGTCGCCCTTCACGTGCAATCTATCACGATTATTAATTACTAGCTATTAGCCCAGCATCGGCATCAGAGCCGGCCGCGTGTTAATGATTGGTGACTGCATTTGACGAATTGCATATTGAATTATGCCGCGTTTTTTGCAAGCGTCTAATTTCCAGAAATTAATAACGTGCAGGTAATCCAACATTCGATACGATCATTGGACTGAGGATGAACTCGTCTTGTGCAGGCGCTCATTATTTGACGCGACTGACAGTTTTGCTTTAGTTTTATCGCTTTTGTAGGCAATGCGCGGCTGTGGTTTTCGGGTTTTGCGTTTATTGAATGACATTCGCATGCAATTTCGTTTTAGTTTTGTTCCAGTAATAGCTCCAGGCGTCGAGTAAAGCCCAAATTTCATTACGCCGACTTTCACCGAAACTATGTCGCGAACTTTGTCGCAAAGTCGGCGTAGGCTAATGGAATTTGTGCTTAAGGTGGTAAATGCATGGAAAGAAAATTTCCCTGACTATGGGATCTAGGAGGGTGTCCGTGTCGTAGCCCATAAGCTCCCCCAATAGGATGTTTTCCGCTCCGTGATATGATTTTCAGTAAAAAGGATTGTGACATTTTTTCCTGGCTATATATCTAGCCTACGTACGCTACAAGACATGTCCAAATATTAGGACTCCCGCCAGGATTGACGCCATGCTGAAAGTAGGCCTATAGCTTTCGGTCATGACTTCTGACTTTCAAGTTTCTCCAGTGCCACCGCGCCACAACTCTACGAATTCGACACCGTCGAGCAATAATTGACGTCGAGATAATACGCGCGACGCACCTGCAGAACGCGCAGCGAAAACGCCGATCCTAACACATATTCAGTTTTTAATAGTTTTTAAAAATAATTTCTCATACATGCGACAATGCCGGTAGGCCTGCCACACAACACTGCATCATGTTTTATGCCGTGTTTTTTGTACTGCTTTTTACTGTCTCACTTTTAATCTTGGAAGTCTTCCACTCTGTAGGCCTATAGTTGATTTTGGTGTCGTACATCACTTTTACGTTTTTGCCAAGTTACAGCTAAATCACATAGCCTAACCATCATGTGTTAAGTCGACTTAAAATTTACTGGTTAGACTGTTAGACGATTCTATCTTTACTTTTTTCTGCGTTTTAAGTCAACCGTTTATGCAGTTATCTTAAAATGCGTTTATATATATTATATATTCAACTTCATTCACCATAAGATGGTAGGCCTAGCACATATAAAGACAAAAAACATAAACATAATTAACAACACAGGGTAACAGTAAGATGACACAAATAGATAAACGGCTTAAATAAAGAGCAAAAAGCCCGAATCTCTGTTCAAACTTTACCGATCTATTACCCAAGACAACGCTGGGTGGGGATATGCCAAGGCACAATTGAATACTGTTATTTGTACTGAATAATTTCATAAAGAACCTGTTGAATGTCTTGTTTTTTCGTACAGCGTTTTTTGCTGCACCCGTGTGAAAAATCGGCTTGCAACTACAAAGTGAAACTAGGGTAATAGGGCCTGCCTACTGTAATTTCAAAAATTTGGGTATACGATCCCTTACAATGCATCCACACGTCCTGTCGCCTATATAGAATTCATATAGTACGGCATTGTACACGGCAAGTTATGGCGGCCGGCTTTAGTATCGATGTTCGCAATTACAAGATTATTAGCAGCGACTGGCGATCTCGTGTTACACGCCTTCCGTCATATCAATGCAGAAAACCGACCGCGACGTATAACCTAGCCCCTACGTGCGACTGTTGACCGTTTGAATTGAGACGCTAAAGCCGTTTCTATGGACGTCTTCTATACTCTATAGTCACACGTCGGTGTCTGTACGATCATTAAGCAGCTGCTATATATCGTACTGTGGTCAGGTATACATGACATGTCATCATCAGCACGTTTATGGTCTCGTTCATTATTTAGCGACAAAAATCTGACGCTCTGCTTACTAATTTCACATATAGGTCTATACGCTATTATCACTGAACAGCCGAAGAAAACCATACTGTTCATATACATAATAAATCGCAAAAGTAAAAGTTTCTAGATGGGTTTTCGGAAGACAGTTTTGTGGGGAGCCGTGGAACCGACACGGCAGAAACGGCAAATTCCGCGTCACGTTTGATGACTATCAAAATACGCTATTATCACTGAACAGCCGAAGAAAACCATACTGTTCATATACATAATAAATCGCAAAAGTAAAAGTTTCTAGATGGGTTTTCGGAAGACAGTTTTGTGGGGAGCCGTGGAACCGACACGGCAGAAACGGCAAATTCCGCGTCACGTTTGATGACTATCAAAATGATTTCTCATAATCTGAATTAAGCTAAATCCCATGATACTGTGTGTGAATCGGGTCAATTTGTACAATTTGTACAAGTTCTGCAAGGTGTACAGTAACTGGCGACGGTTAAAGATCAAGCTGTGCATTTTGCGTATTTTACCCCCACGCCAAAAAATGCACCCTATTGCACGTATTTGCACCCATTATGCCAAAAATGAGGGTGGCACACATTGCGTAGGCCTATCGACCGCAAACGTGTCACACGAAAAATGGCTCGCCAAAAACTGTAGTAACACTGTAGTCATTCGCCGACGATTGGTTGTTCCAACATTCAAAGATTTACAGAACATTGAAAGTTGTCCACTTCCTGCTTTTGGATGCATTCGCACTTTTCCTCACAAAACGATCGATAGCCTAAGAAATAGATGCGGCCGGCTAGCTATGAGGTTTTCAACCCGATCTGTTAGTCGACGCCTGTCAAAGAATTGCCTACGTGTAGGCCTATGATCTAGGTTCTAGGCGTAAAACATGGCACGCGATGTTGCGAACAGAATGTCATGTCACGTAGTCGCTTCGAAATAGCACGCCGCATGCAGCAACGAGACGAAATGACCAGTGAGCAGAAATAGAACTCGTGTGAGTGACAGCTAGAAGACTGATGCTTAGATTCAGACACAAACACGGTTGCATATTGTGTAGAAGGTACGTGTCATACGTCAAGCAATTATTCTGTTGCTCAGCACTTCGCTGTTGTCAGTCGCCATGCATGCACCGGCGTATAGGCTAAAGCACGTGCTATACTCGTCGCGATCGGCTACGTAATCGGTTTAAAGCGATTTTATTCCTCGCTCGACGCTGTTGTAGCCGATCATATCCTATGGCCACCAGTCAGTCCTCCGTGCATTACTATCATCTATAGTCACGTGTCTTAGTGTCACGTCTTACTGCACACAGATTCCAGAACTGAAATCTTCGGAATCTGCTTCATGCAGTGGCGTATAGCAAGCCCGTTGGCCGCCCAATGCGGACTTCAAGATTGCTGCCCAGTGGCGGATCTAGGCTTCAGCCAAGCCGAGGGTAGAATATCTTTCCCATCTCCCTTTTCCTTCCGCTTCTCGTTCTTCCTCCTTTCCTTCTCTTCCATCCTTTCCCATTTTTTGTCCTTTCTCTCGCTTCCTTTCCCTTATAAGTAGGATCTGTTAAACCCAGCTAAGAGGTCTGGGGGAGGGCCGTGAGCTCCCCAGCAGGGTCTGGGGCAGAGTCCCAGCCGAAATCAAATTTGGTGCGTTTTAACTTTAAAATATGACATCTGGTGGCAACAATTTTAATCATTTTTCTGATACACGAACTTATTGATTAGCAATTCGCATATCCTAGTCTAAAGTGTTCACTCACGCTTAGGGGCGCAAGGGTGGGAGGGGGCAGCTGCACGTCCCACTTTTCATTCTTGGATCCGCCACGTATATATGCCGCCCACCATGGACCCGTAATGACCCATGGGGCAGGCCCGGTGGGTAACGTGTCTCTTCAAGCTCCGGGTAGGCTACTTTTAATTCCCTCATATTTAGACACCCAGAGTTTTCATGGCACGCTTATGTTGCAGTTACTCGTGGCGTGTCTGTAATAAATACGATTAACTGCATTGTTATTACTGCATGCATGTCTTTTTGCCGCCCCCCCCTAGAAAGTGCGGCCCGGTGCGGTCCGCACCCCCTCGCTACGCCACTGGCTTCATGTTGCTATTTCCAGCGCACGGTCCGTTTTGGAACACTCGGAATCATGCTGCAAAAATTAAAACATTTAAAATTTTTTTTCTTGCTGAAGCGATGGCTGCGTGTAATGCCGGTAGTTGCATGCAAAACATAAAAATATTTGGAGAATTGTGCAAATGTTTTGCGTTTTAATTGACACGTACCACGTTTAAATCAAATCAAATATACATTTTTACAACCCATCTACAATGTCTCTGATGAGCGAGAACAGTGATGATAGTCGTCAATATCTGCATTTTGCAATATGCCGAAACATTTGCAAAAATGTTCTTAAACATTTTATGCACGATTGCGCGTTTATTCTCCGCATAAAATACTCAGACATCAACCAAAATATAGCCTCTTTATAGCCAACTGTAAAGTTGTCAAGGACGCGTGAATGAAGCCACATTGGATGCGAACACGAACGACAATTTGGACGCTTAGCTTAGCATGAAGCCTACTGGTGCGCGTTTTGTGAAGACACGACAGGCGGTAGAAAACATCAATCTTACAATAGCGTCATGCAGTCAGACAGACTGCCCGTGAGTCGACGTCAGTCACTGTGGCGGGTCGCTAGCCCACCCGCAGTCAAGCGACCACATGCTCTGTCGTCTCGACCATTCAATATGGAAACAAATTAATGGCACTTTTTGTGTGGCCCACCGTGTTTACTTATTTGCCCTTTTCATCTTTCTTGTGACATCTGGTAGACTTTTCATATCATTATATTTTCGTAAGTTAATCGCTGGCTCAATCGCTACCCCATTGAGCAAATTTTCTACACGGCTTCGTCTCAGCAGGCTCCCGTTGGCGACTCTCGTCTTATGCAAAGGTTTGAATGCCGACTGATGATCCAAATGTTTTCCGTCGGACATTGTCATCGCCGGAGACCGTTTGTTAAGCGTACTATTTCGCAGTCGCATATCATTACTAGATACCGCACTGCTGGAGTGAGTAAGCGAGGACGCAGTACGCGCTTATATCACTCCAGACAGTGTGGTGTCGTACTTAAACTACGCTCAGATAACCTAGAATACACCGTCGTTTGCTTTATGACGCACGACTGCAGCGGAAAACTGTGAAAACGGTAACAGTGCAAACTAAGTGTGGTTTATACCCCGTTTATACGATCAAGCAAACATCGAGCAAACATCGAGCCAGCTCGTCGAGCCAGCTTCGTCGGGTAAACGGGGTAGTAATTACTGTTCTGTCTGCTCTGCAGTGGTATAACTGGTTGATATCGCCGCAAATGTATTCAAGCGAGACCAAATGAACTAGGCCAGCTACCATCGACGAGGGTGGAATATACGACGTGACGGGAGTGTAGAAGTTCATTTAACGCTTACTTATGATGACTTTTCTCACTTCGAACAGTATAGTTTAATTGACATAATGGTCTAGGCCCACACATATCGCTTACGGTACGGTTCTGCTTGAGATCGTCGAAGAGAAATGCCGCAATCGTTCTGCTGATCCGTGCATGGAATGCTGCGACCACAGCCGTCATCAATGCCAGCCAGTACAATGATATTAATTGACAACGAAGACGATTAAATGCTCAGCTGCTAGATAATGTTGTCTGTCTGCATAGTCACTGGCGGCACACTGCTTTGATCTGTGGACCGTGACATCATTCTGCGCCGACTGCGCGCTATAGCGCTATGGAGCGCCCGACAGTATCAGTCTTATACGTTACGTCGGACTGACTGTTAGATTCGTAAAATTATTTATAATAATTACATACCTTGAGCACTAGGCCCTAGTCGTCGTCTGATCTACAACACTAAATCTACATTAACCACTGGGTAGGTCCCTACCGAAATCTATCCCTTATCCGCACAGCCAGCCTACTACTAAGGGCTCTTCATTTTAGTTGTTTTCCCATTTACTGCGAAAAAAGCTCCCTTTTGCGATTAGACCTAATTTGAGCTTAATTTCGACTGAAAACAAAATAATAATTATCTGAAGATAAGATTAGCTTAGATAGCTTCTATTTTTTATTCATCCATGCTTAGTTATTTAGCTGACAACCCACACAAATTCATTGAATCACATAAACTTCAAGTGTTTTAACCAGGGACGTGCACGAGACCTTCTGAGCCGAGACCGAGACGAGACCCGAGACCCATGTCTCCGAGACCGAAACGTTCAAAAATTTTTCGAGACGAGACCGAGACGAGACTTTGCAGCTTCCGAGACTCTGGCCGAGACCTTGGAGGTCCCGAGACTCTCGAGAGTTTCGAGAGCTTCAACGTCTCGCCGAGACGTTTTCCGTGACGTATGGTGAAACACATTGACAGTGAAAAAAATTATACGGATTAATTAACTCGCACCATGGTAAGCGCTTTTTGTTGGCGATATTATGAGTTTTTGCACTTTATTTTGACAATCACTGAATCGGCTTGCTGTAGTTAAATATCTTGTCAGTATTGGATTGGATGATGTGTATATGTTTTATTTTTGCTTTTTTACCACTTTTATTGTTTTTATTGCTTTTATTATTTTACCTGTGTAGTATGGACGTTTTCTGTCTGAAATAAACTTGATTGATCGATCATAAAGAATTGCAACTGGAGTGCTGTAGACATGAGCCATTATGTTTATCGCAATTTGCAAGCAAACTGAAATTAGTAAACTACAGCTGATTATGTCGTGTACATTTGGCTGATTCTGACATCATACACTTTATTATGGGGCCGTCCTTCCTAGAAGGAGGCCCCATTATGTATCGAGGCTGTCCGTCTGTCTGTCCGTCCCGTGCCTCCACCTAGAGGGAAAACGAAAAGGCCTAGGAAGACCAAACTTGGTAGGAAGGGTCCCTGGGACACGAGCACCCCGTGGACCAATTTCAAGATACCCAGCTGTTGCTGGGGTGGGCCGACCGTACCCGAAAGCCAGCGTGCCTCCACCTAGAGGGAAAACGAAAAGGCCTACGTATACGAAACTTGGTAGGAAGGGTCCCTGGGACACGAGCATCCCGTGGACCAATTTCAAGAATCCCAGCTGTTGCTGGGGTGGGCCGACCGTACCCGAAAGCCAGCGTGCCTCCACCTAGAG
>Ga0209367_1006475_pt1 | contig 16194 bp, 12 predicted proteins | sample WorMetLIZISLAND2_FD_187412 | JGI IMG/M metagenome (GOLD analysis project Ga0209367, IMG submission 187412) | Marine gutless worms symbiont microbial communities from Max Planck institute for Marine Microbiology, Germany - Olavius geniculatus... ... | reverse complement strand
AAAACAGAAGTCGCAAGCCGAAACAATGTAGTACACCAGTCCGTGCTGACACCACGTATATTGCAGTGAATGCCAATGCCCATGGTAGAAAGACACGTCCAGGCATGTCTGAATTTTAGTCTATCGTTCTGTCTGCGTGCGCGCGCAGTGACATGACGTCATAGTGACTATGACGTCAGTAGGCCAGCAGTAGTTTATGCACTGCCTGTGACGTTACCAGCTGCAACGCTGGCAGCGTGCCAGTAACAGCAAATTATAGCTATACAGTTTATAAGCCGTTACCGTTAATAAAGAAAAAATTGCGCAAGAAAAATTAAAAAAAAAAAATAGACACCTAATGGCAAATTTCGCGCATGCGCAGCCACGCCCTCTTTGAACCGATTGTAACCAAATTTTTTGCACATGGGGTCGGGTGGGCGATGTGATCACTGATTCCAAGTTTTATGGAAATCGGTTAAGGGGTTTCGAAGTTACAGGACCCTCTAAACGCCATTTCCTATACATAACGTTCATCGCCCTTACAACAGTGTCAGCACTACCGTGCTGCACTGTGAGGGTTGGCTGTAAATGAACATATGAATGCATGGTTCAGGGTTCCTACCGTTTTTTTTAAAATAAAATTCAAGGATACCTACACTGATTTTCAAGGACTCATGCTGCTTATGCCAACGTCTTTTAAGCACAGCGTGCACTTTGCCATACATGTGTACGTTCTTTGTCAGACTAATCCACGACTGATTGTCTGTCCAATGCAATGCATAGCATTGGACAGAGTATAAAATCACCTTTGTGTCCGTGCGTTCAACATTTCTTAAGCTATCTTCCTTCCACCTTCCCTTCCCCTTCCCTTTCCACGTCCCATTCTCCTTCCCCTTTATCTTCTCCTTCCCCTTCCTTTTCCCCTTCCCCATCTTTCTTCCCCTTTTCCCTCCCCCATTTTCCTTTCCCTTTCCCTTCTCCTTCCTCTTCTCTGTCCCCTTTCCCTTCTCCTTCCCTTTCCCTTTCCCCTTTTCCTTCTCATTCCCATTCCCTTCCCCTTTTCCCTCCCCCATTTTCCTTTCCCTTCCCCTTCTCCTTCCCATTTTCCTTCTCCTTACCCTTCTCCTTCCTCTTCCCTTTCCCCTTCCATTCCCCTTTTCCTTCTCCTTCCCTTTCCCCTTACCCTTTCTCTTCCTCATTTTCCTTCCCTGTTCCCTTCCCCTGGTTGCCATGGCAACGAAATTTGGGACAAAATTGGCTATAACTCGGCTTGCGTGAGAGATTTTCGCGAGATTTTTGTGCCTATAGGGGGATTTTCGGGGATGGGCCATCGAATGCTGTCGATTGCATTTTTCCCCGACCGACCCCCGTTGCTATGGCAACGAAATTTGGGACAAAATTGGCTATAACTCACTTCGTGTAAGAGATTTTCGCGCCTCTGGGGGGTTTTCGGGCATGGGCAATCGAATGCTGCCAATTTCATTTTTACCCGACCGACATTTGAAATTAAACTGTTTGATTTTTCTACCGGTCTAAACAATCACTGATTATATTTATACGGACATATACCGTAAACTATCGAAATGCATTGGACAGACTCCGTGTTCGTATGAACATTATCTTGTTAGATAAAAAGTCCAGGTGTCATTAAACCAACAGAAAATTACAGGACTTTCAAAGATCCTGTATTCAAGGACATTCAGGAATGCATAGGAACCCTGACAATATGACGTATTCCAGAGTCTAACATTGTACGTCACAAGTCAGTATAGCTCAGAATGGAGACACAGAACTGCGCTCTGTACGCTCGGGTACAGGTCATCTTGGCACAACTGCTGGCACTGGTCAGCTCTCTTCAGACTACTGACCATGCTATCGCAACAGCCAGCTAACATCAGATGAACTCCAAGCTTAGCGTAGTCGACATGCAGCTGCCCCAGCAACTGACAGCCGGCCGTGTCAATGAAAGCAACGGCACCGCATTCCAAAATTATATTTGATATTACATCTGCCTTACTGCTGCCGTCTCTGCCATTGATCAATGATTTGCCATTATTTTCTGCCACAGCAACTGTAGGCGGGAAGCTGTCCCCAAAATCCATGCCTTCTCCCACTTGACCGTTGCCACTATCGCACTCAGTGGTGGTGGTTTCCATATCAGCTTTTCCGTCACCGCTCTTTTCCACCAGAATTCGACCAATTCTGCCATCGCAGTCAGCGGTGGTACATTCCATGCTGGATTTTCTATTTCTGTCGCAGTCGGTGGTGATTTCCGTGCCGGCTTTTCCATCGGCAGACTTTTCCACCACGGAAACTTCGACAAGGTTTTTCTGATGTTGTTTCTCGGGCAGTTTCTGTCGAGCCCTGAGCTCGGAAAGTGAAATGGACGCAGCAAAGAGTTGGCGCTTGAAGAGGGTCAATGTCGCGAAGTAGAGAGGAGACCGGAAGCTGAAGATAACTGTCCCCGTGAGACGAGATACGTTGCTGTAGCATGCTGAGTCAAGGAACACAAAATCTTCACCATTTAGAGCCAGCACTGACGACTTAGAATGCTGAAACACAACCATACAACAAATTTAAGCTAATGCTCACGAGATGCGCGAAAGCCTATAGCAGTTCCTGTTCGCAAACTGTCAGTCTATCTCCACCTATTACGTTGTAGTTCATTCTTGAAGTGTGCGCTGCAGCCGAAGAGCGCAAAAATAAATAAAAATCCTTTATTTTGGAAGTTTAGGGTCTTTCAAAGTCATTGACAACTAAAAAGCTCGTCACTAGTGCTTGTTGTGATAGGCAGCATGCCCATGCCTATCTGCAACCATTTTCACAGCTTGTGTGATAGCAACAAGCTGTTGTATAAGCGATGTGCCAAGTCAATGGGAAGGCCGCCATCTTGGATTTTTGCACAATAGCAATAACTTAGCCGCCGATTGACATAGATTAATGAAATTTTGCAGTAATGTTGTCGACTGCTACATAGCTAAGGTATGGTAAGATATTTTAATAATTATCTCATTGCAAATTTTTCACAGAATGAAGATCGGTCAACTTTTGGCAAAAATATGGACACAAGTTGGATGCTTATTGCTTACTACTTTTTTGGCCCACCCTGTAGTTTGCCTAAAAGACTAAGAGAAAACACACTGTGTCGCAAAATTAGCAGCCCCCTACAAAATTGTCATAACATTTTTTGCTTGTTGCAAAAATTTAGGATCAAAAATGCAAAAATTTGAGGCAAAAGTCCCATTTTGGGGAATTTAGGGTCAAAATTGAGATATTGTCATATCTTCGTTTTTGCCACCAAAATTTAGATTCAATTTATGCAAAATATGGGGGCTAAAAACCCCCATTTTGATAAAACTGGAGGTAAAGCTAATAATAATATCCTCTGGCTGAAATTTGCACCTGTCTGTTAAAAAATTACAGCTTCCTGCCCTGCCTTATTTTTTTAAACCCACAACGCTACTGACAGAAGTTCAACCTGCATGCGGAAGTGAATGACACCAACGGAGAAGGCAACGCCAACAATCATTCCATAGTCCACTCCAGCGATCAGCGTGCCGGCAAACGAGACGATCCAGATGGCAAAGTCGTAGCGGTCGGTGCGGAGGTAGACCCGCCACATGGTGTAGTGGACAAACAGAGGGATACAAGCCACGATCACTATAGACGTCAGGACGCACAGAGGCAGGGCGGCAAACAACGGAGCTATGAAATAGACCGTCAGCAGAACCAGCATTGCCGACACCACGTAGGCCACCTACATGCATACAGACATAGACATAGACACCTCACAGCACAGGCCACCTACACAGACAGACATAGACCCAGTTGGTGGCGTAGCATAATAGTTAGAATGTCGGTCCTGGCCGGCGAACTTTCCCTATCCTGCGCTAGGCTGATGGATGACCGTTTGACCACTTTGTGGGTTAAACATCCGCTATCAGTCAACCAACAAAGCCAACTCAGCCTGCCATCCCTCCGGGGTCGATTATAAATGAGTAGTAACCCATTATAGGCCTATGGGTTATGGAAGGTGGGGACCTTGGTACAGCTGACTGGGGTTGCCTAGCCGGCCGCTACGCCAGCCTGTGTCTGCAGGCTGCACACGGTGGCCGTGCGGCAGGCGGCTCTGGTTAGTGACGAAAGCACATTAGAGGTGTGTTCGCGATGATGCACTATACAAATTGACAACCTTTACCTTTTTTTACAGACCACACGGAGACCACATAGAACAACTGGACACAAACACAAGCCACACACACATAGACAGCAAGACACAGATAGATACAGATGAGAACAACAGCGTGACTGAAATAGACCGTCACCAGCATCAGCATTGCTGACACCATATACGCCACCCACGTAGACAGACGTAGACAGAGACTGCTTATTTTACAGAATTTCCAGAGAAATCACTTGAGAGAAAAAAACCCCAGAACTTTCCACGAGGCGCGGGAGCCCTAAGAACAGATAACAGATCTGAGTGCAACCACCGAAAGATTGCATGACAAAGCATGTTGGTGACGAACACGCAGACAGACAGACAAATCCAACGAACATGTAATCTCTGCTGTTCGTGACATTCACTTGGTGGAGATAGTTAAAACAAACACAGACCTGGGTGCGACCGCCAGTTGATTCCATGAGAAAGCATCGTGGTGGTGACGTGCTTGATGCCAGGCTGTTAAAGAAAGCTCCCACAATGCATGCCAGCCCATTAGCCGCCAGCTCCTGAGCAAGTAATAAACACACGAATAAATAAAACAGAACTTTACAAATACATAAGACCGTAAAATTAGTACCGGTAGCAGAAAATACTGCAGAAACTAGAAGAACAATTCAGATATGTGCTCCTTCAAATAACCTGGAGTGTGGGCCGTTTCACAAAAGATCTTCAGATAACCTTAAAAATAATTTTCAAACTTACATCCAGCTTAAGACAATGATCTAATTTGCAGAACACTTACGACATATCTTAAAATATGCCCTAAGATGAAATCTTGCAATTTTGTGCCATATCTTATGACCATCTAAGATAAATTCTGCGAATTCACTTAAAGGCCAGGTCGCATGAAAAAATGATATAGGCTAAATACGCGTAGAATTAACACTAATTAATAATAGGCTGATCCAATGAAATGAAAACATCACTTTGAAGTAATTTTCAGAGAAATATGTTGTGCCAGCCAAACGCACCTGAACGTGCCACAATAACTGATGACATGAGTGATGATGTCGCTTTGTTGACAAACTGACATTCGCATGAAAACATGGTAAATCCGTCTGTTTTCTCAGAATAACATAGGATTTATAGTACAAGTAATGACGCATAGGTGACATCAGAAGTTATGTCATTGTTTATCTGTTCACTGTTAGAGGTGTGTGATTTGTAAAATCAACGATAAGTTAGAATATTGTGGTTTTTTGGTGGGCTGACTAGCCATGAAAAAACTTTGCTTTTTAGTCTATTTGGCTGTAAATTAAGCTGCATTTGACCTCAAGGAATAAAGCTAGTTAGCAACTCTTCTGGAAGTGACGTCACAGTTCCGAAAATAGATGAAGCTGTGAAAAGGGAAAAATGACTACTTTAAATCTGATTTTTAGGGTATTAAGATGTATTAGCAACCAGAAGATTAATGTATATTGACAAATTAGCATGTGATTAAGCCATTACTGCTTTATAACAATTATGTAAAACGATGCGACTTGGACTTTAAGACTCAACGTAACATGATCTTAGGACATTTTAACTTTTAGTCTTAAGATAAATCTTATGACACTGTCAGTCAACCTGGTTGTTATCGATGCTGTAGTTATGTCGCTGTGCAAACAGAACGGCCATCATGGCTACAAGAAAGTAGCTTATCACTGCCAGCATGAAACCCTCAAACCAGTACGAGTACATCAGCCGTGGCGATGGAATTACCGGTGCCGGAATTCCATAAGGAATTTCAGCCACCACCTGCACATCAACTAGTACTGGATACGTCTTCCAAAAAACCTAACTCAAAAAGAAGTCAGCATGAACATGAGGGGCGAGCAGGAGGTAAGTACGCAAGAACAAGTACGATTACTGCTGCAAAATACGACGGGAGCTACTTACCCGTATTCTGAGTACATATAAAAGCTTTTCTACATGAACGATGTATTAATCAAATTGATGTTTTACTTAAACAAACATTTACTTACTTCTTACTTGAGTCTTGATCTAACATGAATTAACTCCCACCAAGTAAAAAGTACTAGTAACAGGCTGTGGTAAAATGTAAACGTACAGTCCTTCCCAAGCCAAGGTGGAAATGATCTCCATTTTCCTTAGCTCTCATCCAGACACCAGTTTACACTCCAAGATAATAGATACAGGACTAGTACATCATGCTATGAGCCTGTTTACATCCCAGCTTTCCCTGATACTCATTGCACCTACCCGCGGCGAGATGGCCAAGCCGAGTTAAAATGTAGCATACAAAAATAACAAGAACAAGAAAAAAAACAATTATAAAAAGACAAATTTCAATCCCAGTATCTTGGAAGATGTGTTTCAAAGACAAACAATCAACGACCACGTGAAGTAATTTAACACGCAGTAAACAGGAAAAAATGTAAGCCAAAAGACAACATACCTTTACACCAAAGTTCTGCTGGAAATTGCCAAAATGTGACACATATGTCGAAATAATAACAACAATCAAGTCAACTGGAATCGGAACCTTCAGACGCGATCTGCATACATTACAACACATGCTGCAATTACTGGAAAAACTAAAAATTTGGGGCAAAGCCCAACATGAGTCTGCCCGGCGCCCTAAGTCCGATTGAGGAAAATTAAAGCCACCCAAGTCAACTCAGCCTGGCCAACCTTCCGTGGGTTGGCGAAATGAGTACCAGCATAAACTAGAATTGTAATATAATGCTTAATCGTTTATTGGTCTATATAGCATAGCGCCATCCACACTCCACCTACTGACTCTGAACTGACATTATAAAAAAATAGGCTTAGTTTTAGCATTGGCTTTTCCAACAAATTGACGATGAGACAAACATGCTGCAGTAGAATAATGGTAAATTATACCAATGATAGGACCCCGAGGACCGTCCTGTAGCCTTGGCCTCGACACCTTGACTGCTAAGTGATTTTAAAAATCTGTTTTGACTGTTATAATTGGTCTTGAAGTAACTAATCTGCAACACGGAAACGACAGGGTGCGGCAAAAAAGTAGACCCCTGAAGTTTTTCGCTGTTTTCTCAGAAAGCGTTTGAAATTTTACAGATTTATTTACTGAAACCTTCTATATCTAACTGTCAAATAACATTTAATTCTCTTGAAAAACGACGAAGTTATAGATTTTTTAACATGACCGCCTACCGATTTTTCAGCATTCAAAAATGTTCCGGCTATTAATGCTGAAAAATTTGTAGGTGGTCATGTTATAAAGTCTATAACTTCGTCGTTTTTCAACAGAATCACATTTCATTTGGCAGTTAGTAGATGTAGGACGTTTCAATAAATAATCCTGTAAAATTTCAAACTAAAATTCCAAACGGTTGCTGAGAAAACAGCAAAAAACTTTAGGGTCTACTTTTTTTGCTGCACCCTGTATGTTTGTCTGAGCATTTTTACGGTTCATTATGGGTTGAATAATATTAAGTTGCTTTTGATGGGCAGTATGAACTACAAAAGTGTCATACTCACTTTACTTACTTACTTAGTGGCCTGGGCTTCGAAAAAGATTGCCCTTGGCCTTGTCTTGAAAATGCTGACATTGAAGCCATCCCTGTATTCTATACTTACTTGAAGCGTTCACTGACACACTGCTTCACAATCACCAGAGCAGCAATGCACATGACAGATATCAGCAACTGCATCAGATTCGTGTCTGCAATATTCCGACAGATATCATAGACAAGGTAGACAATCTCCAGCATGGAACCACGTGATATCGTCCTCACACCAAGTATCACCTTCACCTGATGGGTCAGCACCTGCACACAGTGCATGCAATAAAATACATACAGAATGCCATGCCAAAAAAATTCCAGAAACCACCAGATCTAAGGTAACAAAAAACTAGAAAGTGTGTATGATAGAAAGTTAACGGTTTAAAGGTTGCGTATAGCTCTATATGTGAAACACATATAGAGCAAAACAAAGGAGTGTCACCTGCCAAATGTGATTCTCGGCAAACTTGATAATTTGACTATAATGACACATATTCTTTATTTATGTAAAAAAAACTGTTCAGTTTATATACACAGTAAGGGTGACACCGTGGTTGTAAATATAAAACAGCACAAATCACGATTTAAAAATTCAAACTTTACCATTACACAGTCAGCAAAGTTCTTCCGACATTGTGTAATGGTGACGTTTGAATTATTAAATTATGATTTGTGCTGTTTTATATCTACAACCACGAAGTCACCCTTACACTGTATATAAACTAAACAGTTTTTTACATAAATATTTGCAGTTTTATTGCCATGGCACAAGGGTCGCTCGGGGGAAAATTCGCTTGGCATCATTCGATGGCCCATTCCCAAAAACCCCCTATAGATGCAAAAATCTTGCAGATATCTCTTACACAGACCGAGTTATAGTCAATTTTGTCCCAAAATTCATTGTCATGGCAACAGGGGTTGGCAGGGGAGAAATTTAAATGACAGCACTGGATAGCCCGGTTCCGAAAATAAAAAGGTAGGTGCAAACAGCGTGCAATTATCTTTTAAGGGGGCCGAGTTATGACCCACTATGTCCCAAATGTCGTTGCCATGTGAACAATGGTCGATCAGGGGTAAATATAAATGACACCATTAAATTGGCCGACCCCGAAAAACATTACCCTACAACCAAAAATTATGGTTCTATCATATACACAGCCGGAATTATGATGGTTTAAACCACTGCATTAAAATTTTGATCAGTTCAGTCGTTTTTCCTGTAGAGGACAGCAAGAAAAAAAGGGAAGGAAAGGTACAAAAAGTCACACAAGCGTTATATTTCACCTATTCGTGGAGAAGCCCCCTGTGAACGAATTTTCACCAAATTTTGTGCATCAGGAGATATGCCGGACAAAATCATCTGTGCAAATTTTGGTTTGGAAAAATTAAGCAGTTTGGGATTTATGGAGGGCCAAATTTTGGAGTCTCCCATTTAAATAACTGGTAACCCTTACAACAGTGCTGCGCTACCGTGCAGCCTGTGATGTGAATCTCTGTCACAGTTCTTCATCTTCTGGTTAATTGGACTAAGACTGTAAAAGATATGCAAATGTTTATAATTTACACAAGTTAGCTTCAATCTTGCACTAAATGCGAACAGGGATGTGACAAACTCCATATTCACATTTGACGACATTCGAATATTGACCACTTTTCAGCTATTCGAATAATATAGAACATTTCTTGCACATGCAAATATTTCACAATTTTTGTGAAATGTAAACAAATGCGTGCAGAGCTGAACAGGGGATACTGACTGCAAAGAACACTGAACACTCTGGATGTTTCATCTTCTTAACTGATCTTGATTGATTGAACTTTGCCGTAGATGCTGATTTTTTTTCCGACTGAACACCGAACAACTACTTTGGATGTTTCGCTTTATTCAAATACTGTAATAGTGAATTTTTCTTAAGGCTGAATAAGTATTCACACTTGCATTCATTATTTAATGAATAGTAAAGTTAATATTCACACACGATGAATGTGAATATTTTTCCACCTTGTCACATCCCTAACTGCAGGTAATCCTCACAAATTCAGAAGATTAACTCAGCAAGTTAAACCAACAAGTTAACTTTGCCGACTGTGTCATGAATTACCGTACTAAAGGTTAGTTTAACTTCGACATGAAAATATACCTCAGACATGCAGGTGACCATGCAGATGATGCCATGCCAAAAAATGCTAGAAAATGACCAGATCTAATCTAGAAAGTGCCAGATGGCAACAAAGACACTTACCAGTATGCTAAAAGCAGCAATGTAGCCACTGCTGATGAAGCAACCAGACACATGGCTGACTATAAAGTCGAGCTGACAGAGGCTCATTAGACATCAGAACATAATGAGCCACTGATGAAGTGCCATGCCGAAAAAGTGTAAAAAATAACAAGACCTTCAGTTCTAAGAAAAATGCCATGCAAATCCAGAAAAACCACCCACCCGATTTATGACTAAAAAGCTAGAAATTGCCAGACTTACGAGTATGGTAGCGGCGGCAATATAGCCACTGATGAAGCAGTCAGACATGTAGCTGACGATAAAACCGAGCTGACAAAGGCTCATCAGGAACATAATGAGACCCGCGGTCATCGAAACACTCATTGCTATCAACACCTTTGCTGACTCACTGGTGACTCTGCACAGGACATAAACCAGAAAGCAATCATAGCTTGCAGGTACCTCCGCCAAGGCAATGCTATTCGCTAGGTGGCATCACCATATTCGCTTTGCCAGCGGTTTCGCTTATGCCCCCTTTAATGCAATGGTAACGAAAATTTCAAAGTGATCCAGAATCCAGGATTCCTGCCAGATCACCCCCAAAATTGAATCACTGGTAGTTTATGCCACGCCCGACATACCCTCAGAATTTCAGAAAGATGTGTCCATAACTTTTTGAGTTATCTTGCTAACAGACAGACAGACAAACAAACAAAAACCGGCAAAAACATAATCTCCTTGGCGGAGGTAATGAAAAATACCAGAAAACCACCAGATTTAAGGTTAAAAACCTACAAATTACCAGCTGACAGAAGTTCTCGCAGCTCTGCTGTAACCGCTCTCACCATTTGGAATAACGTCCCTTTAGATTCCACTTCCGTATATTCCGTATATTGTTTTCAATACGACCTCATAACATTTTTCTACAACCTAGCCTTAAACCGTCTTGTCTCCACCACACCGCTTGCACGTGAGACTCAGCAGGTTTTCCCACTGACATTGTATGCAATACAAATTCACTTACTTACTTACTTACTTACCAAAAGTACTGTAACACATGTATAAAACTTACTGCATGTCGTCTGTGCCATTGCCTGTCAAATTCGCAGAGATCGATTCTGGCGCATCACGATCAATGGCCGCACGTATAAGCAATGAGCTCAGAGCCATCGTGCCCAGTGACACATGACGTGACGTGCCAAATATAAAATATACAAGGACGGGAAACAACGATGTGTAGAGGCCGTACTTTGGAGGCATACCAGCCAGCAGCGAATAACCCATTGACTGTGGCACTGTCATTACCCCAACACTTAGTCCAGCAATGATGTCACCAAGTATGTCCCGACGAAACTGCACAGGTAAACAAATTGCTGCATACAGTGAGTCGTGGTAAAGGGGAGCAACCAGGGAGGGAATTGCCCTGCTAAATTCTGGGCTGTTCAAAAAATCGTCCAAAAAATCTTTACACCCAAAAATTTGTGGCTACAAGTACAAACTTTTGCGCTACAACACCCCCATTTTGAAGAAATTTAAAGGCAAAATCGAAATTTTGAGCAACTGTTGAAAAACTCCATCTGGCTGTCAGAACTCTTCCGGAAATTTGCAGTGTCTGTTAGCAAATTGCAAATTTTTTGGATGTTCTCTGCTCTGGAGAGCAAATAAAAACTCACATTAATCATCCAGAGTAATGAGCATATAATATCCAAAAAACAACCAACGAACTTTTCAGCTAAGGTTTATGCTGGCCTTTAAAAACTTCTTAAAAACCAAACAACTTGGGTAAATTTTAAACCCCCCCACATTTTTCAACCCTGCTAAAACAGAAAGCAGGCGTAATGCCAGCGCTTCTCAGAGCCTCTGAATCTTAGCATTATGACACTCTACAACTGTTATATTATCACTACTATTATTATTATCATTACAAAATGACAGCCAACCTTATATGTGTGAAGCAGTGTAATGACAGGCACATGACGTTCAATGAACTTCAAGACTAGGTCAGATTTGCACGATGCGCCACGAAGACGAGACTTGACCGCATCATGCCAAGATGTGACATCGGCATCCGGTATACGCCCGTAGTTTACATCAAAGTCCGCCAGATTCTCAGCACGATGCAAAGATGCATGCGATGATGCAGAGGAATTAGCACGAAGCGGTGTACCAGGCGATGCGGTGGAATTAGCATGGTGTGGTGCACCAGCTGATGCCAGTAGCTCCACTTGTTCATGTGATGCAGCCATCATGCAGCCATTCTGTGCTAACAAACAGACATCAGCAGATATGACGCAAGTACTAAAGGCACAAGCACAAATACAAGCACTTGAAATCAACTGTCAAGTCAAGTGCAACCCAAATACGCACTATAGCTAATACCCACTACAGCTAAAGCACAAAACTGGCAGCTATTCTCATAAAAATATAGAAGACTGCAAGACAAGATACTAATAGACAAAATGGACATCAATTCTTCAAACTGTCACACAAATCACTCGGAGTACACAGTCTGAAGCTATTCGGGCGCCTGTCCAAAACAGGATAACCTGATTTAAGCAATATGATGCACCACAGCAGACTCATAATGAATTTTTACATTCACTTTTGTTGTTTTAATGGTAAACCATGATGTTATTTTGAAAGCTCAGTGCTACGGTCAGTTCGGTGAACTGAGAGACTGGCGACCAAAATTACTATCGTCAGTTCGCCGAACTGAGTTGAAAGAATCAGAATTTACTAAAAGCAGTTCGGCGATCTGAAGTGCAGCTAATTGGACTACTAAAATCAGTTCGGCCTCGCCACTGTTAATTTCACACCACCACCAGTACTGCATTAAAGATGGTGAATAGATTCACTAATTCTAAAGTAAAAAAATATTGGGAGGACCTTTAATTCAGAGTTCTAGTAGGCCTAAACTCCTCATTACCAGCACTGGGTGCTGAAATGAAATCTGCGCAGGTGGAGAGTGAGGTGATCTACCATGACTAATTATTGTGCAGGGCGACGTTCTTTCCTTATACAAGATGAAATGAAAAAAATGATTAAGCACCACAATTCTTATTCACATCTTTTTCAGTTTACTCTCAGCTGCACAATGGCAGAATTGGACCATAATGGCCTGCTCATGAACTCACAGCATAGACCTAAAATCTTACTGCACAACTTAAATTTATTTATTTCAGCATTATTAGGTAGTTAACTAACTTTCTCCTACATTTTAGTCTCGCCAGGCCATCGACTTCCGACAAAGTATCAGTGGCTGCAGTAACATCAGATCAGTTCAGCATCTAACAGAGACGGCGGCAGGATCTCAGCAGCCTGACGGCGTCGGGTGTTATCCGTTTTCTCGGAACTGAAAGTAGCAAATTTTGCATTGCTGCTATCATTTCACCGAACTGAAAATAGAATTAACGATTTTGAAATTTATCAACTTCGTAAACCTTCAGTACTTTATTAAAAAATCGCAACACAATGCTAATATACCACAAATTAGCAATTTTTTGTTAAAATTCTGTAATGGTTGTGCAAATAAACAAGATCGACCTAACCCTAACCTCAAACCTGGCCCTAACCCTGTCCCCTAACACTAACCCTACTCCTAACCCCAAGACTGACCCTAACCTGAAACGTTCATGCAAAAAAAATGTGAAAACACTCAGCGTGTTCGGAGTCGAGGTGGGGGGTAATGCCGACCTCAAACAGAAAGCAGGTACAAGACATCAGTGCTAAGTTTCGACGTGAGGTAGCTAGAAATGGCAAAGTCAAAAAAATCGAAATTTTACCCCCAAAAAAATATTTGAGTGGGGTAGGGTGTTACCCAAACTACAGAGAAGGAATCAACAACAGAATATCGTGTGAAATATTTATGAAGATCGGTCCAGTCGAACTTCAGTTGCATGCCAGCGAAGTTCTGAGACTGTGCAATGGCCGGGCAAATTGGACTTTTCGCCATTTTGAACCACTCGCCAAATTTGATCAGAATTAGATACACAGCTGAAACTTGGCAGTTTTCTTGACTGAGCCATTGTGATGAAAATGCGAAAAATAGGCCGACGGCATTGTAACTGAAGTCGCTAAGTGGCGCCAAAGTAGACATTTCGTGCCAAATCGGCCGTCCTGACGAGTGGTTGGGGTCCCGAAAATGCATGGCGCAAAAGCACATTTTTTAGACATACCGCGTCAAAACAAATTGTCTGAAACATAATTATTTGTTGAAATTTTTTAAGCTATTAAGTTCACATGACTGCACTTAGTTTATTCTCGTGACAAATTGGTCAAAAAGAGGGCTTTTGGCTCTAGCCCCTAAACGGTGACCCCTAGGAAAAAAGTGTCGAAAACAGACATTGTTTATCTTGGCCTGGCCTATCGTGTGGCATTGACGTCAGGGCTTTAAGTTTACAACTGAGCTCACCAGATGGCGCCAAGTTGTCGAAATCCAAAATATCACCTACAGTGGGTCACTTTATAGGCTCAGAACCCCGAATGTATTTTAACTACCCCGTAAGTCTATACGTCGTTGGAAAAGGCTATGAATACTCTCATGTGTTAAAATATCGTTTTGTCGATCTTTTACCTACCTCAAGAAAAACGGGTTTGAATATTGTTGAGCAAAAAGCAAAAACATGACAAAAATTTTGACCCCTCTAAAATTTAACGGTGTGAGGACAGTAGTGTAGGTATCTCCATTGAATGTGGTAAAGACTTTAAACATTGGTCCACATACACACGTAGAACTTTCTGGACCATCCCCTGAATTAATGACAATTTTTAGAAAATTTAGTCAAAATTGGCAAAAAATCGGGTGTGTCAAATTGGCGGGTTACAATACCCACATATGTTTTGACCACACCAAACTTCTGTACTTCACTGCAAACTACTAATAACTCTCTATCTTTTGTTAAATTTTGACTCGTCAAAAGTCTTTCAATTTTAAGAACCATTGGTTTAAATTTTGGGAAACCAAAAATGAAAAAAATGACGAAAAATTTTAACCACCTAAAATTTTTAAGGAAGGGGCCAGGGGAAAAAATTTTAAACATTTCTCCCCCACCAAACGTAAACTTTGGGGGTCTGAAATTTTACTTGTATACAGGCCCAGCAGTGTCCCATCTGCAAGAAAAATTGTCGTGCCCCATCTCCTTTAATGGAGGAGATATGAGAGGTTAAAAAATTTTCTTTCCCCTTTTTCTTCACAACCCACGTTTATCAGATTCCCCCAAAGTTTCACATGCTGCTAGCCTTTGACCTCCCCTACAATCTCTGAAAATTTGGTGATGTAGGGTCCATAGTCTTTTTGCTAGACCAAAAAAAACACGGGCTGAGCAGATGGCAGGTCTAGGCATAGTAGATTTCCTATAAAATGGAGTCTTTATATTCTGTTGGATACTCCTCCGCAACTAAGAAACATCATTGTGAGTCTGCTGAAATACGTCATATTATTTTGGACCGGTGTAGTGGAAAATTCGTCTCACCGGAAAATTATTCCCACACGCAGCAGTACAGGTTAGGGTTAAGATTAGGGTTAGGATTAGGGCTAGGGTTGAGGTTATATACAGAGTCAGGGTTAGCGTTAGCGTTAGTTACATTATGACAATATGGAGATGGGAAGAATTCTCCAGGTGCAACAAATTTCCCACGACACCGGCGCCGCTATTCGAGCCATTTGCATAAAAAAATTATAAAACAAAACTGAACTAAACTACTTATATATCAGCGACGTTTAAGTTCAAGTTCAAGAAAAAGAGAGAATACAATGAATATCCTCCAATATTTTACAATGCAATGGCGTAAATGCGTTAAATAAAGCTTACAGTTTATGCCTTCGGTACACAATAATTACCGTTATTCACCTTTGAATATAAAAAGCAAAAACGACTCAATAACAACAAAAAATTCCAAAACAAGTCACGCTGTTCACATCACCGGAATAAAATCAATAAACTATTTTTTCTATGTTCAATGCCTATGGTTTGTTATGAATATGTAAATATGTAAATCAGACGGACTATTCCACTTCGACATTGGGGGTGTAAACTGGAATCGTAAAATAGCTTATACAATACAATACAATACAATGGAAAATTTGCACTCAAAAACTGACAAACACACTGTCAGTTTAATCTAGCACATAAACTAAAAAGAACTGAAATGCTTAAAAAAAATGAAATGAGAGATACTGAGAATAGAAATAGTCCTAAATGTAAAACTGACAAAAATTCGAAAAATGAATGAAGTAAAGACAACTAAAACAAGAAAAAAACTGAAAAGGTAAGAA
>Ga0209367_1006474_pt1 | contig 16196 bp, 9 predicted proteins | sample WorMetLIZISLAND2_FD_187412 | JGI IMG/M metagenome (GOLD analysis project Ga0209367, IMG submission 187412) | Marine gutless worms symbiont microbial communities from Max Planck institute for Marine Microbiology, Germany - Olavius geniculatus... ... | reverse complement strand
GTGTCAATGTGCTGCTGAATAATATCACTTTTTGTAATTTTTGCTGTTTTCGATGTGCAAGTCCTTAAATGTTGCCGTTAACAAGTGTATAAACTAATGTTTTGTACATTTATATTTGCTGTTTTATTACTAAAATACTGTTTTCCTATATTGGTGATCAGTTAAAAAGATATTGCGCCTCAGATATTTTTTACAGTAGCCAAGCCGCTTATAACTGTTATTTACTACCTAATGGCGTGACTGAACAAAGCAGACGACACTCGAATGCGCTGTGACGTCGCGGTGCCAGACGGGGACCTGCGAGTGGCAGTTTTCTGATGTGATGTGGGCTGTCCTGACCGGGGAGGACATGAGGCAGAACAATCGAAAGTGAGTTGCTCAGTTGGAGCACTTGGTTCCCTATTGGTGGTCATTGATGACCATTCGTCTATCTTGCACGGCTATGGAGATACGCGGTCTCAAATATATTGGGGTCACGACATTGACCTTTTGTGGTTAGGTGACGTTATCGGTCACGTAACCAGCGGATCCGCTTGCCTTGAATGTTCAACCATAAAACCACCGGTAGTGGATCCAATGCTTAGTTGCTGAGATATATCCATTTAAAGATACTGAGATGCGGAACCGTGGATACCGTCGGCACACAAAAAAATCTGCGTAACAATAAGGACTACTCTAAGCTGACGCTTCACGAGGTAATATGCGACAGTTTTAGTTAAAAATGGCATATCTGTCATACCAACTAAGGGGTCGTCTATAAATGTCGTTACGATCCGACGGGGAGGGGGTTTTACACTATTGTGACGACGTGTGACGTAGGGGAAAGGGTTAAAGGTATCGTGACGTCACACACGTCACATCTGTGGAAAGGCACAATAGACATCCAAATGCACGTCACCAACTCGTCGTATGTGACAGGACAAGTAGGCCTAGAAACATTTCAAAACACTGTGCTTGATTTCACACGATTTTCTGCATTAAGTAGGCAGTAGACAATTTTGATAACAGATATAATTTTTATATAGGCCTATCATAATTTAGATACGCTGAAAATCATCTCTGTAAACTATACTACAGGGTGCCGGGAGAGTGCAGACGTTTTGTGACGTCATATTTGATGGGGGTTAAGACAAGTGTGACGAAATGTGACGAAAAGGAGAGGGGGTTAATATTTCCTTAAAATTGCGTGACGTCATTCATTGACGACCCATAACAGCTAACACTACATGGGATTTTTCGGTACGTTTCCATTAGTAGTCAGTAATTGCGTACAATAAGTAAGCTTACAAGAGTGCACGTATTATGTCGGGGTTAGGAGTAGCTTAGGCCTATATCTGTGTTTATCGATGAGTATTTGTTTGACATGCAGTTTATGTTAGAAAGAAATTACAGGTTAAATAATTGACATTCTGCATTCATAATATCCCGAATATGTTTTGATGTAGAACAGCTATGTTTGAGACAAAACACTGTCCAAAACACTTGACTCGTCTGCGTAAACACGCAATGTGTAACAAAATGTTACAGTGCTATGAAAGTTACAGAACCCAAAGACATGCAGTAGTACCGAAAACAAGCCTGTATTTCAACTGTGACAGTTGTGCGGCAGCAAAAAAAACCGTTTGCGCTACACAGAAATGCACGTTTCGTCAATTCTTACATTGTACCATATGGGATGAATGATGGCGAAGTAGCGCTCAAATGCAGTGATGAGAATCCCGTAGGTCGACGTATTTAGAAAAGCCCAGAGCGGAAGTCGTGAGATCCATACGCGACAGACAAACTGATCATAGATGTTGTTGGGTGACATACGAGTGCCATCCACCTCGACAACAGCGACGAGTAGCGTGAAGAAAGATGCAAACATGTCCATGATACTCTGATTCACGATCAGAATGTTTATCGCCTGAACATACAACACCGAAGATGTCGCAAAAAGTGTTACACTTTGTCATTGTCCATATCTTCAACAAATATTAAGCGATTTTTTAAATTCTTTTACTGGCACGCTTTGTGGACAATTTGCAATAAAGTAATTGTTAAATATCTCACCACACCTTAACTGCGTTGCTACATTACCTTGTGAAATATAAATTTTGAAAAATTACTATAATCGGAATAAATACATTGCAAACACTTACCCTTTAAAACAATTTTTCATTAATTTGCTTACTGGAAATGAATTATGTTTAGTTTTCAATACATAACCAGTCTTTATAGACAAAAACAAACGACGTTATTGAAACAATAGCTTTTCATGCGGTGACAAAATATCGGCATTGCCATCACAGCAAAAACAAGGCAGTGAGTACGGTTTGCAGAGAATACTAGCAAAATTTTCGAGAAAAAACTGCAAAAGGAAAAAAAAACTAGGCACTTTTCTAAAAAGATTTGGAAAACATTAAACACCGACCAAAGGCATGAGGTTGCGAACCGAAACGCGTGCGTAAATGAAAAGAACAGGACCACTGCGGATGAACTGCTAAGCCTACTAAGTCAGGAAGACCGGAAACAAACGCATCTTTCAACATACCAGATATCTAAACAATGATTCTAACATAGTGTACATTCTGCAGATCATTCACTGCGATCCTCATCTGAATATTGTCTTGTTCGTTTAGCAATGTGCTTGTTGGCTATTGCCAGTTTGTAAAATTTATATTTTACAAGGTAGTGTAGCGACACAGTTAAGGTGTGGTAAGATATTTAGTAATCACTTTATTGCCAACTGTTTGAAAGTGCGATAGTAGAAAAAATTGAAAAATCGGTTAATATTTTGTGAAAATGCAGAAATAACAAAGTGTGACGTTTTTGGGACACAGTGTAGACATCTAAGATTCAGATTTTTCAACTGTTTACGGATTTTTAATGCTTGTGGTTTTTAAAATTATTATTTTTTGTTTTTGTTGTGTAATTATTTGTTTAATTTGTTTTAAATTTTAAATGACTATTTTTTATATTTTGTCGTTCTAATTTTTTTTGTTTTTTTTTGCACACACTTTCTTCTAAGATGCATTATAATTTAGGTATTAGTTTTCACATACTAAGTTACTAGAATTTGTTTTGATTTTATTATTCTTAGTTTTGTTAGGTGCTGGGTGTTAGGTTTAGTTTTGTTAGGTGCTACCTTTTGTTTTTTTTTAGATTTTTCGTGTTAAAGACATATCGAAAACAAAACATGCTGCAAAATTTTGCTACAATAAAAATTTTTTAAAATTAGTTTTAAATTTAATGTATTTTTGGTAAGTACTTTGAAGTAGTGCAATTATCTTTAGCCAACTTTTTGCAATATGTGCATTGTAGCGAGAACTGGTATAAAACAATTTTGTAAAGTCACAGGCCCAGAATTAACGGAGCAAAAAACCTCCAAAATTCGCAGAATTTCGAAAAACCGAGTCGATAGCTTTACGAAATTTACATTATTAACCCTCCGGTGTCCAGGGTTTTACACCTTTAAATGTCCAGGGGGTAAAATTGCTCCCCACAATCATGCATGTCGATTCTATGGCACCTACGAAAAAAATTTCAACAGCTATACTCAGAGTCAAATATTAAAAAAGTTTGGCCAACGCGGTTCCGTTTGCTGATTGGCTGTCACGGTCACTTGGTAGGCCTACATAGGCGCCATTTGCATTCCAACTCGACTTAGCTGACTGGCCTGCGTACGTTGAGAACGTAAGCTAGTAGTTAGGGCCTACAACCATTAGTTGCAACAATTAGTTGCAGCCATTACCTGCAACTAATAATTTGCTGCAACTGTTAGCTGCAACTGATTGATAAAACTAATTGCTGCAGCTAGTGGTAAATGGAATGAAATGGGCGTCCATGAGCCACGTGCATTGGTCATCAAACTCTTTTAATATAATGGTTCTGAGTAGGCCTGTGTGACTTTATGTTTTACCAGAGAACAAGTATAGCAGAATGCAATTACACCCGAATACCATGGAAACGTACAGTTGGTCGGAAACATTTGCTTCTTCCCTATCAGTGAAATCAAACAATGACACCACAGCTCTCAATAACATTCGACTGACGGACCTCATGAAGATAAACATAATTATTGTATGTGATGTTTCTATGCAATGTGTAACTCGAATTGTGATGTATAACGTTAAAGCTTATATTTGTTTTGGGCTGCCATCCTGGATTATGAGTTGACAGTATGCACTTTCAATCAATGCAGCGTTTCGTAGCGGGACCATATTCAGGAAAAGTCATAAAAGCATATTGTCGTATCTGTTTCGGTTCTAAAGGTACGTGGATAAAAGCGACCTGGGAGTAATTTTACCCCCCTCTCCTTGGTCATCGGAGGGTAAAGCTGTATCGAGTGGCATAAGTAAAACGCATTAGGAACGATACGTTCGACGTCCCAGCTACCGGGTTAGAACGATGCCACGTTGTACTGTAGCTATATAAGGTATGTAAAAACCCAAAATCAGCTTTGGGGAAATAAAGGAAAAATAATATGCGAGATTTACATTAGTTTGGTCACAATTTGAATTATTTTTGTGATTTTTGACACAGATCTTTTAGCAAGCACGTTAATTTATTAAGTATAGACCCACATAAAAATTTATACTATTCATAAACCACTGCAGGGCACAATGGCAAAATTAATCCGTTAATTATTGGTAATAACCAAAACTACTACTGCTAATACTACTACTACTACTACTACAAAATGTCTAATTCTTGTTACCGCAAAAACGAGAATCGTCGCTGGTAACTATAAAACTTTTACGAGGTAGTGCAGCATATGGTGATATCTAGGATATCGTGCGATTTGTTTTGTTTTTGCATTTTGTCTAAAAAGGTTAAAATGAGCAAGTTATCAGAATCAAACACCGCCAAAGTTATTACCTTGGAAATCATAAATTGGCACAGATTTAGCCTAGGCCCTATCTCAGACTCACTTAGTGACGTAGCGTAGGTCTACGTGATGTACAGTGTACGTGTCACAGTCGGCTCTGGTAAACACAATGTGGAAATGTACGATTTTTTGTTGTGGTCGTTAATTCGTCTTATTATCGACTCGATAGGCTGCATGTTGGTTCAAATTCGCACAAGCCGACAGAAGTGAAGCACGTGCACTAGCAGTGACTAGCGGCAGCCGTGCACACCGCGCTGCCTCGTTCACTTAGATGCGATAGTACGAGAATGAGTCGTAAGCATCCGTGGGTTGGGCGAAAATAATGTCGCGGACAGAATGGGTCTGTTTTTCAAAAGCACCTCGGGAGAGCAATCCCCGTAATCGAGCCCTTTCGGCACAAACAAATAGGAAGCCAGTAGGCTGGTACCCGGTAATTATACTATAGTACAGTTTATGGCTCTAGCATAAGTATTGCATCTGAATCAATTCTGCTGGGATCCGCTGTGGTCGAATGGGCAGCGTCACGCATCCGATGCCCGAAAGATCTCTGGTTTGACTCCAACTTTTTGGAACTTTTTATTCGCTGTCGTAATTAATTTTTTTCGAGGTGATAATTGTCTGACTTGGGGTTAAATATTGTCAAAAATTTAAAGTTCGCTTATTAACCCTAAGTTAGACATTTATTACCTCGAAAAAATTAATTATGACTCTCGCATTTTTAGTGTCAGGGTCGGTTAGGGTTAGGGTTAAGGATAAGGTCAGTATTTAGGGTTTGTGGCAGTTTTCGCTAATTGATGTGTAAATTAAAGATGTACCGAAAGGGATCGATTTCCGGAGTGCTGTCCCGAGCGTCTTGTCTATTTTCGTCCAGTTTTTGCTGGCCATCTCGTCTATGTGCTATAGAATGCATTATGGCCATGAAGCTCATTCAATGGCAATGTCGTTGATTTCGGTAGCAATCGAAAGCGTGTACATTGTATGTGCAACTTTCTACTACAGAACGCTTATAGTTGATTGCTGCTGATACGCAGTGCTAAGTGCTGCGACGCTTATAAAACATTTTTATCCGGCATATCTCGGAAATAAGCCAAAAATTAATATTTTTTTATCCCTATTTGTAACAATATTTAACGAAACTAAGAGTAGCGATAAACTGATATGTTCATTGGTAACACCAACAAGCCTAAGACCTTACAGTTTTTTTTGTTTTTTTAACCATTGTGGTAAACAATTGGGAGTCAACGGTTTCTGCGTCGGACTGCAACAGTTCATGTTCACATTACACGGCTAGCATGCTGCTGCAGCGCCTTGTAAGCCTACGCTAGCCTATATACGATAGGCTATAATTGATCGTCTAAGTACCCAAAATGTTAAAATAATCGTTGCTTGTTAGTCGTTGCCCGTGGCATAGGCATATCAGTTTAGTTCATTTTAGATGTGTATTTTAGTCTCATCGATGCATTTTATTTAGTACCTTCGCTCGCTAGAACGACACACGCAGTTGCGAGTCTTCAAAACTGACCAGTAACCAGCGATTTGGTCCAAACATCCAGCGGCAAGAAATTTTAGACTGTTTTTCCAGCAACAAGAAACCTGCGAAGACCGTCGTTTTGTTGCAAAATGAGAGGAGAAGCTGAACATTACTGCAAACGGTAGAACATAGATGGCGTATCAGTTCGTATGTCGAATACGGAACTACCTTTACGAAGCTCACACCTTGTCGTGTGGACTAATTTTGTGCTATCAAAGACTTCTTCAACCGTACGGAAGAGATCGCGCATGTAAGCCTACGTGTGTCAAACACCTAAAATCAAACAAGAAGAAACATGTCTTTGGGCCACAGGGCTGGAACTACCGTTCAGCCTGTGATTAGTCAGCAGGAATTTTTATGGTCACGTGATTTCCGAGGAAAGCTTGAAGAGGATTTTGTTCGGCTTTTGATATGTTATAATACACGATGTCACTTAACTATTCTGAGAAAATCAGCTTTATAACATTCATTTTTCTTTTTACTAATGCTCCTGGACTATTTATGCTAGAACATATCGAATGTCATGGGAGCGTTTGCTGTTTGGTTTACGTACTCCTATTAGCGCTGACTGTAATGGGGTTGGCCCAAAACTGTATAACTGCTTGTAACTGTACAGTGATCGTTACAATGTCAGTGAAGTGGTACAGTGGCAGCTCCACGAGGTCATACTGCTTACCAATAACTGATACTAACTTATGCAGCTCCAGCTCTCAACATGACAATCTGATTTATGTCTAATGTGTGCAGAAATTCCGTTTTTCACAAAATTGTTAAACTTGTAGCACGTCACCGCTTCCATGCCAACAGTACCTTTGGAATTTGGATGACCTTGAGGTTCGACCTTGAAATTTGGTGGTCGGAGATATCTTCAGTATCGGTTGATCGGTCACGGGTCGAACTATCCGGACTAGCGGTTAAAGATAAAACGGTTATCTCAGTGGTTTGGGCGTGGTGTTCTATGCCAGTATAGCATAATGTCTTCCCAAAATGCTTCATGGTGCGGTAAATTGTCGGAAATATCGGTGACACGATTTCGGTGGTTTAGCCCTGGAACGGTTTCTACGGTTTGCGCATGTGTATTGTGTTTATTAAGACAGACTTGGGGCATGGTAGCCCGCGGGGAGGCATTTGTATTTTACGTCAGATGTCTTTTTTCTGTTTTTTCTTGTCTATTTCGCCGATTCTTAAAGCAAAATTTCCGAGCGCTGTCGTCCAGTTTACATGAAACTTTGCAAAAATGGTCGGAAGTGGAATGGCTGTAAAATGTATCTCCAAAAATTTGCAGTCTTCCAAATATCTCGGAAAAAGTTCAAGATGTTGAAAATCGGACGACAAAGCGATTACGTGCAATCTGTACACGTTTAACGAAAAAATTGGTTAACTTTGGCCATTAAGAAAAACGTAGGAAATTTTGACTGACTCTGACCCACACAAAACTAACTTTTTTGGAAGACCATATTTGGCCTTCAGCGTGTGCTGAGGCCTTAAGTTTTTACACGCGCTAAACAATGATCAAGGCTTGTTAATCAAGGCGCACATCCCACCTAAAATGCGGTTTCCTGACAATAAAAATTCGAAAATTGGCCCAAAATTTTGTGTGTGTTTTGGTTAATAACTTTGGGTTCTGTGCGATTAACTTAGCTAAACATTTCCACATGACTTGCCGCAAGGCAGCTATGAAAATTTGGGTAAGCTACACATTCTTTGGGGCGCGCATCCATAATATTTGGAAAGGGACAAACGACGTCCAAAATTCGGCGCGATTTTGGACAACTTTTGACTTTAGTAGCAAATATCACGACGTAGACAATCATAAAACGTTTGAATTTGTAAATCGAAACGGTCTTCAGGCTCAAGCTTTGTTTATTATGTGCCTTGACTAAAACCTTCGATATAAACCGAGTTGTAAAATATTTTAGACAGTAAAACGCTTCAGTGTCAAAAAATGCAAAGCGCGCGCGAGGTTCGAAAACATACCTTGTCAGTGATCTTGATGAACAAGATGAAAACCATAAGAACAAACAAGTTGTCAACAACACCAACTATTCCGATGATGCTGTAAATAACTTTGAATACAAAACTCATCAAGTCGTCGGACATAGAGGGAGATGTGGTGACGTCATTGTTGACGTCACTCGACAACGACGAGTTTTCCATCACTGCTAAAAGTCGTCTCATTCATCTGCCTCAGCAGATTTCTATCGATTCATTTAATGGCAGTTGATGCACGCGGCATGCGTGCACGATGGGCTATGTGACATCTGCATGTCATGTCTACTGAACGTGCAAGACTTACGGAACTTTACAACATTTTCAGTACTTTTGATCGCCTTATTTTTGAAAATTTTAAAGTTAAAACAATACTTTTAAGCCTACGCGGCGTCATGAAGTGCTTTGTGAGCTATCTAATGACCATAAAATGTGAGACCTTGAATTACCATAAGATGACATTTTTAAAGTCTGTTTTCTGCATGTATTTTACTAGATTTATTTGCCTCGCTTTTAGCGACAACTATGTAAACGAATGAAGATAGTCGCAGGATGTCAAAGAAAGAAATAATTGCCATGGATTGCTTATTCTGCAGATATAAAAAAATTATGTCTACAAGAGCTACGACCATTGCGCGGCAATGACTACTACTACTGATCTTGATGATAATAATAATAATAACAACTGACAGACGCAAACCGCGATTTCTAATGCCTTCAGTCGCTATATGTTTAGAACCTATCTCGTATAAGCATATTTAGCATGTACTCTGATTTGTGTGAGTTTACTCGTTGTTGCGGGGCTTTCGGAGGAACGACACACAACACCACTGTGACTGTGCGTGCATTTCCGAGCATCCGTTCTACAGTTGGCTTTCTGAAAATGCCAAAACGTAGGCTAACTTATGTAAAAGAAATTGAAAAAGCCATTTTTAAAAGTGGTATGGTAAAACAACTTATAAGTCAAAATATAACCTTACTAATATTAATTATACTCTTAACAATAGGTACCGTTCCTTGTCATTATCGATATCCATTAACTATAGGCCAATTAAAAACAGTAACCGCAGCAACAACAATGACAACAGTTAGAGCCCCAAGCTGCAGTAGCCGACATATGAATTCGCCGTTAAATTTTTGTGCTCCGAGAAACCGCAAAAAATAAAAAAATATATATTCCAATTTTTTACTTTTTACAGAAACGATTTATATGGCACTCAAAATATTAAAGATTGTTTTAAAATTAGAGATAGAACGATAAACAACTTCAGACACACAGATTACATTGTTCTTATCACAAACAACACCAACAGAGCTACAGAAATTACTTAATTTATGGTTTTGTAATTAACAAAAGAACAAGAAAGTGACAACTGACAACACAGTCTTGACTGTAGAAGTCATACTACAACAGGTTGGTTACTTTCAATATCTGAATGTTTTAATCATTGAAAATGTGAGGCTTGAAGCAGATACAAGGACTAAACTTGGAAATGGCAGTGTAATAGCAGAATTGCAACACGAAAGAGCAGAGCGATCAGAACATGTACCAAGTTACGCTTGCTAAAGTTTTTTTGGCCTGTTGGGACCCACGCAAAAGAATCGTGGTTTTATGAAAACTGAAAAAAATATGTCTGCTACAGACTACTTAAAGTACAAGTTGCGCAAAAACGATATTGGCTAAGCATTATTGGCTGTGTTTTATAGCAATAATATTTTCGCAGTCAATACGACTGCTAGCTGTTACCGGTACTAGTCTTATTATAATATTTTGTTATTGGATTTTAACTGGGCTTTATAGTTCTGAAGCTAATTTCCAAAAGCCCTTAAATTTGAAGTTTGCTGCACCCCCCTGTTTGCATAGGTCTGATGATTTTTTTTCACAAGCGCCTTACACCAGCACCCCGTTTTATCTGTGCCGAACAATTTCGTACAATTTCTCATAAATGAACAAACACTGGCACAAACCCTAACCACTGACTTTAACGGTAATCTTAACCTTAGCTGACCTTAACCCTAAAATGTGGAAAAATGCGAGAGTCGTAATTAATTTTTTTCGAGATAATAAATGTCTGACTTGAAGTTAAATGTTGTCAAAAAAGTACGCTCACTTTACTTTTTGCAACATTTAACCCCAAGTCAGACATTTATTACCTCGAAAAAATTTATTACGACAGCGAAAAGAAAAAAAGTTGCAAAAAGTAGGATTCGAACCCGGGACACTTCGTGACGCTGCCCACTTGGCTACAGCAGCTCTCGGCAGAATTGGTTCAACTGCGCAATTTATGCCTGCGCCATATAGCCTATACGTGCTATAGTGTGAGATGGAGCTTGCTCCGCAATAATACTAGGCAGACTTCTACAATATAATAGTATAATTACTGGGTACCAGATTACTGCTAGCCTATTGGTTAGCACAGATAGGACGTGGTGTTGGCGTGAGGCGCTTGCATTTCTTCTTGTTGTTTGGTTTATAAGATGATAATTTCAAAATATTATTTTTTTTCAAAAAATGTCCGATTCATGTTTTTAAAATTAAAATTGAAATTAAATTAAAAAATATATGCGAATATAACCCGAAAATTATGGTATTTGGTAATTTAGGCACAGCACTAAAAAGCTTAATTAGAAGGTGTACAAAGTGCTTTAAATACATGCAAAAATAAAGCTAAGGTAAAACAAATATCAGGGTTAAGTAAAAATATTGAGAACATTTTATTTTACCAAAGATACTCCGACAGAAACGAGGAGTCGATAAAGACCTTAACTTACTTACAGCACACGGCTCTGCGATAACCCACCTCCACCGACTGTACCGCCTATTCGCAACGAACGGCCGTGAGTAGCGAGTAGATGTCTGCTAGGCCTGCTATACATGCACTCTTGCAGACAGCCCGCTGGTTGCCAACCAGTCACAGACAAGCTTTTTTCCATTGGTTCATCTCCCATAAAACATTATTTAGTCAAATGAAGCAAGCTTGCATTCGACCGATCTAGAAAATATCAGCACCAAAACAACATGCAGATTTTAGACCCATTGCTATTTACGCGGGTCATGGAACGACTGGTTGTTCGGCAGTACATGTATTCTGCTGTACTCTCACTTTCACCTACGCTGCAGTTTAACGATCAATTTGCTTTTCGACCCACCGGTTTTACCACAGCTGCCATAATCTCTCTACTCCACACTATTACCAACCTAATCCTTACGTCATAGTCATATCTCTAGACTTTTGCAAGGCTTTTGATACTGTCCGGCATTCAACTGTACTTAACAAGTTAGCTCAGCTACATCTGCCTGATCATATCTATAACTGGCTTGCAAACTTTTTTACTGGATACTCACATTGCACATCATTGTGTGGCCAAACGTCTGAATTCGAGAACAAATGCCAGCATAATAAAAGGATCATCTATTAGACCCGCTGCATATGCTGTCAATGCAGATAACCTCACAACTACGATTTTAGGCAACTGTCTTTGCAAACTCGCAGACGATACATACATCGCGACCTACCAAACTTCGCAATATACAGTCTTTGGCAGAAAAATATAATTTCACATTTAACTGTGTAAAGTCCAGTGAGATTGTCTTTACTGATCCCCAGCGAAGACGACAACATGACTACCCACCGCTTACTCCAGGAATTGTGCGCCGTCAAAAGCTCCATATGCTTAGAATCACTGTGGCGAACGACTTCACAGTTACAGAGCATGTCCAGGACCTGACTGTGAAGTCCGCTCAAACAACATACGCTCTTCGTGTCCTACGGGCGCACGGATTAAGTGTCAGTTACTACATTCTCCCCTCTCGAAACATATCGGATACATGAAAACACCGACAAAAACATTGAAGAAATTTTAATCACGTAAACGCCAAAAGTATGCAGTTACTAATATCAAATGCCAGTTGCACGTACCATACATTGTAGCACAATCGCCAACAAGAAAGCTCAGCTGCCGCAAAAGAAAATGCGCTACAGCGTATAAAGTTCTTGTTGCAATACTGAACTTCAGGGTCATCGAAGGTCGATGATTTTTATCTCATATGAAAAAACGTATGCGACTTCCTATTAGTGGCCATTAGTAATTTTGGCCCAATCTCTCACCGTTTTCGAGATATGGCCAATTATTTCAAATTTAAAAAAGACACATTTGTCCTACCCATCTCTCCATTTTGCACACCTAAGTTTAAGATGCAGGACTGAATATTCGTATAAAAGTTTTTTCACAAGCCCTAATGGTTAGCCACAATACATCCGTTACAGACGGACAGACGACAAACGACAACTGTGCCATAGACGCCTACAACATAGCTATCAATTTTTATTGCCTAAAAATAAAATAATGTTTTTTTAATTTTTTTTAATTATGGCTGTTTCATAGGCTAAGCAAACGCAACACAAACTATGCCGTATTCTTTAAAAAAAATCTGTGCAAAATTGTTTCTGTCAAAGCGCCCTCAAAATTTCACCGACTTTGGCAAAAACGTGACAAAGAAAACAAAGTTATATAAAATGTTCGTTAATTTTCCATCTCAGCCAATTCGCGTCAGCGTACTACCGTATTAAACGCAGATGTTTATGCTGCTTGAAGCAAGTAAACAGTCAAACTCTGATGCATGAATACGGGCAGTTTCATAATGATAATTGATAATAGGTAACGAGAAGTTCCATGTCACGTTCGCTTCCGGCAAAGCAAGTTCCCGAGGAGAAAAAGTTTTTGGAACATATACAAATCTCGGTTTTGAGAAAAAAAGTTGGCGGGCGCGAAATTTGCATACGATAATTCTCTTCTTTCGACGTACAAACACACAAACGGGAAGATAAAACCATAACCAGTGCAAGCCAAAATAATCGGACATCATCGTCGTTATATTCGTCTATTGGTTGTTATTAAATTAACGCTTCATATCGCTATATGTGCAGTTGTGCTTTTTTCACATTAGCCTATTTTACTGTGCAGAATGTCATGTCACAAACTAGTGTGATTGTATCACTGCAGTTAGGTCCCAGCTCAATTATTTCGATCTGTTATGGATGTGTCATACAGCATGCTGTACAGCAAGCTGTAGGCCTACAACAGATCTAATAAGCAACCTGAGCTAATGGTCATGAGACGCGCGAGAGTCTATAGCAGTTCCTGTTCGCAGGTAATCTTGGTCTATCTCTATCCATTTCGTCGCAATTTACTTTTTTTAAAGCCATAAATCGCCAAAAAATCACTAAAACCCCTTTTTAGTGTTTAAGGTCAATTAAGGTCATAATGTTGACAATTCTAAGAAGCCCGTCGCAGTGCTTTTATGTTAGGCAGCATGTCTGTGTCTATCTGCAATCATTTTCACGCTAGACAAGCCAACAGCGGATAAATAACCATTTTTAGAGGGGTACCCCTTTTTGACACCCGCATGCGCAGACCTCAAACCTAGAGGTCCGGACTTGAATTGCTAAAATCTACATTCAATGCTGAAAATTTCTTTCGTAGGTTGTTGTGGTTTATCTCCAGTTATTTTGACGCAATTCACTCTTAAAATCCGTGTCGCAGCTTAAAATCGCGAAAAATTCAGTAAAACCCCCTATTTTGGGGGTTTAAGGTCATTCAAGGTCATCGATGTTGACATTTCTAAAAAGCCCGTTGCCAGTGCTTGTTATGACAAGCAGCATGTCTGTGCCTATTTGCAATTATTTTCACTCTAAGCTATCACACGGTGAAAACCGGAAGTCTCTATCTCACCTAAGCTCCGATCGTTACCGGGTTGTGACAGACACCAAGACAGAATTACCATAGCTAATACGCACTATGCTAGCTCTCGCGCCTAAAAACACATCGAATCAGCTGGAGCTTGGACCTGCATCCCAACAGGTTAAGCTGAAGGCTGGACCTGTTTGCGGAACATACGTCTGACGCCCGTCTGGAAGTCGCGGTACTTGGCGGCGTAGATGAAAGGGTTGATGCAGCTGTTCATAAGCGCCATCGTTGCGATGATGTTATAGAACAAGCCACTGATGGTGGTAATGTAGTTGATGACCATCATGAAGGTGTAGATCCCATTCGGCGTCCAGCATACGATGTATCCGCAGCAGACCATCAGTGACGTCATCACGGCGTTGCGCCCTGCTGCGTTCACGCTTGAACTCGATCCAACATTCGCCTGAATTTGCATCAACAAAATTGCAGATGTTTTTGAGGCAATGAAATTTGACATTTTGCTTTGACAGTGCTGAGGCTTAGCGGCACGGTCACTTTTAGTTAATGACCAACTGGGCCATTATCTCATACTTAGTCGCACATTTATAAAGCGCACATTTATAAAGCTTGTTTCGTCAAACAGTGTTTAACGTCTGAAGTTGATACTTTGCTCGCACACGCGGTAAAGCATTGTAGACAAAAATGCACATTCAGTAGCCTGTCAAATTGTTTGCTAATGTTCAAGTTTTCATCGAAATTTAAGTTCTTTGGAAAATCGTTGGTTTATTTTATGGGTTATAAATATATAATAATAATAATAATAATATGACTTGTAAAGCGCCAGTATGTGCTAAGAGAAAGACTTCAGTGGCGCTGGCGGACAGAACTAGTCGCTGAGGTTAAATGTCTCACGGAAGATGTGTGTCTTCAACCTGGATTTAAACACAGTCAGTGAACAGCTACTTGTAACGTCAATGGCCAGAGAGTTCCAAACGGTGGTTGCTGTGCAACGGAAAGTACGATCAGCAAAGCGAGTTCTTGTGGTCGGCTTGTATAGTAGCGGTACAGCGGACGAGCGGAGATGAGGAGCAGATCCCCGAAGTCTGATGTGGCGACTGAGGTATGACAAGGTGGACGTACTGCGGATTTTGTATGTCAGAACTGCCATGAGCTGCAGGACTGTGACAGCCTTTGCAGACGACGACTGCGTGCCGTGGTGTGTTGATAAATACCTTGGTACGCATTGAGTGAACAACGCGAGAATAGCAGAATAAACAAGACAAGATAGGAAGTAATTATAGGTACCTTGAAGCCTAGTTCTAGGCTAAATATTGCAGTAATGGTTTGACTTTCGAGTTCTACGGGTCAAGTTCTCTTTACATTTGTAATACTTGCAAGTGTTATTTTTGCGTGTAGAGTTGGCGTGTTGGCATTGGGTGAATTAATGTTCTCGTTTCCGGGCTCAGCGCCGATTAACTTTGTTGATCGCGTACTGTACATTGTGTTAACCATTACGCTAAGCCAGTAACGTGTTACAGATTGAGTCTAGAAATGTAGAGTTATGGATGAGAACGAAAAATAGCATATTCTGTTTAACTTATTTTCAATTGATGGCTGGATAATGATGTTGTCCATGCTATACATTTGCGGACGAGACGAGAGAATTGGCTTAAATAATAGAATATTGTTCAATTAGGCCTAACGCCAGGCTCAACTTTTAAGCTAAATAAATGTACAAAACATTAGTTTATACACTTGTTAACGGCAACATTCAAGGACTTGCACATCTAAAACAGCAAAAATTACAAAAGGTGATATTGCCCGCATCACACAAACTGTGTGTCAATGTGCTGCTGAATAATATCTTCTATATAATATAATATAATTTATATAATATATATATATATTATATAATAATATTCTATATAATATAATACCTTCTGTAATTTTTGCCATTTTTGATGTGCAAGTCCTTGAATGTTGCCGTTAAGAAGTGTATAAACTAATGTTTTGTACATTTATATTTGCTGTTTTATTACTAAAATACTGTTTTCCTACTGGTGATCAGTTACATAGATATTTCGCTTCAGATTATTTCTTACAGTAGCCAAGCCGCTT
>Ga0209367_1006473_pt1 | contig 16197 bp, 11 predicted proteins | sample WorMetLIZISLAND2_FD_187412 | JGI IMG/M metagenome (GOLD analysis project Ga0209367, IMG submission 187412) | Marine gutless worms symbiont microbial communities from Max Planck institute for Marine Microbiology, Germany - Olavius geniculatus... ... | reverse complement strand
GGATCAGGGGAGTCGAGGGAATTAGTTAAGGGTTAAGGTTAGTGTTAAGGTCAGCATATTTCGGATATTTGTGTGACGATATTAATGCACACCAAAAGTAAGCGTGGAACATTGGTAATGAATTCGAGGCTGCTGGAGGCAAGGACTAAACTTGCCGACTGGCGATACCCGCGATTCCCCTAGTTCCTGGGGTTGAGGTTGCCAGTTGGCCGGATCACTACTAGCCGGATGCCGTCGTGTCTCTGCGGCGGAACGACATAGACTGGTTGACCGCCGCAGCACAGCGGCAGCCGGTGGCTATTGATACGGCTGCCGGATAAATATCACGTGCCCAATTATAGACGTTGTCTGTCTGCCATCTACTATCACTACAGCAGTTGCGACCAGCTTAATATGAAATACATTTATATCGCACCATAAAACCGTTGGTGCGACGATGGCGAGCCGTGAATTAGAGAGGATTTTAGTATTCGATTCAGCGCCTCGATATCGGTATCGATAGAGTAGCACGGGCATTGATCATTGGCTTATTCACGATACAATGCGCTAATAAACGTTCTCGTCTCATACATCTCTCCCTCCTCCAATGCATAGAGATAGTCTACTGCCATGGGCCCGCTCATCCCTAGTGATGGGCTGTTCGCCGAATATTCGATTTCTGTCGATTAGATAGCAATATCGACGTAACATGCCATAGCTACAAACAATTAATCTTAAGTTTCTTGTAACACTTTTAATCGACAATCAGCACATGCTGTGTAATGCTACTAGCGTCTATTTGGTGTACTTTTGACTTATTATTTTACATTATTTAAAAATTATTTTATGATATCGTTTTTGAATGTAAAATTTTTCTACAAGTAGATTTAGCCTCTGACTTTAACATTCACCATAACGTCAGTAGCTTTTCGTGACGCTGATCATATAAGCACATTATTTTATCATACATTTTATATAAATATGGTGAAACTTTGCATTATATTTTGTCTTGTTTAACACAAGTAGTAATTCTTAAATGTTTCAATAAGAATATTTTGAATTTTGCTGTGATTTTGTTAAAACGCAGTCAAATAAACAGCCAACCAGTGTACTAGTCACAACTAGCGAAGTTTGCGGTCCAACAGCGATATTCCTAGAACGAACAGATAAAAATCGATTCTCTTGTTCTTCTTTTTAGCGTATGCTCTGCATGCATGCCGAGCCAGGCAATAGCCTTCTCATCAGCCAAATTAATGTAAGGCTGACAGACCGCCGGGAAATTTCGTGTCTGGACAATCTTTCACAGTGTGTGACATAGTTTGTAAAGGTGCGCCACAGAAACATGATGGATCTGAAGCTTGATTCCCGCGGACGAGGTTGGCTGCACATTGACCCTGGAAAGTGGTTCAGGTGCAACGGAAGGGTCCACGATGAGTGAGAGTTTTACTACATCTGAAGCATCCCACTTTTCAGTCCATTTTTGTCGTGGTGACACTTCTTCCAGTTGTGGTTCCGCGAGCCATACTGGACGTCTTGATGTAATTAAATGCGGACTTCAGGATGGGACTCAATGTCTGATATCAGGAGCAGAGTGACGGTTGAGGACCTAATCTTACTGAGAAGTTGATTTGTTGCTGCCATTCGCCGAATGTGAAAGAGAGTGATGTAGCTGAGGACTGGCAACCACGGAAGAGGTGTTGGGCGCAGAGCTCCAGAGACAATGCGCATGAATCTATCCAGCTGGACATCAATCAGTTTAGTGTAAGGTGATCTGGCCCAGACTGGGGCACAGTGTTCTGCAGTGGAGTAGCAGAGAGCCAAAGCTGACGTTCTTAAGGTTGTAGCAGACGCTTCCCAAGATGATGCAGCCAGCAACCTGAGGAGATTATTACAAGTGCTAACTTTAGCTGCAGACTTTTTAAGTGTGCATGGTAAGACAGAGTCCGATCCAAGGTAACTCCCAGGTCCGCTGGATTTGGTTCGTGTTTACTGTGTTGGCCATTGAGTTGCGCATCACTTATGCTTTGTGAAGCCGTTGCGTTGTAAAGATGAAAAACACAGGACAATGTTCTCGGTACACTTGGTGAAGACGCCATTTGCTGAGAAATACTGCAACTTTGTCTAGATCTTCACTGAGTGTGTCTTCAAGAGCCGTGGAGGTGCGGTCTTAGGTAGCTAGACAAATATCATCAACATAGATGAATTTGCGAAAAGTGGTTGACGGTAGATCATTGATATATAAACATTGAAAAGGCAAGGAGACAGAACCGAACCTTGAGGGAGACCATTCTTCTGGTGTCTCCAGGAACTGCATTTACGGCCAATGGCCTATATGAACACGAAGCCGTCTGTTGCTGAGAAGTAGAGTGATTGACTCAACAAGCCAGTGTGGTAAGACCTTTGAGAGTTTTAGGAAGAGACCTGTGTGCCAGACTGAATCATAAGCTGCAGACAAGTCCAGAAATATTGCATTCGTTTTTAAGTTTTCTTGTCATCCGTTTTCTACGAATGTTGCTAGGGCAAGGACCTGGTCACAGGTAGTGCGTCCTTTACGAAAACCTGCCTGCTCAACTCTGATGAAGTCCTCCAGGGTTGGGTTGGCACACTGTGGTAGTAAAAGCTCCAGGCATTTGTAGCAAACGGAGAGCAGGGAAATCGGTCGGTAACTGGCAGCTATGGTGTGGTCTTTATTTGGATTGGGAATAGCAGTGATTGTGGCCTGGCGTGTGGACTTCCTGTCTGCATGCTTTGTGTGTGGTCTGAACAGGCCTACCTGGAACGAGCACATGAGCGTCTCATCAACACTCATCATGGCTCCTGCGTTGTCAAACTCTCCGCAGTAGTTAGGAGCCGAGAACAGCGTCACCAGCTGACGCTTGGCGAAGAACTCATAGCCATCTTCAACCACCTGTCAATCAAGCACAGACCACACACAGACACAATCAGTTACCAGCCGACGGTATGAATGTTCCCGAGAAAAGGAGTGCCAATTTTTAATCGTCAAAAGTTGAAAGTTTGGGTTAAGATTAGGTAATTTGCACAGTGCACTGCGGACGGCGGCGTGGTATGTCGACACGAACTTCGCTTGTTATAGTAAAAAACTGCAGATTGCGTTACAGGAAGAAAATTGCCGGTAGATAGATAGGCCTATGTCTGTTGGCCTCGTGGCCTAACAGCTAGAACACTGGAGGTATGATCAGTCGGGTCGCTAGCAAGCGGTTAGTACTTGGATGGGCGACTGTCTGCATAGGCCTACACGTAAACCAGCCATCTCGGTGTATAGCAAACATTAAGGTCAACTCAGCCTTTCATCACTCCGTGGTAGGTATTAAATCGCACTAGCTACGGGCCTGCCTGGTTGGTGTTAAGTTGGGTCAAATGGCAGGTAACAATGTGTGATCCCACGCGGCAGGTGACGCTCCGCAACTCTGACGTGAGTTACCATTAAAAACCACGGACATAACTATGAGCGTTACTTGGTGGGCTCGACAGATAAGGTCGAGATCGTGCTTCTGAAGGAACTTTGTGACGATCTCCGGTCCGAATGTGAACGAGACTCCGCGATCGTTCTCACCCCATCCGATCACGTCTTTGTCCGGGTCCGACCAAAGCAGGTCACACAGCAGGCCCTGGTCTGGCACGTCCGTCGGACGCATTATACGCCGGATCTGCTCCATAGACTGTAGGTCCGGACTCAGACCTAAAGGGAGACACAGACAAACATAGACGCAGACAGACAGACAGACATACAGTCAGACAGAGACATGCGCGCCCACAGTCGGATACAGACATGGTGTCTGGCAATAAGTGTCGCTTATAGCTTCGAACGTCGCGAGGCAACATACATTTAGTTTCGTTCAATTTCAGTTCAGCCGAGTTCTGTCGCTTAGTACATTTCTTTAGACTGGCATGTCATCGCTGTCACATTATAGCAAACCTCAAAAATCGCGATAAATAGTAAATTATATACAATCTAAACGTTAAATTGCATGTTGTCATCGAACGTATACTACTGCGAACATTAACCGTCAATCACATAATTAATCGTTAAAAAGTTTCTAATGATTAGTAAAATTTCTTTGACGTCGTCGCAAGAAAGCAGTTCAATGAAAATTCGATGACAGGCAATTTTGTCAGACAGTAAACGGAGAACGTTAACGTTGCAAGAAAGCAAGAACGAATGAAAAAAACATGAAATGATATTATGTTTAATTATCGCTGTCACATTATAGCAAACTTCAAAAATTGCAATGAATACTAAATTAAGTATAATCTGAACTTTAAATTGCACAGCTAATAAAGAATTCCAGAAATACCTAAAACTTTTGACTTTAAGCTTTTGACGTTTTCGAAAAACCCCCAAACCGAATTTCCAGTGATGCTTATAGAGAAGAATATGAAATGTAGTCTCACCAAAGTGAGTCTGCGTGGGTGACTATGTGGACAGACCGACTTACCGCCATGACAGCAGAAGATCTTTTCGTCAATGATTGCCACGATCGGCAGACAGTTGAAGCAGTCCGTGAACGTCTTCCACAGCTTTATACTGTAGCGACGCTTGCCTGCGACACGCCGTACAGCACATTAATTACGGTGATTAATAGGGCGTTTAGGCGATCGAGCAAACATATCGAGCAGCTAGCTGGACGTTCTATGGTAATTAGCATGCTGATTAGGAGGGCGGACGGGTTGTAATTGAAAGGCCTTTATAACACGCGATCATCTGTGGGCTAAGAGCCTAAGCCTAGGCCTACATTTGAGCCACGGACGGGGTTCCAATAGATCTGCTTGAGCCAGCTCGATGTTTGCTCGATCGTGTAAACATCCTATAACTCAACTGTCCGTGCGGTACTATGGCTGCAAACTAAGATAACTGCATCGTATATTCACAAAAGTACAGAGTTTTGTCCGTAAAACACACTAGATGAAAATACGATTATGTAAGCCTATGATTGCATGCTGTACCATGCAGCTATATTTGTCAAGTTTCATCACAAAAAAACATTGATGTCTTTTCAGTGTTTCACTTCGTGATTCAAAATGTAAAGAGATCCTGTTTTGCAAAGAAAGGGAAAAAGATAGGCCTAATTTACAGTTCATAACGCGATTAGGTCAGTGAATACACACATTCGTCGTAGAAGCCGTAGATACGGTTGATGCTGGCACACTCGTGGTTGCCACGAAGCAGAAAGAAGTTCTCGGGATATTTGATCTTGTACGCGAGTAGCAGGCAGATTGTCTCTAGCGACTGTTTGCCGCGGTCCACGTAGTCGCCCAGGAACAAATAGTTGCTTTCCGGCGGAAATCCGCCGTACTCGAACAGTCGCAGTAGGTCATAATACTGGCCGTGTATGTCACCTGACGACAATCGATCAGCAAACCAATTACCAACTAGAAAAGCAGTCGTAGCCCGCAGGTACCTCCGCCAAGGCAAAGCTATTCGCCAGGTGGCGTCACCATCTTCGCTTTGCCAGCGGTTCCCTTTGACGCAATGTTAACGAAAATTTCAAAGTGATCCAGAATCCAGGATTCCTGCCGGATCACGCCCAAAATTGAACCACTTGTAGTTTATGCCATGCCCGACATTCCCTCAAAATTTCAGAAAGATCCGTCCATAACTTTTTAAGTTATCTTGCTCACGCACAGACAGACAAACAGACAAAGTCTGGCAAAAACATAACCTCCTTGGCGGAGGTAATCATGGAGTGAAAATCGTTGCTGCATGGTATGTAGGCCGACACAGTAGTGACGGTACAACGGGAACATATCAAACGAGATGGCTTGTGCATATTATAACGTGTGTGTGTTCCAACTTTCCTCAGATACATTTCACCTTGTATCTGTTTACCTTGGGGCACTTTAAAACAAATTGAAATCCTGAGCACCTACGTATAATCTCTTCTGTCGGAAATTCGCAGTTTTCTGTCGAAAAGTTGCAACTTCCTGTCCCCAGTGTTTTAACAACAACACTGCTGTCACGCACCACAGATCTTGAGTGGAGCTTCGAGTTCCAGCAGGACGGGTTGATTCAGGAACACTTCGCGCGATTTCAGACACAAAGAACGTATCTCGGTGTCGAGCAGCTGCACGTTTTTACCCGGCTTTGAGCCACGCACTGCAGAAAAAAAAACAGTCGACAAGCACATCGATCAAATGATACGTTTGCAGCGAAACTCATAATTACTGTCCGCGGTAACGGCGATAGTAGTGTTTTCAACTAACATCGTCGCTAAGTTCTTTTCTCTCGGTTGCCGCGATAACTCATAAACCGCTGCACTCAGCTGAACGAAATTTTGCATGTATGATGTACCTCCCCAGTCAACAACCTGTACTGAATTTCAAGATCAAAGGTAAAGCACCTTAGGTCACATGGTTTTTGTGTGCATGGTATTGTCGCTATCCGCAGTCAGTACCTAGCCCTAGCAAGACTTGACGATCTTGTTACCTCCGCCAAGGAGGTTATGTTTTTGCCAGACTTTGTTTGTTTGTCTGTCTGTCTCTGTGTTAGCAAGATAACTCAAAAATTTCTGGAGGGATCTTTCTGAAATTTTGACGGCATGTCGGGAATGGCAAAAACTACCAGTGATTCAATTTTGGGGATGATCCGGAAGGAATCCTGGATTCTGGATCACTTTGAAATTTTCGTTATCATTGCTTTCAATGGGGCATAAGGCAAACCGCTGCGAAACCGAAGATGGTGCTGCCACCTAGCGAACAACATGGTCTTGGTGGAGGTGTGCGGGCTCTGACTGCTTTCTAGTTTTGTAAATAATGCACACAACTCAGAGCATATTTTGCAAACGTTTAAAACGCAACTTAAAACAACAAACCACGCAGACGGTAAAATACAAAATACAAAATACAAAATTAAACAGGAACAATAGCTTACCGGTAAATTAAAAAACCTGCAGAGCAAGCTAGCGCAGAACTCGATCAGGGTTGGACTGGACAACACTGTTTACTGCATTGCATACAGTACAGTAAGTTCTCAAATACGATCAAGCAAATGATAGATGCTAAAAGCCTAGGGCCTATTAGTGAGGCAGAAAGCAAAGCACACCTTCTAGAAGCCTTGCAATAACGCTATCGATATTCAGTTTATCCGCCTCAGCCATAGCGTCATCGGTCTAATTAGCAGGAGAACAGTCGACGGCATTTACTGCACATACAGCCTCAGAGGCTGTAACGTGCTGCACAACTAACCAACTCCATCATTGGCGCGTCGTCAGCGTCCGTTGCTATGGAACTGTTGACGGTAACGCGACAAACGGACGTAGAGACAATATAGGTCTACAGACAACTTGCAGCTTGTTGCGACGAACTGCAGTGTACGGCTGTGCTTTCAGGCCAATGCTCTCATGATTACATCAACATATTTGACAATAATTGCAGTAGGCTTATTGCCAATTTGTCGTCGATGCTATTGACGGATATACGCTAGGCCTACCGGCACATCCTGGCCGAGTTATGCTCCAAAGTCACCAAAGTCCCAAACCACGGTGTCAAAACTAAGCTTATATATTTCAAAAGAAGTGCAAAATACAATACAAGCTGAGAAAAAAAGGTATCGCAACAGTAGCAGAATCAGATTCTTTCTTATCTACTAGACTGAGAACTGAATATACTGTCTCGGTAGGTCCTACGTAGGCCATTTTCTTTACGGTACATTGCAGTGTTGGTCTTGGTTGCAAATTTGTGATTTTGGTCTTGTTTCGTCATCGCATTATGCTATTATTATTTTATTCTCACAACGATCATCAAATGCTACTCAAAAATAACTGGCCATATCGATAAGGCTACGAAGATTGAAGGTTCTACCAACACTGCATAGGCCCCTACATAATGTTGTTAACTGAGATAACAACAGACTTAACGAATTATCATTAAGAACCTGGTCTGGCCTATGCTGAGTCTGTTGTTATAACGACGCCTGTCTGAAAATGTTCTAAAGTACCACTGCTGCCTGTGCATTATACGAAGTCTGGAATTTTCAACCTTGATTGTCTCAAAAGACAGCCAGTCAGTCTCGGGTTCTTGCTTCTTGGTATTCGCATTAGTTTTGTTTACACCACTATTTAGGACCTCCTTGATGTAGTATAGGTCACTAGCTCTGCCAGTCATCCTAACCAGCCAATCACGTACGAGCTGTGTATAGGCATATGCATGTCTTAGTTCAGTTAGGGTAGATCTGCGATACAGCGCCCGTGCGGTGATAGCTACTCGCTAATTAAAAGTCTTAAACTGTCCTAATTGTGTGACTTAGCAAGACTTAACACTTGAGTGCACTGGCGTAGCCACAGAGGGGGCATAGGGGGCATGTGTCCCCTCCACGTAGGAATCTACTCAGTTATTAAAAATAGTGCCAGAATGCACGAAAACGCTTCATTTTCACACAAAATCCAAAAAAAATATGGACAGGGGCACAGTCCCCTCCCCAGACACAGCCTTTGGTGGAAAGGGGACATCCACCCCAAACCCTACCCTACAAATGCCCCCACTACATCCAGATCCTGGCTACGTCACCGTTCAAGTGAGAGTATTACACCATTTACACAATAAAGCTAACTTGAGGAGCCAGCTCCTCGACAAGCAATCATCGAGCACTCACCAAGTCGATTCAAGTGTATAGATGCAATGGCGTAGCTCCTCGAGCATTCACCAAGCACACATCAATGGCTCATCAAGCCAGCTCGACGTGTGCTTCTTGATGACAGTGTGTGTTTGATGAGCGCTTGTCGAGCCAGCTCAATGAGCTGCCTCGTTGCAAACAGAATATCAGAAAGAAAACAACGACAAAACATCGGCGGCGTTCAGTATTTTTGATATCAGACAGGCAAGACGCACAATGTTACACGTGCCAGCAAAAATCATACAAATATGCAACGAGTATTGCAGCGATTCTTCCTAGACAACCAGTGCCACTATACCTGGCAAGCGGCAGTAGAGAACTGATGCACAAACATGCAGTGCAAAATTTACACAAAAAAGTGCTGGTACTGTCAATGATAGGTGCCGAGATCAAGACGTCAAAATTGTCGAACAAGGAGAAAGTGAAAATGGTATATTTTTTCTCGAGACAACTAGGGGTTAAGGGAAATGTCAGATGTCAATCAACGGGGAGGAATTGAGGGGGATATTTTTTCTCCAGCCGACTAGGGGTCTGGGGGGAATGTCAGTGGGGCCAAGAGCTGAGCCCCTGGCAAAAAAAAACAAGTTTTGGTGTATTTTGAGCTTGAGAAACGCTTCTGCTGGGCACAGATTCGCAAAATAACCTGCATATGCTGCAGAGCGTACCGCCATTACTGCCACTGCAACATCAAGAACTGCTGGTAAGGTGTACCGCCTCCAGAATAAGTATCAGTAGTCTATGCCGTACCAGAAATTATCAGCAAAAATTAAGCCATGCACACACAAATTACTCTGATACCCGAGGGAATGTAACATTATGGACGTCTGGTCATAGCAGAAGCTCAAACTCATTGCTAAGACTCTTGCGATAATTAACTTTTACAGTTAAGACAGAACTTAAAGTACACACAGTACAAGACAAAGTAACCATTAGTAAACTAAACAGTATAACTCTTTAAATTTTAGCGATATACCCATACAGAAAAACTATTATTCCAATATTCTTGAAACAATGGGCGACTTCACTTTTTGACTTAGACTTTCCGCCGAGCCTTTTCGCTGAGCCAAAGCTAAAGCTAAACGCTAAAGTCTGTACTTAGACCAAAGTTCAACTAAACGATTAAAAATGGCGGAAAAACGGTAAACCTAATAAGAAATAAATCAACCAGTTACGCTTGGACTTGCTTATTTAATTGCGCCGTGCACGCAAATGATGTAATTACGTAACGTCTTACATCATTGTGTAGCCATTACAGTGTTTATTTTCGGTACCAGACTGTTTTAATTTACTAAACTATCCGTGGTAGTCGCCATGTTTTCGCTTAGAAAAATCACTTCACTTTTTGACTTAAGTAGGTACTTAGACTGAAGTTTAGGCTCAGCGAAAGTCTAAGTCAAAAAGTGAAGTTGCCCAATATGTATAAAAGCACTGTACATGTGTAAACTACTGGAGCGATTTCATGCAGTCTGATAAGACAAAACTGTTGCTGCGGTATAATTAACACAAAAATCACAGTCATATGCACTCTGATAATTAAGATATTGCAGTAAAAAACTGATAATCAGAAAATTATTGCCACAAAAATCACATTCTCAATAGCAAGGTTCTCTAACTAAACGCCTACATATTATCAAAACACAAACCGATAAAAATCTAGGTGCGATATAAACGTTAGCACAATAAAAAAATGACAAAATGAGATGAGCCAAAAACAAACAATGAACAACAACAACTTGCAAAGTTGCTAACATGCAAAATCATATAACACAACGTTATAAAATATATACAAGGTGGTGCATAAACAGTCCAATTATTTTTAACCAACCATACTTAAGTAACGGTCAAGCTGTCGTCCGTCTGTCTGTCCACTGTCCGTCATGGACGTATTGTGGCTAAATGGTGCAAAATAGGACCTAAGTTGCTACTGATCACTAATAGAAAATCACATACTGGCTTTCAAATAACATCGATGACTTTGGATGCCCTTAAAGCGTCATAATGCAATATGATAACAGAAAACTGTCCATATCTCGGAAATGGTGAGAGATACGGCCTAAGTTACTATTAATCACCAACAGGAAGTGGTATACGCCCTGTCAGATTAGATGGAAATCATTGACCTTGAAGGTCAGTGACAACCAGAACGGTTGGCTATAACAGCGACAGCTGGGCTTCTTGTTTGTATAAGTTACTGAATTGACAGTTTAATGTCCAGCTGACTTGCTAAAGCAAGGTGGCCACAAAGTAGGCGAAAAAATTCCCTCAGTTAACAAGGTTTTTCCAGAGCCATAAAGTTATTTTTCCATAGGATTATCAGGATAAAAATGTAATTGTAACAATGGAAATTTGGGAGTTTGTGTCAGAGCCCTGGCCACAGTTGCAAATGTATTTTTAACAAATTTTGCACCTCGGAAACCGCATTTGGTGACACTTTTTTTGCTACAATTTTCCCCGCGAGGTTGCACAAAATTCCCCTATAATTTTTCGCATTTTCCAGGTTCAGAGAAGTTCCAGAGTATTCCAAGTTGTCCAAGCTTGTGGCCACCTTGTAAAAACTCATCGAAGAAGTTGAATTTCTGTACAATAAAACGCAAAAAGGTTCCTACATTTGCAGAGTTTTTATGCACCACCCTGTGCTGCAGGATAATAGTGGTCATTGGTATTAATAAAACTGGTATAAAGCAAACATCATGGCGTGTGTGATTTACAACTCAGTAACAGAAAAAAATGAAAATTAGCCCCGTGCGCGACTGAAGATCAGCTCACCCATACTGCTTTTGCAACACTCAGCGATATTGAAATGTGATGGAAAAAATAAACTGACAGAAATCCAGCCCAATCAATCCTGGTTCAGATATCAGTAGCTATTTGCCATCTCAAACTGTAAACGACAAATGAGACAAACTACGGAAAAGAAACAATTTTTAACTTTAAAGATCTCATAGCTTGACCAAGCAGATCAGCACACGTAGCATATCATCGTGAAGCACTCATTGACCTATAAACATGCACCAAATTTCATTCAAGTCGAAACTTTTTGTAGACGGATGAACATACTGATGCAACAGACATTAAAATCGGCCTTGTCAGCTCAACTTCAAAGAGTAAACTTAGTCAGCCTATATTGACTATATTGATGCCAGCAACGTCGTGGATAAAAAATTGAGGAGGGGCAGGAAGTTGTGTGACGGAGAAAACTATAGGTATCAATTCAAACTCAAAGTATCAATTCTGCCCCAAAATACCCCAAAAGTAAGAGATTCCCAGTCCCGACTGTTGTAGTTTCGCAAGAGAATTTTTAGACAAAAAATTTCCGACAGACCCAAATTTAGAGAAGACCACCCCCTTCACTTCCACGACACCACTGACTGTTGCGTCATATATCATCCACAGTTCGACGACGACTGGTCGATGCTAGTACTGGTTGCATTAACCGTGGCGTCAGCAAGTGGCGTAAGATTTTCAGCCGCAGGTAGCGCTGCTGATGAAGCCGCTTCAGTCACAAACGACCCGAAATCAGTGTCGTCATCATCGTCGTCATTGCTTAGTCGCAGCCGAAGCATCTACAAACCACAGACCGGCAAACGTTTGGTTTCAATGGGACACGATGTTCAGAAAGAACTCCAATGTAAAGAAGTGCAACTCAGCCAGATGACGAAAAGACTGAAAGCCCTAGCAAGGTGTGGGAGAGCGGGGAGGAGAGAGATCTGAGAAAAGTATGAGATATGTGGACTATGCCCCCAAATTTTTTTTGAAAAAATCAACACTAAAATTGCACACTTTTTGCGCATTATTGCTAGCCAAAATGGTCACATCTGCAGAGTTGGCAAAGGATGATTGGGCACACCATACTAATTTGTTACTTCTTATGTGGAGATAAAATGATAAGGTTTAAGTTATTTATATTATTCACACAACACTATACCATATTATAATAAACCAAAAGGCAAACACCACTGTATATAATTTAATAAATGTTTTATTGAGATTTCAGTTCAGTTCAGATCACTTCGGCTACTTTGTACACGCCTTAATATTGACAAGCACAAAATATCCGGCAAAGTGAAAATATTGTAAAATTAATATGAAAAAAATAATATCAAACAGTAAAAGTGCTGCTAGTTACATCATTCTGCAAATCATCATCGTCTTCCTCTGCATCTGCATCTTCATCATCGTCAGCAGCAGCAGCAGCAGCTGCATCATCAATGTTTGACCTGTGAAGTGTGTCGACCGTCAGTAACTGCTCATTCTGCACAGTACAACACCATTTCATCATTATCACTAAGGGTCTACAAAATAATTTTTGTTGAATTTCGGATTTGGTTTTGATTCGGTTCTAACATAACTGCAGTTTTCATTCCGGAATCATCCTTGGTTCACTTTAGTTAAAAACTGCATTTTTTTGTTCAGAATTGAAGTGGATCTGTTTTTTTTTTTTGGTAATTTCTGCTAGAAACTGCTTTATAACAGTTAACTGGTCAACTTCCCTCTGTAGACGATTTACATATAATTAATAGTAGTAGTAGTAGTAGTAGTAGTAGTAGTAGTAGTAATAAGATCATAAAAAATTTAATATAGGGGCCGAAATAAGCAGACCTTAAATAATTAGATACACTTCACTTGTTGCTTGCAATTCTTATAGTTAGCTAATTGGGCAGTTTTGCAAATGCTATAGAGAAATAATCAAACAAACAACTCGATTGTTAAAAACCAAAGCTGGGCCAATTTTTTTTGGCTTTTTTGCATACCTCAAATTATTGTTATTTTTTGCCTTAGAATAAACTCATAGTCAAAACAGTACCCAATAAGTGTATAAAGTCATCAGACTACTGCCGTGATTTGCCAGTTTGTCGACATTTCGACCAACACTGCTACTTTTCTCATAATGATTTCTGCTTACCACTAAACAGTGTAGATGGTGTCCCAATACACAAACTGTCATAGATAAAAGAAAGTACATTTCTGTATTTCTGCACATTTTATTTTAGTAAAATTGTTACTTCTTGATTAGTTGTACACATTCTTTTACGAGCTTCATGTATCATATTAATAAACAAATAAACATATAACCAAGCAATAAACCGACAAAGTGGGTCACGAGCTGACCTCAAACTCAAGGTCGGCAATTCTCTGCTTCATCACAGCAACAGTCTGAGCATTCTCAGCATCTCTGATACGTGACATCATCGACTCCTCTTTACACTGGCATAAACACAAATATACACATCATCAGGCTTGAGGCATAATTTTCGTAGGTCAAAAATGTCAAACAATGTAAACGCTTTTAACTTCCATTCATTGGTCGGTGGCGACTTGTTTCACAAACACCAAAAATCAAAATCAAAAACACCAAAATCACAAATGTTTGTGAAATGCTAATTATGCAGCCAGGCCACACCCACCCAGGCTCAAACTGGTAACCGGAATTTCCTGTCGTAACTGGCCAACGTCGCGATGTTCTATTAATAGCCTGTTAGCCAAAACAGAAAAGCATAAACAGCTACTAGTTTGTCGGTTAGTTTAAACGGCTCTCCAAAATCACGAATGTTTGCACAACCGTAACCACAGTCGACCGTTCGACCTACCAAAATCACGCCTTTAGCAACAGCTCTACTATCATCACCATCATCAACACCAGCATCAGCAGCATCAGTTTATTATATCCACCCATCCAACACTTGCTCTGACAGAATGAACAGTCTTCCTACATATTACTGTTGACGCTACTTGATATGTATCTCATCCTCCAAACGAAGTCCTCATACTTGATGCTAAACTGTATGCCACAGAAATTGTTTTAACTTTTTACACGACGCAGTACCAACACACAACATGATCTGTGGTGGGATGCGCATTTGTTTTGTTTCAGCCAAAAACTGGCAAAATCGGTTGACATGTGAAGAAGACATCTAAAAAATCATGACATTTTTATGAAACACAGTGTAGTAGCACTAGCATGTAATAGTAGTAGTAGTAGTAATAATAGTAGTTGTAGTTGTTGTTGTAGTAATACATACAACAGTCTGCAGGTTGTCCAGCTGTCTCTCCAGCTCATGTATCCGTGTGTCAAGTAGTTTTTCTCTCATCAGCCAATCAGCTTCAGCAGCAGTTAGTAATGAGTTCTCTTCACTGAGATGCATCACTTGACGCTCACACACTCTCTTCTGCAGTCACAACAACAACGAAGGGCCCCTAGTAACAATAGTAACAGTAGTCATAGCACGCAGTAGTAGTATATGTAGTAGCTACCAGTAGTAGTAGAATGTTGTAGTAATAGTAATAGTTAGTAATGAGTTTTCTTCACCACTTGATGCTCACAGACTTTCTTCTACAAAGTTAGACGACATTCACTACATTAATTTGTTGAAAAAATGTGGCGTTTATATCAATTGAGATGACAAAGGCATTGAGCAGGAAGAAGAATAAGAAGGGGTATCCCCTTTCATACTACCCCTCCTCTCCCGGTCAATTAGAGGATCTGGGAACATCGTAGGATCATCAGCAAGTTTTGGTGTCTTCCAAGCTTGAGAAATGCATCAGCTGCACGGCAATTTGGTATTTTTGACATCTTTTTTGCATTTTCTTTGTGCCCAGACACTACTGGCGAACTCCAGAGCCTGCTGACTCAGCTTACAGCACTTAGACTCCTTAATGGATTTAGGGGAAAGATAACAATGCAAGGCACAAGAAAAAATAAAAAAAGTATGAAAAAAGGAAGAGAGGAAGAGAAAGGGATATGCAGCTAATGGTTCACATAAGTCTGCAATACAAACAGTTATTCAACAATAAACAAATGTTACGGGTAAGAACATTACATTAATGTTACTTAATTGGTATGGTAGTAGTAGCATGAGTAGTAGTAACAGTGTACTGACGGCAGTCTCAAGTTGTAGTGTTTCCTGTCTCAGCTCAGTAAGCTGTGCTGCTAGGCTGGTCTCTCGCAGCTGTACAGTCATCAGTTGCATACTCAACTCTGTCAGCTTTGACTTCCTCGCAAACCGCGACATCATCTTACCCGCATCACTCACGAGTTCCAGATGTCTCTGTGTAATGCGCAACATTGCAATCGCAACCATTCATCAACAAACCATGCCACTGGGTAGATTGCTGGCATAATGATTAGTAAGTTAGACTTTCGAACAAAAGGCTGTGGGTTTAAACCCTGGTTGAATTGCTAACAAGTGGTTATTACTTGGATAGGTGTCTGTCCAAGAACAGGTAAACCATCTTGATATATACAACCATACAGGTCAACTCAGCCTTCTATCCCTGTGGGGGTAAGTAAACTGAGTACTTGCCTGACTGGTTGGTGTTAAGACAGGGCACCTTCACCTGTGCTATGATCCCATATGTTAGGTAATGCTCTGTATGTCTGAGATTCTGTTCATGCACAGATTAGCAATAACACACACGCAGGTCTAACACCTTTAACCTTTTTGACCTTTAATGACATCATCATCATTAGGGACCAACTTAATTCACGATTTCACGGCCGTGACATTTTCCGTGAAATTGGCCTTCTTCCGTGAAAAACGCCGATTTCCGTGAAATCCGTGATTTTTAGCGCTTTTAGTTTAATTTATGAC
>Ga0209367_1006472_pt1 | contig 16197 bp, 7 predicted proteins | sample WorMetLIZISLAND2_FD_187412 | JGI IMG/M metagenome (GOLD analysis project Ga0209367, IMG submission 187412) | Marine gutless worms symbiont microbial communities from Max Planck institute for Marine Microbiology, Germany - Olavius geniculatus... ... | reverse complement strand
CCCCCCAATTTAGGAGAATAAGGGGCAAAATTGAAAGTCTGCTCTGTCCAAAAAACTTGCAGCTGTCTGTCAAAATTCCGTCGGAAAACTGCAGCTTCGCGCCCGACCCACAACGCTGCTGCTGGCCGTTTCCACGAACTGCCTCCACCGTCCTCCATCGTGACTGAGTCTTCGCGTCGAACTCAAGCCATGATCGAGTGGCTCGAGGTCGGCTTCCAGGCTCCATAGCCAGAAGCGTGTTTCGCGCTTTTTATTTCTCCAAGAATCTCGGAAAAAAGCAGGTGCGAAACGCGAATTCTACGCAGCATCTCAGATATTCTCGGAGAATCTCAGAGAAATAAAAAGTGCGAAACGCGCCTCAGGTATGACGTGGACGTCCTGGGCGATGCTTCCAGTCCTTGGGGAGCCCACGCTTCAACAACGTATGTAGGGCGCTGAACATGTCCTGTGAGTCGTCCATCCTTGCTATGTGGCTGAAGAAATGGAGATGTCTTGTTTGGATGAACAACAGCAGTTGCAGTGGAGAGCCGGCTCACCAGACTCATAATAAACTTTTAGAATAGAGACCAACCAAATTTCGTTTTCTTTTTCGTTTTTGGCACCGAAAAACGCGTTTTTAAAATTTTTCGGCCTTTTATTTTTCGGCCGAAAAAGATGCACACATTTTCGGTGTATTTTATTTTTCGGCACAAATATGGCCGTAAAAAATAACTGAAACAGTGAGTGCACTAACACAGCTGACGCACGATGGGCCTCGACCACTTGTCCACCGCAGGCTGTATTACTCAGCTGCACACTGCCTAGGCAGCGGCTGTGAAGTAAAAGCCATTAACACAGGATTGTGTTGTGTTTTGGTGGTTACTGATTACAGCACTGTAGCGTTATGGTGTGTAGATGGGGTAAGGGGCGGGACGGCTGCTGGCGCCAGGGCGACAGTGAACAGAGGCGAATTGCCCGCCGCCTGTCGGTCTTTAGCGTAGTTATTTTTTCAATCTTCTGTATGCACGCCATGTGAACTGCATGTAAAATGGTCTTTCTGTTGTGATAAACGGAGATAGAATAATTTGCAAACACAAGTTTATAATGATAATCAATGGTGTTAGCTTAACATATCACTGCTCGCTAGATGGTTGTAAACGCGACGGCCTGAGCGGTGCCACTGTGAGGCGACGCGCTGGCTGTTCCCGTCTACACACCAAAACGCAACTCCACAGAACATCAAAGGTAACCACTGAAACGCAACACTATGTAACACAGATGCGCTGACTGAGTCGACTCAGGCTGCTGCAGTCAGCATCTGATAACCACCAGTACCCTCCATACTCGTACTGTTTTGCTTCACATGTATAAGATACGCATCAGTTGATGGCATAAGACGTGCTGTTTTTGATCTTCATTGCGAAATATATTTTTCATTTTCATTTTCGGCTGAAAATGGCGAGTCTTTTTTGTTTACGTTTATTTTTTGGCCCCCAAAAAATTTGTTTTTCGGCTATTTTTATTTTACGGCCAAAAAAGTAAGATCCACTTTCGGTCAGCCTCTATTTTAGAAACCTTAAAAAATTAACAAAATGTGCACTTGACATTTGTTTTCATTTTCCCGAAGTTTTTCATTTTTAACAGACGTTGGATAATCAGCATAAAAATGACATCAATTGGAAATTATTATATACACAAAAATGAAAATAATACAAATATAACGAGTTCTAACAAAGAATGCTAGAAGAAAGATATTAGCATTTGAGAAAATGGTACAAAAAGCTTCTCAGAGTCAGCTGGACATAGAAAATGACAAATGAAGAACTCTATGAAAAAAATTGTATTAACTGATTATCTGACTGATTAAGTGATTAATCGATTGACTGAGTGAATGAATAGACCTTGACGGCTTGTCCATAAAAGCCTTGGCCCAGCACTTCACATGCAATGAGATCGGAAGCACGGAACACTCGGTGACTTTTAGCCGATGACTTGACCGACTGTGAACGACTAATTTCGTCGCGTGCTGGGTATGATTCAGGCCGCTGCTGACCTACGCCCAGCCTACCAACACATGCAAGTGAGTAAGTAATTAACCCAACTTGAATCGATCACAAAATTTTGAATAGTGCCCAGTGGCTTCTATCCCCCCAAACCTGGAAGCAAAACTAAGTGCAAGTTCCCTCCCCCTTTCGAGCTCCTTCCACTCTCTGCCTCCCCCTTAATCTGCCACTTTTCCTTCCCTTTTTCTCTCTACCGCTCTTTCCTGCGCTTCATCCCTCCTTTCCTCCGTGTTCCCTCCTTGTTTCATTCTCACCTTCCCCAGGGGCCCAACACCCTTTGTCCATAAAGAGAAAGTTTTGTTAAGGGGGTAGATTGCCCAGTGAAAAATGGGGAAAGTTTTGATCTACACCCTTAACAAAACTTCCGCCCTATTTTTCACTAAGCGTGGTATAGGGATAAAAGCCACTGACGCCTTCCACAAAGTCCTGAATAGGAGCACTTAACAACTTAACAACTAAATACACCAAGTCTTAACAGTATAACAAGAAACAAATACATGACAAAATGATATGCAAATTCTAAAAAATCCCGAGTCACTCCATAACCAACATTTAGTGGGTGCAACTTGAGACTTAGGGCCCGTTTTTCCATGCACATTTGATGGCCGATCAAAATGATCTTCAATCAACTTTGGGACTTCATCAGAGATCATCTCAATAACCGCTTTTCCATCGCCAATTAGCGTCTAATCGTCCATCAAATCTCCCATCAAGTTGATGGCCGAATATTGGCCGATCAAGTCAGATAATTGACATTTAAACATGGCCGATCTGCTGTTTCATTTTCGCACCAGAAACATTGCTTCACTTCGCCAGTGAGAGCAGCAGTTTATGCATTAAAATGAAGTTCCAGGCATGGCGATTAATCAATGCTAATCAATTTATACCGCGTAAGGTGTTTTGTGGAGAAATAAAATGTACAGGCGCTCCTGTATTGATTTACGATAGAACGTATTTTTGACAGCAGATGATATGGACGATATTGTTGATATCGTTGCTATGACGACTTTACTGGCTATGGCGTCCACTCGCAGCGCATGCTGGGTAATTTAGCACAACACCGCAAATTGAGGTCATTGTCAGCCAATCAGATTGGCGTAAAGTAGGCTCTGTTGATGGTGGATCAGCTAATCGTCGATCACGTAATTGGAGATCAAAAATGCACGGTAAAACGAAACACTGTTGATCGACAATCAATTCTGAAGATCAAGTTGATCAGAAATCAGTAAATCGGAGATCAAATTTGATTTGATTGGCGATGGAAAAACCGGACCTTAGTCACGAAGTGCCACTATCTCAACAGCCGAACAAGTCTTTACCAACCGCTTGAACTGTTCAAAGAATTCCGACTTGTCTTAGATAAACTGGAAAACAGGTATCAATGTACAAAGAAGTTAAGCACATACTGCCGAAGGCCAAAGCTAAAAAACAAATTCAATTTCGGCTGAGGCTCTGCTGCAGAAGCGCACAGTGTTCCCCCAGACACCATAGCTGGATTCAATAGCTCATACTTCTACAAAAATAAGAAGAGTGAGTGAGTGAGCAAGTAGGGTTTAACGTCCCGCCCGACACAGTATAGGTCATTTCGGGGATGGCCTTTTCAGGCAGAATGCACACAAACACAATAATAGAACGATAAGTTTAAACTTTACAATAAACAGAAAGTTTTACCTTTACAAAAACACAAAACACAAAAATATATAAATGAGGTTAACCTGAAAATGTCAAAACTCCAATATAGGCGTGCATACGTAATTAACATAATGGTAGTTCTAATAATCTTCCCTGTTATCCTCCAAACAGTCATCAATGTGATAATGCTGTCTATTGGAGGACAGGGGGCCAAAAATAAGAAGACAGTAGAGATAAATGAAAATAAAAAAATAAAAAATAGAAAAAAAGAGAAAAGAAAAGGGGAAGGGGAGAGAAAAAAAACAGAAAAAAAGAAAACAAAGAAGAAGAAGAGAGAGAGAATAAATATTCCACATAGTCATCTGAAAACCTTGGCAGCTCTGGTCAAGAATGTCAACGGAAAACAGTTGGGGGGATGAACAAATGTGACAAACCCCTTGGGCACGGTCGAGCGACGTTTGACGTTCTTGTGCTGCGGACTGGGAGAACTCGGCGATGGAGTGCTACTCCCATCATTATTACCAGTTTCTTCAGCATTAGTATTCAGTGACAGATCGGCCAACACACAGCAGCTATTGCCCGCTGCCGAACCCGCATCAGTGGTCACAGGCTTGTTGCTATTGTTGTTGTTGTTATCACTGGTCATAACCGGGGGACATTTGTCCTGCAATGCTGTGTGGCTGTCTCGTTCCAGCGTCAAACGCACCAGCGATGTCGTCGCGTCTTTCTTCAAATTGTCCAACTAAACATTTCACATTAACATCATAGAAAGTACAAAATCAAGAACATCTTCCACCTGCCAGACGCCAGCAGCTTTCAAATGATGACAAAATAACAAATTTCTAACGTAAAAAAGGTACAGGACAGTGGTGTATAACGCTTAACAGGAAACCCATCTCAGAGCTACGGAGCGTCACCTGCCATATGGGATCACACAGTGTTACCCGCAACCCAACACAGGTGAATGCGCCCTGCCTTAACTCCAAACAGATAGGCTGGTGCTTAATTTATCTAACCGAGAAGGATGAAATGCTGAGTTGATGTTGCTGCTTGTGATATACCAAGATGGTTTACCTTTTGGCAGACAGTCACCCATCCAAGTAGTAACCAGTTGATAATGATCTGACTGCGAGTCAAACCAACGACCTTGCGATCGTAAATCTGACATCATGTCATTACACCCCACCAAGCCACGTGCAAAGGTGTGTATGCAAATAGAGACATGCTGTGACTAAAACACTGTAAACAGCTAAAACTAGAAAGCAGTCAGAGCCTGCACACCTCTGCCAAGGCAATGTTGTTTGCTAGGTGGCAGCACCATCTTCGATTTTGCAGCCGTTTCCCTTATGCCCCATTGAAAGCAATGGTAACGAAAATTTCAAAGTGATTGAGAATCCAAGATTCCTTCCGGATCACCCCCAAAATTGAATCACTGGTAGTTTGTGCCATTCCCGACATACCCTCAAAATTTCAGAAAGATCTGCCCATAACTTTTTGAGTTATCTTGCTAACACACAGACAGACAGACAGACGAAAAGACAGACAAACAAACAAACAAACAAAGTCTGGCAAAAACATAACCTCCTTGGCGAAGGTAAAAATTGTAAAAGGCAAATACTATAACAAGTGAATGGTTAGGGTCATGAGCTAGAGTTATGGGTTAATCGTATGAAGAATGACAGACCTCAGCGAGTGATTGGTCTTTGACTGGTTCGCCGTTCACTTCAATGATTCTGTCGCCAACATGCAGCTCACCAGACGGCTTCTCCACACTCACATTACACCACAAAGGGAGCTTACTAATCATCACTGCACATTTCCACTGCACCTACTAAGCACTTGAGAGTGAGTCGAACCCTCCACCTCTCGATCGAATGACCTGGCACTAGTTAGGGTAAAAAAAATAAAAATCGTCAATTTGTATAGCACATCATCGCGAAACACGCCTCTAATGCACTTTCATCACTAACCAGAGCCGCCTGCCGCAAGGCCACCGTGTGCAGCCTGCAGACACAGGCTGGCGCAGCCGCCGGCTAGGCAACCCCAGTCAGCTGTACCAAGGTCCCCACCTTCCGTAACCCATGTAAATGAGTTACTACTCATTTGACCATTCCATGGACGGTAGAAGGCTGAGTCGACCTAGCTGGCAGGCTTCGTGCTGAGATGGTTTACCTGTCCGCAAGCAGTCACCCATCGCAGTACTAAACGAGCCCGGCGTAGAGTAACTTCGTTTCAGCCGAAACGCGTTACCAACTACGCCACGCCACCAACATAGGGTCATAGTGTTAAGGTCATAGTGTTAAGGTTATGCGTTAATTGTATGCAATAGGCAAGCAGTAATGCATTACAGTAGACACCATTTAATAACAACGTCAATGATACATGACTACAGCCATACACACATCAATCAATGACCAGCGTGCTTGCTCTGCTCGCCCAATGGTCGGTTTGTTTGGCTCAATTCAGTTCCATAACAAAAATATTAATCAGACTCGGTTCTTAGCAGATGCCAGATTAAGACAAAGAGACTAGAGCAATGATAATCCTACTTCTTGACAAAACATGAACTAAAATAATGTCAACTTAATCATAACACCAACTGCAAAGTGAAATTCTTAAACAATATGAATATGCAGCCAAACTGATTGACGAATTGTCACTCAAGTGGTTGAAGTGAGAAGCCATTTTGCTTGTCTCAAGTTTACGCCTGGTTTAATTCTGTTTTACACCAACAATAATGCTGGATTAATTTTTGACGAGTTATGTCTAGTTCAATCCTGGATTAGAGGATGCTAAAAATGCAGTTTTTGCTTAATCTTAATCCAGGCATAACCAAATTCGATGGTTTGGTTACACCTGGTTTATGTCTCGTTTAAACAAGAAGCACAGCTGTCGCTAAAATAGCTGACCATACTGGTTGTCAGTGACCTTCAGGGTCATCCAAGGTCAATGATTTTCATGTGATTTAAAAGCCAATATGCGACTTCCTATAAGTGATCAATAACTACCTAGGCCCTATTTTGCACCATTTAGCCACAACAATGTGTAGCAGCCTTCAAAGTCATCCAAGGTCAATGATTTCCATCTAATCTGATAAAGTGCATGTAACTTCGTAATAGTGATTCATAGTAACCTTGGCCGTATATCTCACCGTTTCTGAGATATGGCCAGTTTTTTTGTTGAAAAACACACATTTTCCCCACATCCCTTCATTCACCTCCAATTTGAAAATGTTTGCCTAAAAGTAGATCGCTGAAATTTTGCATGCCCAAGTTTCCCACATACAGATATCTGTGCAAAAGTTTTCCCCTACACCCTGCCGTCAGCCACAGTACATTCGTTACAGACAGACAGACAGACGAATGACAACCGCGACAATAGCTCGATCGTTACTTAAGTATGATCGGCCAAAAACCAGGCAGTAGTGTGCTAACCTGGTGACCTGGAGATAACTGTCACCAGCTTCTGACGGCGGAGATCCATTACTTAGTCTACGCTCCATTGACAGCTCAACATTGAGAGAGTTCTTGTCAGTTAATTCAACCAGCTCAATGCTATGCTGACTGCTCTGAGTACTGCCAGCATCCGCAACCGATGAAGATGACTTTATCTTCTCATGATAGCAGGCACCACTGAAACACCATCATCCACTTATATAGTATTAAACTGAAATATATATACTAGATACTGCACTGCTGGAGTGCGTAAGTGAGCTTAAACCATTCCAGACAGTGTGCTGTATCATACTTAAATCACACTCAGATGGCCTAAACTACACCATCGTTTGCTTAGTAATGCCCAACTGCAGCCAAAAATTGTGAAAACGGTAGCAAAGCAAGCAAAGTGTGGTGTGAAGAATGTAGTAGCATAGGTTTCAACACGGTCTATCCGAGTGTAAAGGCATAATACACAGTAGACCGCGTTGAAATGTACTTATTTCATGGCCATGCTGAACAGCGCATTCTGCCCGGATGCAAGTGTGATAAATAAATGTGAGACACTATCAGTCGTCACAATTGAGTGAAGTGAGATTATGAGAAATATGGCCGCTGATGACACTCCAATAAGTCCAAAAAAGTATCATACAGTATATATTTTATAGATTACATTTTCCTCAAGACTGCCCAAAGTTTTCGGTAAGTTTGATGTACGAGCGTTTGTGACTCAAGCTAAAGTATTGGTAGAACTGTACATAAAAAACTTGGACTTTGACATTTCATCTGCCTTTTTTACAACAAAGTGTACAGTGTTCCAAAAATCGTAAACTTCACTTCAAAAACCATCATAAAAAGCCAAGCAGAAATGAAATGCTACAGTTAGAAAACAATAGTGATAAAATGTTATACATACCAGTAGAGTTTGGATCGTTCAATGAGTGCATATGTCTCACCATCGCCAATAAAAGTGCGGCAACTGAGACACGTAAAGCATTCGGGATGATAGCGATGTTCACCTGCAAACTACCAATCATACACAGCAACATTCACTCACTCACTCAGTGGCTGGTACAAACTAAAAAGGATGTCAGATGATCGATAAAGTTGGCAGAGTTTTGAGGGTGTGGTTTAGCTGACTAAACAAGTAAGTAAGTAAGTAAGTAAAGTATAAATTTATATAGCGCATACTCAAAAAGATCTCTAATGCGCCTAATACATTTTGTCATCAATATTTCGCAAAAATGTATGTCTTCAGCTGACGTCTGAAAGTATCAAAACTCAGTTCTGGGTCATGAAGATAATGATAACGTAATTTGTAATTTGAGCAAAGCTCACAAAACACACGCCAGCTGTAGCAGTTATTGTTCGCAGATTGTCTTGGTCTATCTCCAGCCATTTCATCACAGTTCACTCTTGAAGTGTGTGCCACAGCTGAAAATCGCCAAAAAAAAAATCATCAAAACCCCCAATTTTGGGGGTTCATAGTCATACATGGTCATCGATGTAGACATTATGAAAAAACTCGCCATTAGTGCTCGTTATGATAAATAAGCAGCATGTCTGTGCCTATCTGCAACTTTTTTATGCCAGACAAGGCAATAGTAGCAAAGTAATCACTTTTTAGAAGAATACCCCTCTTTGATGCCCGCATATGCAGACCTCCTTGAGCATAAAGGGTTGGTACTTGGACTGTTAAAATCTACGCTTAATGTTGGAACTTTCACATGCAGGTTATCATGGTCTATTTGGAGCCATTTCAGCACAGTTCACTCTTAAAATATGTGTCACGAGCCAAAAATCACAAAAAAATCACTAAAACACCTTATTTTCGGGGTTTAAGGTCATTCAAGGTCATCAATGTTAACATTCATAAAAAGCTTGTCACCAGTGCTTGTTATGATAGGTAGCATGTCTGAGCCTATCTGTAACCGTTTTCATGATAGTGAAGCCAATGACAGTAAAATAAAAAATTTTAGGGGTACCCCTCTTTCACACCCTTGTTCAATGGGAACCCCCTCACCTAAGAGCACAAAACTTTGTCGTGAAAAACTAGAGTCCTTGTGGCAGACCACAGTGAAGATTTCGTGATCCTAGCTTGCACCGTTTTGATAGGGTCAAGTGTGTGACAGACAGACAGACAGACAGACAGACAGATAGACACCTCAATGATAGCTAAGACATGTGAAGCATTACATGCTGTCACCCGTAAAAAATCAGCCGATAAAATCGTTGAAACATGACAAAAATCATCTGCAAGTTCATACAGTATCACTCCTTACCTCAGCGCCTCAGATTCAGTGAATTTCTCGCTGACATTGTGCGCTTTATAAATTAAATTTACTTACTTACTTACTTACTTACAATATCAGTTTCACAAATACATAACACCTTAAAATTATTTTTACCATATAATAAATAAAAATAAATATTATGAACTAAAAAACAAAATAAATTTAGCTAAAATAAATATTCATCTATCATTGTAAACAATCAGCACAGCAACATAAACAAAATTTGTTGACCAATATATAAGAATTGTGTGACAAAATCATCGAAGATAAAACACGTTCCAAGAACCCTATCTTGCCCAAAAATTCGATCAGCTGATTTTTGCATGACTTACGGCAGATTTTTGTTGGACGATTTAATTGGCAGGCAAAACTGAGCTGACATCCCTGTGGCAGGTTATCCCAGTTAACCTGAAGCGCTTCTTTGAGTTTGGCGCTTGTTTTCAGCTTTGTTTTAAGCTTGCAGTAAGCCTCCAACATTGCGCCCCATACGTGATAGTCCATTGGGTTTATATTGGACGAATTTGGAGGCCATTGATCTTTTGTAATGATATCTGGACAGCTGGCCCGCAGCCAGTTCTGTGCGCTGCATAGCATTGTGCATTGTGCTAATGCGCCGTCCTGCTGGAAGATGAATCCCGTGGGCAGCCGGCGATTGCTCTAAAGGAACAATAATTTGGTGATAATTTATAAACAATATAAATTACTGTTTATCAAAACGTCACTGTGATGTTATCGGCAGTAATGTGTAACCAGTTTTTGAAAATTAAATAGCATTTATAGCTTTAACATTTTTTAATGCTGAAATATCGGTAGGCGGTGATGTTAAAAAGTCCATAACTTCGTCGCAGACGCAAAAGGTTTCCTTAAATGAAGCTGTAAAATTTCATATTAAAATCCCAAATGGTTGCTGAGAAAATAACGATAAAATTTAGGGGTCCACTTTTTATGCTGCACCCTGTATATGAAAACCAAAAGTCACTGCAAATGAACATTTCATTTAAAATCTGTGAATATCAAAAGCATGACTCACCATGGCTGGGCCAGTAATGCAAACAGCACAATGGCTGCATGCGTTGTGGAACCTCTTGCGATAATGCTTCTTACAGTAAAGCATTCCTTGCCTCTGACAATACCACGATGTCAGCGCACAGGCGCAGTCACTACAGCTGACCACAGACCATACATTACGAGAAATATGATGATGATAATGTTGAAAACAGCTGAACTATGTGAACAGTGCACCAGCATACAAAACGGGATGTCATACAATCGATAAAGTTGGCCAACTTCTGTGGGTGTGGTGTAGTTGACCCAAAAAATGGCAGATAAAATCGCTGAACTATGACACATGGCCAACACAAATGTCTGTAACTTCATACGATAACAGCTTCATGAATACATGATGACAGATCTCAAAATTATTGTTTTCAACAGATCTAATAAATGAAAATGAATATTATAAACTAAAAAAACAAAACAAATAACCAAAATAGATAATCATCTCCACCGTAAAAAATCACCATCATCCTATGCACCCTGATTCTTTCTGAGACTTTGGCACTTTATAAATCATTTACTTACTTACTTACTTACTCACTTACCTACCATGGCGACATAAACAAAACGTGTAAACCAATATATAAAAAGTTGGCTTACAAAATTGTCAAAAATAGAACATGCTCTAAATCAACCGATTTCATCAGACAATTTTGTCAACTCATGCAATTTTTTCATGGCACACAACAGACATCTGTTGGCTGATTTTGTCGGCACATAAAATCGAAACATTCTATTGGTCGTCTGACATCCCCTTAAGACTGAAAAAATAATCATGTCTTTAGTTAACTGTTTCAGAAAACAATAAACTGTTTATCAACATAGCAGTTTCACCAACACTAAGCTGAAATCACTTATCACTGTCTGTTCTGCCCAGTGGCATGTGACATTATCAATTCCCACATTAAAATATGATCACAGTTTCAAAGACTTGACATAATTAAATTTGTTCACAATTACATTGTTAGGTTACTGCAAGCCCACACTTGGTAAACAATAGAAAAAAATATTACATAACGAAGTCTTTAGCCCAAGCTGCTGTTTCTTGTTTTGCTACGAAATCACTAGTAGAATAAATAGCATATTTCTCACAGTAAATGTTGAAACAAAATATTCCACAATAACGGGGAATAATGGCTAGAAGCTCAACACATCAACATTTGTTTTAATTACCAGTATGTTATCTGTACGTAACTTTTACTCAACAAAAGATAAATGAATGCAGCTTACACAAAACAGTCGACATGCCAAAGCTCTCCCAAAGCCTGGACACAGCTGCCAACTGATGCAGCTTTTTTGCACTCAGCACAACTCATAACATCTACAGTGCATACATGCAGCAAACACAACCAACACATTTTAAGTAGTGCTTGCAATCCCGGGATTCCGAATCCTGGAATCCCAAGATCCAGGCCATTTTCCCCGATCCCAAATCCCCAGACGGCAGCGTCCCAATCCTCGGATTTCAGGATTACAAAAATTTGGTTATAATAGTACTTTTTCAAAGTTGAGTGATACAAATAACAATCTTAACCATTTAATGGAAAAAAATATTTCATGCGCGCTAGTTCTCCTCCTTGTTGTGCACTGTAATTGTTATTTTGACAGTCACAGTCACTCCCTGCAGTTCAGCCTATGATACTAGTGCAAAACTAGACCCACAAAGTGGCGGTTGTCTTCTGCCCTTTTACCCAGGCCAGACTTAACCATAACGAACGTGTCAATAATAAGCTAAACTTAAAACTGTCAATTACTGAACGTCCTAAAAGTTTCAAACGTTATGGGCGTGTCCTGCCCTAACTGGCTGGGCAATTAACTTGACATACACAACTGCCCATAACTCAACTTACAAGCCATTCAGCTTCTGCAGTCAGTCATTTGTAAAAATTTTAACATACTCGAAATAACAATTATATTGTTAAACCATATTACTGACCAAACATTCATCAAACTCCAGAAAAAAAGTTTACTGTACACTTTTTGTCTTGTTTACTGTTTACGTCGGATGAATCGTACCAAAAATATGATTTATGAATATTCAAGATTGCAAGGTGTTCTTTACCGGGTATGGGTAATTTGCGGAAATGCGGAATGCGGAAAGTAATTTGCGGAACGAAATCTGCGGAATGAAGATGATTGGTTGACAAGCATGATCACGTGATCAGCCCGATTCAGCAAATTACTGCCTACCTTCCGAGCTTGACGTGGTGATAATTTGCGAAATGTATGGTGCGGAATTGCTGTAGCTAACAATGGAAAACGACGAAAACTTTCATAGGAGTTTTTTGTATTGATGTTTTTTTTTTAATTTTCATTAAACAAGGCATTATTTTAAGTATTTTAAGTAGAGCTAGTATGTATATACATTTTTATACAATTAGTATGTCTTCAGTTGCAATGATGATGGTCAATGTATTTTTATTTAGGCTTATAGTAATGTAGCACTGCTGTTTCATGTAAAATGACTTGGCGTCGTCTATTAGGCTATTATTAATCCGAAGTTCATACATTAAAGCATAAATTACACAATAATTAGCGATCATTTGATTAAATTAACAAAAAATTACATACATGAAATAAATAGATAATAAAAATAAATATCAAATTTTACATTTAGAAGTAGAATATAAAAAATAAATATCAAAATAAAATAAAGTAAAATAACATAACAGTTTAGAAACATAGGTCTATAATTTAAACAATTAGCAAGCAATCAATAAATTATTTTTAAAGAATGTAAAATGACAAAGATGAGATATGACAGCGGCGTATTTTAATCTAAGGGGGCGTTATCGATCGCTCGGTCGGTCATTCCGCATATTTACCACGAAGGCGAGGAACCAGCCTAATCAAATAAACAACAACACGCTCACACGCATAATTATTCTATGTTTGCTTTTTTCTCATCATTTTGAGATAAAAATAGTTTTTAGCGGTGAATCGTCGAGGAAAATATGGCAGGCTGTGCGGGGAAGTCGAATGTTTTGCCGGCATTGTGCGCATGGTTGACGCTACTTGGCTGCACTGCTGTATTCTTTGCGTTCGTGTAAGTGAACCGATCAACAACCCCTCCCCTTCATTGAAGCCTACTAATAATAAGCCATGCGATATACATCTACTATATTGTCTAGTATGTTCAGGGCTTGAAATGGGATGCCGTGGCATTTCGGTACTTTTTTGGAGTAACAGGAACTTTCGTTCCCACGTACTTTTGCTCCCGGGAGCGAAAGTTCCACCTACGGAATTTTCGCTCCTAGGAACTTTCGTTCCCTGGAACTTTTGCTCTCCTTATTTTTTGGTTATTTACTTATGATGTCGTTATAGTGGTAAAAGTAATTTTTTCATGTTTATTTTATACCTATGTGTGTGCTGCTATTTGCTTTATAAACGATGTACTGAGAGATTGATTTATTGTTCGAGTTATCATTATTAGGCTACAATGCACGCCAACCACAAGACATACGGACTTTTTTTACGTATTTCCCAAATAACGGTGCATGTTATTGTATTTAAATAAATTACAGGTCATAATCTATTCCATAATGAATGGGAGTTGGCCTAATTTTATTTGCAGTGATTCATTACATAATAAACCAAGAAAGAAATAATAGGTCTTATGCTGAAATACCACTAGCTGATCATGTCAATAAAAGTAAATCTTGTTTGGGGCCTTGGGGGCGAAAGTTCCAGGGAACGAAAGTTCCACCTATGGAACTTTCGCTCTTGGGAGCGAAAGTACGTGGGAACGAAAGTTCTATAATTTTTTTGGCGCCATTTGTAAAGCATAACACCGCCTTTTTTGAGATAAGTTACAAAAATTTTATTTTATATATGAGATCTTCAGTCACACAACCTTTAGCCTGTGTGATTCCATATGGCAGGTACCAGGATATAAGTTCCTACTGGTCAACCAAGAGTGAACTGGAGGAGCACAGTCAACAAAGACTTACAAAAGATGGGGTTCAACTGGGAAGAAGCAGAGGTGGCAGCTCTTGACAGACAAGGATAGCGTCGGAGTGTGGCCCACGTAGGTATGCCTACGTAGGTACACTACGTCTAACGCAGTTATAATACAAATGTCAGCAACAGGTAAGAAAGATATATAAATAATGCGGACCTGCGGACCAACCAACGGGTAAACTGCGGACCTGGTCTGCAGGTTTGGTCCGCAGTTTACTCGTTGGTCGGTCCGCAGGTTCGCAGGTCCGCATTTTACCTGTGCCCCCTTGGTCCTTGGTCCTTGGTTCATCCCGCATCCAACTGGACACATTGGGCCACACTCCAACGCTATCTTTGTCTGTCATGAGCTGCCACCTCTGCTTCTTCCCAGGTGAACCCCATTTTTTGTAAGTCTTTGTTGACTGTGCTCCTCCAGTTTGCTCTTGGTCGACCCGTTCCTCTCTTATCCTGGTGCCTACCAGTACAGTGCTTGCTGATGGTCCATATGCAGAACATGTCCAAACCAGTGTAATCGTCTTTCTCTCAATATGTTGTCCATGGTTTCTTGTCCGGTTCTGGTTCTGACTTCAACATTTGTTATCCTGTCTTTCCAAGCAGGGTAACCACTTGTCTGGAAAACCTGTAAATGTCAGGGAATTTGGAACATGTCGGAAATGTCAGGGATAAAATCTTGTCCAGGAAATGTGTCCCAAAACTGTTCATTACTAGTTAATTTGTGTTCAACTCGCTTCACTTACAGACTTGTACTCCCATACGTTTAAATCTGTGGTGCCAGTAAGCCGCTTTTGTTTGCCTTTATTGTTTAAACTGTACTAAATTTGGTCAGTTAATTCTCTGGAAAATAATTAAAATTGTTGCCAATAGACGTCATATTGCTACTGTTGCAAGGGGCGATACTGTCTATGTTTCCTTAAAATGTCTGGAAAAGTCAGGGAATTTGGTCATGACTGGAGAGTCGCCACCCTGTTCAAGAGATGCCCAGTATGCTCCTCTGCCATCTGTGATGTGCAGCATCCAGTCTCTTTGTTAATGTTGTTGTCAATGGCCATACATCAGCACCATACAAAAGAGTTGACAAAATTATTGCTTCATATAACCTTGTCTTCACTCTCAGGCTTATGTTGTCGTTTTTCCAGATTATTCTCATTGTCTGTCCAATGCAGTTCATAGCATTGGACAGAGCATAAAATCACCTGAGTGTCCGTGCGTCCGTGCATGCGTTCGTGCGTCCTACATTTCTTAAGCTATATTCCTTCCACCTTCCCTTTCCCTTCCTTTTCTCCCTTTTTTTCTTCTCCTTCCCTTTTCCCTTTTCTCCTCTCTATTTTTCTTTCCCTTTCTCTTCTTCATCCCCTTTTCCTTCCTCTTCTTCTTTCCCTTGCCCTTTCCTTTTCTCCTTTTTCCTTTCCCTTTTCGTTTCCCTTTCGCTTCCTTTTCTTTTTACCTTCCACTTCCCCTTTCCTAAGTTATCTTCCCTTCCCTTTTCCCTTACCTTTCTCCCTTCCTCTTTTTCTTTCCTTATCCCTTCCCCTTTTCCTTCCCTTTCTCCTTTTCCTTACTCTTTCCCCTTCCCCTTTCTCTTTCCCTTCCCCCTTTCTCTTCCCCTTTCCCTTAACCTGTCCCCTTCCCTTCTTTTCCTTTCCTTTCCCCTTTACATTTCCCTTTTTTCCTTCACCTTCTATTCTTTTTCTTCTTCCCCTTTCTCTTTTTTTCTTTTTCCACTTTCCGTTTCCCTTCCCTTTCCCTCCTTTTTTAGTCCGCCCATAAGCGATAGCTTGC
>Ga0209367_1006471_pt1 | contig 16198 bp, 10 predicted proteins | sample WorMetLIZISLAND2_FD_187412 | JGI IMG/M metagenome (GOLD analysis project Ga0209367, IMG submission 187412) | Marine gutless worms symbiont microbial communities from Max Planck institute for Marine Microbiology, Germany - Olavius geniculatus... ... | reverse complement strand
CTATTGGGTTACGCTTACGCGAATTGCTTGCTTACTGTCTTTTGTCAGTTTCGTGCGTATGTTTGTATGTCTGTCTGTCTGTCTGTTCATTTGTGATTGGTGAATAAATAAAGATTTAAAAATGTAATAAACTTTAATAAAGTAGCTATCAATATTGCCAATGTTGTAGGTGGACAGTGGACTACATGGACAGGGTGACTGGAATGAAGCCCACAATGTAGTGCCTGTGTCACAATAGCCTACCGTGATGCCTGTCGCAGTTTAATGGAATATCCGAACTTATGCTGCACAGAATTTAGTAACTGAATGAAATAAAATAATAAATTTACGCATGTGCGTTAATTTTTTTGACACGCGTTGATTTCTTTAACGCATTAACATGTTAATTAATGCGTCAACTGTGACAGCTCTACTCTATACACAATGCCATGACTCACTCCACCACACAGCAGCTGGCAGAGCACTCTCGTACACTGACGACTAGATCACATCAAGCTTAGTCTTAGCTGTCAACAGCAATGACAATAGTAAACAATCATGTGGAATTTCGTTCTGGTGGGGGGAAGAGGGGTTGAGTATGAGGGCACAGGCCCAAACGAAGTGATTAGACTCTGGCGGATGCAATCTTTCCACCATAGTACAGCACCAAGTTCCGCATTCTGTTTTGTTCTGCCTGCTTGGAAAATATCCGTTGCTTCATATGGCCATCATCATCATCATCATTTCTGGCAAGTACCACTAAGAGTGCGTAGCGCCGAACGTAGACATCAATCTCCAGAGTGGATGGTTCTGAGCCAAGTCAACTGCGTCGTCCATATTAAGGTCGCTGGATTTTGGATCCTGCTGAATGGTTTTCATCCATGTAATATGAGGACGTCCCAGTGGTCTCGTCCAGTTTCCTGCGGGGGAAGCTGTTAAGATCTGTTTTGCATCCGTTTCATCAGGCAGGTGTTCGTGTGTCCGAACAGGGACAGGCGCCTTGACTGGACTATGGCTGAGAGATAGGGTTGCTTGGTTAACCTTCTGACTTTTGTCGTTGGTGTGGCCATACGCAACACAAAAAGATAATGCCCCCAGCATTGCCTGTTAATGACAGAGCCACAATGAGAATTCTGGTCCTTCTTGTTTGTGCATGGCCTAACATTACATAGAACCTTGTAGCACAAGCTTCAGATGAAACAAAATAGATGTACTGGTACGTACGATGCCGCCGGAGGCAATGGCCATGTCACGTAGAGTGTTCCTGCGATTGTCTCCAAAGCCCGGAGCCTTCACAGCACACACCTGCAGTCCTACCTTGATCCTAACATGCATCAGACAGTCGATACAGTTTACCAACTGTTACTAATTAGCATAAGAAGTCAGAACAACAAAGGTCCATGGACACCAAAATTAACTTACCATTTTCCTAAAAGAGCACAATTTTATCAGAATTTTGACTGTAATATCGGCACCCAGCGTTTTGCTAACACGAAGAAACTTACATTTGACATCAACGATCTACGAAAATGACGCAAAAAATGAGACGCCGTGTTGACAGGCTGATGATGTCACCGTGTGTACCCATAGTCAACATAAAATATGCACAAAAACATAAGCATTATAAAATCACATTGCCTACCTATGTACTGCTGCAGTTGTCATGCGACATAGTATTTATTGCCATTAAAAATACTACAATTAATTGGTAAACACAGACTTGGTACATGTGGTGACGTCACTTCCAACCACTTCCAAGATTAGGATTTTCAGCATAACGTAATGTAACACCATTTTTTCATTATATTTGGGCATTAATTTCATACATTTATAAAGCTTAAATCATCATTTTACAGGCAAGGTGAAATGTCTAATTGAGGTCTACATAAATTTTACAAGTGAGTTTGACCATGGTCATGGACCTTTGAAGTATACAGCAAACCAATGAATATACATACGAATCTAACTTGGAAAAAAACAACCTATTTCCAAAGAGATACATATATATATATTGCTGCTGTTCATAACTAGCAGAACATAAAACCAATGTAGCAGCATTTGAACAAAAAGCCGTACCCAACATTATCATCACTGGCAGACATCACTTCACTGTCCAAAATTTAAAAAAATGATTATGTCTGAAATATAGGAAATTACACAATCAAAGCACTTTTCGACTAGCTGGTGTTTTAATGGAGCCATCGGTTGTTTTAAGCGACGACTTTGCATCACTCTATTTTCTTTAACTCTCTACAGTCTTCATGAAAACTGAACACGGTTAGACTGCTTATCCAGAAAAGTTTGGCTCATTTGACCCACGTCAAATGGAAAAATCAACAAATGCAACAGTAACAAATGAGAACATCTAAGGACATCTTGGGTTATCAACTGTAAGACGAATGAATTCCCAACGCACCGGTTCAGGACGAGCGTTGACAGAGCCTCTCCGTCGACGTCCTCGGCAATGATGACGAGCGGCTTGCGCTGGCTGTTGGCCAGCTCCAGTGCCGGGATCACCGACTGAACGCTCGAGATCTTCTTCTCGCTGAACAGCACCAACGCATCCTGGAATTCACACTTTGCACCTGCGACCGATAACAACAACCAGCACTGCATGACGCCATTCACACAGGCACCATTGCTGCAACGTAGACTAGAAAAACACACCGAAATAAATACAGCAGATGAGCAAATAAATAATGAGATCCGATTCCATATATTTTTTGGTTTGTATGACTTCTATAGTCAGCAAGTCCAGTCTATGTAATTCGGTCAATAACACATTTAACACAGACAATGGATACACAGCACAGGAGACATCGAATGCACTGGTATGGATAGTAAACTACTCCATAAAAGACGAGCAAAAAGGCACTACATGACAGCATCTGAAAGATATATAGCCAGTAGTGAAAAGCACATGGATGAAACTGTCATTTCATGGTAAAACTTTAACTTTGACTGATAGAAACCTATGACAAAATAAATTAATACTCATCTAATGAAAACTGCAATAAAATGTCGTAATTTATATATAATTACCAGTACAGAAGTTCAACATCTCAGTTACAACTGACCTTTTGTTGTGTTCATGAAATACGGAGAGATGTAACCGCGATCAAACTTCATTCCCTCTATCAACTCTAGCTCATCCTTGAGCGTCTTGCCATCCTAAAATACACAACATACACAGCCCTAACCAGTGACACAGTCGAAAAGAAACACCGTTCCCCCAAACATTTTTTGGGGCAGAACACAATTCCCCCAAATTGTATCAAGACAAGGGGAAACAGCAATAAACTAACATTCCGAAAAAAGCTTGCAAAGAAACGAATAGACAAGATAAAAGTCAACAGCCTTTTTATTAAAATAAAATGCCTGATTTCCTATATTGTAGTACTGGTGAACACTCGACTAACACACGTATATTAACAGTTCTAGGTAGTATTTTTACCTACTTGTAAGAAGAGGGGATAGGAAAGAAGGGAGATATTCCCCCAAACAAAAATTTACCATTGAGCCACTGGCCCTAACCACCAACAAATCAAGCAAATAAAACTCATCCACATGGTGCCACAAGTCCCAAGCAAATCACAGTGTTCACAGTGACAGGAAACAGGCTGAGTGTCCACATTCAGTGCACTGGTGGTTGGTGGCATGGCGTAGTTGGTAACACGTTTCGGCTTAAACAAAGTTACTCTATGCCGGACTCAGTTAGTACTGCGATGGGTGACTGCCTGCGGGCAGGTAAACCATCTCGGTGCAAAGCCTGCCAGCTAGGCCGACTCAGCCTTCTACCTTCCGTTGGGACAGTGAAATGAGTAGTAACTCATTTACATGAGTTACGGAAGGTGGGGACCTTGGTACAGCTGACTGGGGTTGCCTAGCCGGCCACTACACCAGTCTGTGTCTGCAGACTGCACATGGTGGCCGTGCGGCAGGCGGCTCTGGTTAGTGATGAAAGCGCATTAGAGGCGTGTGCTGCTCGCGACGATGCGCTATACAAATTGACAACCTTTACTGTAGGGTGGCAATGTCAAGCAAAATGGTTTTCAAAATGCACTCAAAAGTGCTGACAAGCTCAGTAGATCAACTCAGGCCTGAAGGATCAACAACACTGTCACTGATCTAAAACAAAGTTTGCATAAACTCTAAAAATCTGGAACTGAACTAAAAAAAATCTGAGAACATGCAAAGAAAATACCTTCACAGTAATTGTTCCATCTTTTCCAACCTTCTTCATTGCATCAGAGATGATGTCACCAATTGACTTGTCACCATTGGACGAGATAGTCGCAACCTAACGCAAACCACAAACGTGTCATCAACCACCATTTCCTACTAGGGATGTTAAATTTATTTTTTTTCTTCCAAATTCGAACTTCGACTGCTAAAATTCGGCTTAAATTCGAACTTCGTTTATATATTTGTGGAGAAGCTTAAGCAATTTGCGCTTGATGTCTGCACTGTGGGGCAAGATTAAAGTCACAGTACGCACGCCACACGCCGGGAAGCAGTCTATCAACAGTACAATCAGCCAGGACGTCAAGCCATGTCGCGATTGATGTCTGCTCTGTGTCTGGGCCACCAAGATTTGTCACTTTGATAGCTTGCACCAGTATACAACAGCCAGAGGCGCAGTGCAAGACGGAGAGTAATTGAACATAGCAGTGGTATGCAGGAAGGAGAGGGGAGGGGTAAGCAAACACACGGCAAGCGTCACTTGAATTGACGGCTGGCAGTTAACAAAGAAATTGTCACACAGTGCACCGATGAAGTAACAGCGCTCCACTTTCAATCCACTTTCAAGGCAAAACCGTCTGCGTCTAATTAGTGATGCTTGGATTCGAATAGCAAATGGCTGAAAAATGAATACGAATTCAAACTTAAAATTCAAAGTTCGCAAATCCGAACTTTGTTTAACAACCCTATTTCCTGCAGACAGCATCACCATGGGCTAAAAATAATACGAGAGACAGAAAATTACAATTTTTTGACAGAGAGAATCATGGATGCCCAAAATTTCAACTTTGCCTCTCAATGCCCTAAAACAAGGGACTTCCAGTCACAAAATTTGTATTTATGGGAGACAACAGTTTTTCAAAAAAGAAAATTCTCCGACAGGCTAATATTAAGAGGACAGAAGGGAAGGGTAACTACTAACCCCTAACCCTGCAACAATGCCTTGCCACAGCCTATGGATGTCAGTGGAAAATTGTAATAAGTTACGAAAACTAAGTCACACGACATCGATTCCCTTGACTTTTCACCAAGGATTCCAGTCATCAAACCTGTGCAATTTCTTCTGGGGTAGTCACTTGTCTTGACATTGTCTTCAAGTGCTCAACCACAGCATCGACGGCCAGCAGCACGCCTAGTACCAACACAGGCATCAACAGGCATCAGATATGTTGATAAACATCATTTCAGTTGGTGCATTTGCAAACTTGAGTGCAATTAAACAAAGTTAATTAAGAATTACATTTTTTCCTGACAATCATATACAATCTACTTTTGCACAAAATAATACTAATGATGTAGTAGTAGTATCCATAACAAAGACAAAAATTATATTACAATATACGACTATCGTAGTGATGATGATGTGACAGCAACTGAAAGCCTGCAGTGACTTCAGTTCATATGCCAAATGCAAATATCAATTATCAATCTAACTCTGCTTTCGTAAATCAGGTAAACGGACATTAAATATGCATAATGACACTGTTTATACATTAAACAAAAATAAAATGTTCTATCCTAATACATCAATTGGTGTGCATTACTAGAATTATAGCTGCATGAGCCAAACCTCGCCGGATCTCGATTGGGTTGGCTCCTTTGCTGATCTTCTCAAAGCCCTCTTTCGCAAACGCCCGTGCAAGGATCGTTGCGGCTGTAGTTCCATCACCAGCCTCTTCATTTGTGTTGTTAGCAACGTCCTGTACCAGCTTTGCACCGATGTTCTGATACTTGTCTTTCAGCTCGATTGCCTTTGCAACTGTCACTCCATCCTTAGTGATCTTCGGACTACCCCAGCTTTGCTCGAGGATAACGTTCCGACCCTACAACAACACAATACAGCAAAATTCCATCAACAGTTTACATAAACACATTAATTACTTTGTCTGCAGCAGATCAATGAAAATCAGCAAAGTAATTAGTGATTAAGTACAACAGTAAGCCTAGTCATGATGTCCTGTATTTGCTGCACCACGATTCTCTCAAGATTCTCAGTTTCTGCACTAATCTGCAATTGATTTGTAAATGAGTAAAAACTTTGATGGACATATTACATTTTATAATGTTTGTCGTAAAACTTGAAGCAAATGAAACTTTTTCCATAAATTAAATGATACCTTTGGACCCATTGTGATTGCAACGGCATCAGCCAGCATGTCCACGCCCTGCAGCATCTGATGGCGTGCTTCGGCACCAAATCGTAGCTCCTTGGCAGCATAGCCACGACGCTGATGAACCACGGCCGGTGAACAGACTGCTGGCCGCAGAGCACGACGGGCAACGTGAGCAACGACTCTACTTGGAAGGCGCAACATCTTGTGGGAAAATACTGCAATGATTCAACAAAACAAGTACTCAAATAGGGACGAGTGGAGTTTACTGGGCGCCATAGGAATACACCTAACCCTAACCCTAACCCTAATCCTAACCCTATTGGTAGTTATACGGTATATATGCGAAATAATAGGCGCAATGTATTCCTATGGCGCCCAGTAAACTCCACTCTACCCCTCAGATAAAACTTGTCAAAAGTGTTACAGCATTATATCGCCTAGTGAATTACAAAAAAAGATCCGATACGTAGCAGGCTTCTAGAATCATCCAGGTCAAAAGTCGCAATGCACACGTGCATTACGTTATTAGGCCGGATACCGGTAAACTATTTGACTGACTGGATTAAACAAATTTACTGGATGACATAATCATTCACTGTCTTCAGCAAAGAAAACATAAAATATAACAAAGAACTGTGACATTAACCGAACAAATAATGACGCAACAACAATACAAATTCTACGCAAACAGCGCAACTCACACAACTCTGTCAACAATTAACATGTAACACGCTCGTAACCACAACCGGCTAACTTATATAGCACATTTTACTTAGATAAATAGCCCAATAAAAACCAGTCAATTAGTTGCACAACATAATAACTGAATATCTTTTACAAACTGGTATTACATTAAACGTGTGTAATTGCAAATAATAAGTAAATATGCAAAAAATATTATTGTGTTTTGGGGATAAACGAAATAGCAAAAAAACTTTACGTCAACTAATAATAATTGTGTGTTTTTATTGTGCTTCTTCGTGTGTTTTATTCTGTAGATTTTATCACTCCAGGACATTGCTTTTTTGTGTCGTATGTTTTTTCCTGTCTTTTATTTTCTCTTTTTGTGTGCACTGTAGTGTTGTTTGCTACCTTCTGGGTGAATAAAGATGTATTAAAGTAAGAATTAAAAAGGTACCGCGAGCTTAGCAACCGCCGAACATTCTAGATAGCAAGAGCGCATGCGCAATAGGCCAAGTAGCTCAGTACCCACGTGCGTGTCAAGGGCAAAGTTTTTCTGTGAATTGGTGAAGAATTACTCGTTTCTAGTAGTATCCGGCGTTGTCATCATATCGCAGTACGTCAGTTTGTCAGCTAAACAAATGGTAATATCGTACGTACGTTAATTTTGTGTTAGCGTTATTTGATCATCTCATTAAAACACATGATGTACCACCAACCATTGTACCTCGGCATTGTAAGCCTACAACGCATAGCCCTGTTCCAAGTTGTACTGTGTTCACTGATCCACGTGTTTTGCCAATGAACGTTGTACTGGGCTAATATTTACCTCCGCCAAGGAGGTTATGTTTTTGCCAGACTTTGTCTGTCTGTGTGTCAGCAAGATAACTCAAAAAGTTATGGACAAATCTTTCTGAAATTTGAGGGTATGTCGGGAATGGCGGTATGACGAAACACCGCACCGGCCTCACCGACCGCACCGGCAGGAAATTACTTAGCCTAATGTTTAAGCCTTTCAATCTACGTATCTGAAATCTGAGCCGTGTATAACAAGGCTGGAAATTACCACACCGGCGTTTAAAACGACCACTTCGAGCATGGCGGCAGCTGCAGACGGGTTAGGGTTAGGATTAGGGTTAGGGTGCGGTAATTTTCTGCCGGTGAGGCCGGTGCGGTGTTTCGTTGCACCCTCGGGAGTGGCACAAACTACCAGTGATTCAATTTTGAGGGTGATCCGGAAGGAATCCTGGATTCTGGATCACTTTGAAATTTTCGTTACCATTCCTTTCAGTGGGGCATAAGGGAAACCGCTGCAGAACCGAAGATGGTGCTGCCACCTAGCGAACAACATTGCCTCGGCGGAGGTGTGCGGGCTCTGACTGCTTTCTAGTTTCAGTTTTTATTGTACTAAAATGTAATGTTTTCTGTTTTTGTTTGATGATAGTAGTAACCCGTAGTGGATATGACCATGTGGCACTTAGGACTATGAATGTTCTTTTTTAAATATCTTGTATTTATTCTCTGTTTATGGTATATTTTGCAGGCAGGACTTATAAAGCGGTTCGTTCCTCTGTTCGATCGTATCCTCGTGGAACGGTTTGCACCAGAAATAAAGACAAAAGGAGGAGTCCTGTTGCCGGAGAAGTCACAGGGCAAAGTTTTAGAAGCCACAGTGCTTGCTGTTGGACCTGGAGCTCGTAATGAGGTATATACAATTTCTGGCTGGAATGTTGTTGTAAATTTTTTACATATTTTGTGATGATTATGAAGTCTGCACCAGCTTGACATAGTCATTATTGATGGAATTGTTCTACTGAGTCAGTACCTGGACTTTTCGCCATTTTGAAACGCACGCCACATCTGACCGGAATTAGTCACAAAGCTGAAACTTGGCAGTTTTCTTGACTGAGCCATTGTGTATAAAAATGCGGAAAATGGGCTCGATGACATTGTAACTGAAGTTGCTAACTGGCGCCAAAGTAAACATTTCATGCCAAATCGGCCGCCTTGATGTGTGGTTGGGGTCCCGAAAATGCATGGCGTAGAAGCACATTTTTTAGACATACCGTACCGCATCAAAGCAAATCGTCTGAGACATAATTATTTCTTGAAAAAATTTTAGCTATTAAGATCACATGACTAGACTTAGTTTATTCGCGTGATAATCCAGTCTAAAAGACTGTTTTAGGCTCTAGCCCATAAACGATGACCCAGAAGAAAAGTGTTGGGGACAAACGTTGTTTATCTTGGCCTGTTCTATCCTCTAGCATTGACGTTAGGGCTTCAAGTTTACAACTGAGTTCACCAGATGGCGCCAAATTGTCGAAGTCCAAAATATCACCTACAGTGGGTCTCTTTATGGGCTCAGAACCCCGACTGTGTTTTAACTACCCCGTAAGTCTATACGTGGTTGGAAAAGAGTGTGAATACTCTCTCATATGGTAAAATATCGTTTTGTCGATCTTTCACCTATCTGAAGTAAATGGGTTTGAATATTAATTGAGCAACAAGTAAAAACATGACGAAAATCTTTGACCCCCAAAATTTAAGGGTGTGGGGCGGTAGGGTAGGTATCTTGATTGAATTTGGTAAAGACTCTGAACATTGATCCGCATACACACGTAGAACTTTCTGGGCCATCCCCTGAAGTAATGACAATTTTTGGAACATTTGGTCAAAATTGGCAAAAAATCGGGTGGGTCAATTTGCGGGTTACAGTACCCAGATATGTTTTGACCACCCCACGCTTCTGTACCTCACTGCAAACTACTAATAACTTTCTATCTTTTGTTAAATTTTGACTCGTCAAAAATGTTTCAGTTCCAAGAACCATTGGTTTAAATTTTGTGAAGACAAAAGTGAAAAAAATGATGAAAAATTTTGATCCCCAAAATTTTTACAGGAGAGGGGTCAGGATCAGCATTTCGGTCGAATATGATAGCAACCATAAACTTTGGCCCACATACACACCTATAACTTCCTGGGCCATCCTTTGAATTAATTACAATTTCTGAAAACTTTTGTCAAAAATCACCAAAAAATTGGGTTAACATTTGTGGGGCAATTTGTTGGAAATGGACCCAATTTTTAAAGTTTTTATCCTCGTATTAACATTATTGACCTATAGCCAACAACCTGGCGCAAAAAGCGGATTGATATCACCTACAGTTTCTGAGATCTGCTGCACAGCGCATTTAACCCCTAGAAAAGGGGAAAAAAATTTTCAACATTTCTCCCCCACGTAAACTTTTGGTGTCTGAAATTTTACTTGTGTACGGGCCAAGTGGTGCCTTATCTGCGAGAAAAATTTTTGTACCCCATCTCTCCTAATGGAGGAGATATGAGGGGTTAAAAATTTTTCTTTTCTCTTTTTCTGTACAACCCACATTTACCAGATTCACCCAAAGTTTCACATGCTGCTAGTCTTTGACCTCCCTTACAATCTCTGAAAATTTGGTGAATGTAGGGTCCATAGTTTTTTTGCTAGACCAAAAAACACGGCTTGAGCGGATTGCAGGTCTAGGCGTAGTGGATTTCCTCTAAAACGGCGTCTTTATGTTCTGCTGGACACTCATTTACAGTGCGTTTCATTCTTTATCTGGTCATAGTTTAGCTTAATTTTAACTTTATAATAGTTAGTCCGCCCTGAAGCGATAGCTTGCAGGGGGGGGGGCTTATGTTTTACTGCAGATTTTTTCTTCAACGCGAGATCTTCGAGATGCGTTGGCCGATCAGCGTGAAATTTTGCATGGTGATCACTACTAGGCTGAATTTTATAATGCCAGTCCAAAGTATTGGGGTGCCCATCCCAAAAAAATTTAGGGCCCAAAAACATGCAGAATTTGGTGCAATTTCTGATGACTTCAAAGTTCGACGGAGAATATCTCTGGAACGGATGAAGATATTCAAAATCGGATAAGTACATGATCAACCGTGATTCCTCTTGTGTTAGGCGAAACAAGTCCATGCGGTAAACTTCAGTCCAGTTACCTTGGAGATCTGAAGGTCAAACTGTACTCACTTTTTAAAAACAGCCTTTTTCGAAAGACAGTATTTCGGTCCGTAGGGGTGTTGCGCCCCCAAATTTTTACACGCGCTAGAGAATGACCAAGTCTTATTAGCGCACCTTCCACTGGGGATGGGGTCCCCCTTACATTTTTTCAAAGGGGGTCCAAAATTGGCTCAAACTTTAGCATATCCATGTCTATAACTTTGGGGGTAGTGGCCTTAAGGTTGGCATGATCACTTATGTACATATTTTTGGGTGCCTGCATCGCAGAAATTTGAGAAGGCCAAAAACTTGAAAATTTGGCCCGATTTTGGACGACTTTCGACTTTGACCGCGAATATCTTAAAAACCAATCGAGACATCAAAAATTGGAAACAAACCTGATCGACAATGATCCCAGCAAAAAAAATCTGGTGAACTTTGGTCCACTAACAAAAAAGTTGCAGGCGTGGATGTTGACCCACCCTAAGTCACAATCGTTCTGCGTGTGCTAATGCACTTGACTTCGGGCCACGTGAGTTTGCTGCCAGGGAAATTTCAACCCCTTGAGTTAATCCCCCAATTGGACTTAATGCGCCAGGTGGACTCACATTGGGCTTTGCCACATATTTCTACTTAGCTAATAGAATACAGGTAGAGACAGACATTGATATTGTATGAATGGAGAGATTGTCATGAGTTATTTTGCACAGCAGCAGTGACAGTAACTGCAGATAACTGTGTATCCTGGTATGTTTGTTGTTACAGAAGGGTGAATTCATTCCTCCATGTGTTGGTGTTGGAGAAAAAGTACTTCTACCAGAATACGGTGGCACAAAGATCAACTTTGATGATAAGGTACCATATCATAATACTAGAAAGCAGTCAGAGCCCGCACACCTCCGCCAAGGCCATGTTGTTCGCTAGGTTGCAGCACCATCTTCGGTTTGGCAGCAGTTTCCCTTATGCCCCATTGAAAGCAATGGTAACGAAAATTTCAAAGTGATCCAGAATCCAGGATTCCTTCTGGATCACCCCCAAAATTGAATCACTGGTAGTTTTTGCCATTCCCGACATTCCCAGAAAATTTCAGAAAGATCCGTCCATAACTTTTTGAGTTATCTTGCTGACACACAGACAAACAAACAAAGTCTGGCATAAACATAACCTCCTTGGCGGAGGTAAAAATATTTGTTGCTTTCTGTAGTTGAATACAATAATCTGTCCAGCGATAAGCGGCCAAGGAGAAATATTTAGTTACAAGTCTGAACAGAGTTATGTATGGATTTTTTTGCTTTATTATACTGTTTATCACACAGTGTTTTTGCTCACATAAAATAAGTTCTCATGCCTGTTTTACATTTTTTCAGTGAAGCCTTATTTACATATTTTCAAGATGTATATCAATAATTCATTATTTCTGCTATTTTTTTTATTTGAAATTGTTGGAAAATTATTATTGGTTCTGTGAAAACTTGTAGCCTTAGCTCTGGTGATTGTAATCCCGGGATTGAATTCTCAATTCTACAATCCGGGATTAAGAAATTTGTAATCCTGGAATCCCGTTGTTGGGATTAGGCTTACAAACTGGTTGTTATTTTGGTATTGATACACTTATTTCATGTATAGGATGTTGTGCAACGTGTATTCAAATCGTAGAGTGACTGTAACTTAGTGTTGTTATGGTTTCCCACTGGCTAAAGCCGTCGGTTTCAGTTCAGTTTGGGGGAAAACCACAGTTTCGGTCGGTTTCGATTTCGATTTTCTGCCAGTGCCGTGAATTCTAGACGTTGCAGCTGAAAACCAATTTAATCTTTGCCAAAACAAACTAACTGCACACTATTACCTTTGCACTTGGAAAACAAAGCAAAATTTTGAAAGGTGTGAGTTTAAACTCATGTGATTAGTGAAAAATGAGAAATATAATTCATAATCTACGCCGTAAACAACCGGAAGTACAACACTGAGGAAAGGGCCAACTAAAATTCATCACAGCCGCAGATAAACATCGACCCAAATGAATTCAGCCCAAAGTAAGTAAGTAAGTAAATATGTATCATAATTTATGTTAAACTATATTAACCTCAAACGCATTTGGTGTGCTACCCCAGAGACAACGCCAACATATTTCATCTGACTTAGCTGTATAGATCACCATCACCAATATGGTCTGATGCTGAATGTATTCAGCTATTCATCAAATTATAGAACTTAAATGCTTTTTTGAATGTCGCAGGAGTATTACATCTTTCGTGATGGTGACATTCTCGGAAAGTTTCTCGATTCTGAGTCTGCTGCAGCGCGGATGGCAAGCTGAACTGTTTCGTTGACCGTTGGAACGTTTGCTATCAGACTGACTTGCAAGAGACGAACAGTTATAGCGGTGTTGAATGCATTGTTATGACATTGCAGTTTCTCTTGCTTACCAGTCATTACATCTTGTTGCTGTTTTAAGTTATAGGGAATATTTGATATGAGGTTGTTGTAATTGAAATTTCTTGTTTCATCTTGTTCATTTATGTTTGTTTTCATTTTTCGATCAGTTTTTCTTTTAACGTAAATGCAATTGGTTTGTTGCTGCTTTATTTCTTTCTAAAGTGTTTGTGGATATGCGTTGATGTGTATCGTAACTAAGCAGTGGATTTTGAACAATATATTTGTGGAATCAAGTGAGCATTCTTTGGCTTTTTTTGTTGTATTAGTTTTCTCTGCAGTCTAACACTAATGAAAATATCTTTGGACAAAAATAATTTGTTTTTCTTGTGCACAAACAATGTTCTTGTACAGAGATGGTACAAAAATAACAAAAGCTAAGACTGGACTGACTGCACTGTTACACAGTGGGGTGATGGGCGATTGCTGTTTAAAATGGTGGTATATGTAACGATTATTGCACATCTTTAGCAGAATGTCGCTGAAGGAATTTTGAAAATTGGTAAAATGATCACAAAAACCTGGTGGTTTATATTTCAATTTGGAGTGTATATTATTATTCAGCGATCATGCAGCTTGTTTGTTACCACTTTGTTGTAAACTGAAGCAGCTGCTCTTTGAACTTTTCTAGGCCGTGTTTGTATTTGCAAGATTTGGAAAAGCATTTTTTCAGAGATCGTTTTGCTTCTTTTGCTTCATATATGAGGTATGCCATTGCTACCAATCTAACTACATTCATTTCATATGATGAATGATTTCGACCAGAAAAATAGCAGACAAGTTTAATGCAGCACACGTAAACTGAAGGAATTAAAATGCTTATACAAACTGAAATAAAATGTGTAATTTGAGCAAAGCTCACGTGAAGCGCAACAGCATCGGTCCTGCAGTACACATACAATATGCAATAAAGTGATAATGCATCTTGAAAGGGTACCCAAATTTGATGCCTCCATGCCGAAGACTCGTTGTACCTAGGAGGTTGAAACTTGTATGGTTAAAAATGTACGTTCTGTGCTAAAAATGTCATACACAAGTTGTTAGATCTATCTTAAGTAATTTTGATGCAATTAACTCCACAGCCGAAATTGCGAAAAAAAACTCTAAAACCCCCTATTTTGGAGGTTCAAGGTTGTCGATGTTAACACCACTAAAAAGCTCATTGCTATTGCAGCATGTCTGTGCCTATCTGCAACTGTTTTCACGCTAGACGAGCCAATAGCGGTAAAAAAAACCACTCAGTTAGGTACCCGTTTTTGATGCCTGCAACTTGCACTGCTAAAAGCCACGTGCGTTTAAAGGCGAAACATATAATGTCTTGGTCTATCTCGAGCTATTTAGTGCAATTCGCTGCTGAAATGTGTGTTGCAGCCCGAAGTCACAAAAACTTCACTACAACCTCTTATTTTGGAGGTTCAAGGTCATCAATGTTGATACCTTCAAAAAGCTTGTTGTCTGTGCTTGTTGTGATACGCAGCATGTCTCTGCCTATCTGTAACAGTTTTCACGCCAGACAAGCCAATAGCGGTAAAATAGACTTTTGCAGAGGTAGCCCTCTTTCACGCCCTCGTTCGACGGGAACCCCCTCACTCAGTGACACAAAATTTTTGTCACAGAAAACTAGTCTTTGCAGAAGTCCACATTGAAGATTTCGTATTTCTGTTTTGCACTGTTTTGATACAGCTCCAGGGTGTGACAGGTGGACAGATAGACGCCTCGTTGATAGCTAAAACGCGCGAAGCATTTATGGTGTCGACGTCGAGCGTAACAAAAAGCCCAGCTATTGCTAGGGTGGTGCCGACCGTACTCGTTGTCACTGATCTTGAAGGTCATCCAAGGTCGATGATTTTTGTCATCTGAAAGGGCGTATGCCACTTCCTATTAGTGATCGATAGCAACTTAGGCTCTATCTTCCACCGTTTAGCCACAGTACATCCGTGACCGACGGACGACAATCATGACAAAGGGCCGACCTTAACCTTACAGCTTAGCAGTCGGCCAGAAAATTTAAGAAGCCAGTTCGTCGTTATGAGCGAACCACAAGCGTTCGATAAACGCAGCTATAGGGTAAGGTGCATTGTACGTCATGCACGAGTGAGAACGTCAAATCGTTTCGACCTGACTGCTCCATTCGCCCTTCACGCTGCCATTTAAATATGAAGTAAATGAATCGCGATGTCGCTCAAGTGTATACTATGCGGCATCAAAGTGTGCCACGCGATAAGGAGTTATAAGCTGGTGATGCGCGGCACGAAATTCTAAACTCTACCTTTGATCTGTGAATCAGGCAGAGACGAAAGTTATAGGCTACGCTAGGGCGTGTGTTCAAAGCGGTAGAAATTAGATGAGTTGAACTCAAGTGAAATTTCAGTTAAGTTATGTCTATTTTTTTCCTTAAGGGACAGAACCAAACTTGAAGGTTTGAAACTGTAAGGTTTGGCATTCACGGCACCGTCTTAAACTGGTTCAAATCATACTTGTCATCTCGCTCTTTCCGTGTCCGCTGCTCTGGTAATCTGTCTTCCCCACATGGTTCTCTCTATGGTGTACCTCAAGGCTCTGTTCTTGGTCCTTTACTATTCATCCTGTATACCACCCCTCTCAGCACTCTCATTTCATCTCATTCCTTAAATCCCCACCTCTACGCAGATGACACTCAGATCTTCCTCTCTTTCCGCCCACCTGATTTCCATTCTAATCTAACTCACCTTCAGGATGTCTTGCAATGTATCTCTTCCTGGATGACTGCTAACCTACTAAC
>Ga0209367_1006470_pt1 | contig 16198 bp, 9 predicted proteins | sample WorMetLIZISLAND2_FD_187412 | JGI IMG/M metagenome (GOLD analysis project Ga0209367, IMG submission 187412) | Marine gutless worms symbiont microbial communities from Max Planck institute for Marine Microbiology, Germany - Olavius geniculatus... ... | reverse complement strand
CGCTGGGGCAGCTCACGACGCTTCCCCAGCCCCCCTAATCGGCTGGGGAGGGGGAAACCCCCTCCCCATTCTCCACCCCCTCGACGCCTACGGCGTCTCGGTCTCGTAGCCCCTGCTAATTGGGGGGTGTCTCCATCCTTCAGGGGGGATGGAAGGCCCTGGTTACAGCCAAAACTTTTTTCACTGCATCAAACATTTCTGCGACTTGAGTTAATGAGTAATTAACAGCAGCAATATGTTACGTATAGAAGTGGGTAATAAGTACGCAGAACGAACTTATACCACTCCAGACGGTGGTCTGACCTACTTATACCGTGATCAGATCGCATACCGTAGACCACGCGTAGACCACAAAAAAAAACATTATAAAAGCATGGATGAAAAACGTTAAACAGCAGATGTTTCCAATCGCTACTTTTTACTGCTTTGTGACGCACGACTGCAGACGTACGTTATGAAAACAGTAGCCCCAACTGGTGCGAGCTAATCGTGGTGACATTGCATTTTGTACGTTAGGCCTAATGGTGTTTGCAAATATTAACTTCGATGTGCTTCGCTGAATGTGGGTTTTCGTTCCGACGGGATTTTGTTTCGATGACTTGTTGCCTGAGCATTGCACGCGTGTGTACGTTGTACAGTTACTACGTGGTGGCTGTGGACTTCGAGGCTTATCAGGGGGGCGCGCTACCTCGCCAGCCGGCCTGGGTTCAGTCGATCGTCGAAGAGTCCAGCAGAATGCGACTCCGAAAACTGCCAATCACCGAGCTTCAGATACACGAACAGTTCACCAGATACTTTGGCTACAAGCGCGCCGTCAAACTACGAGTACGAGAAATTCAATATACATTTATCGGTTTCGTGGCAAAGGGAATTCGGGTAGGCCTACTCGGAATTTCAATATCGCCTCTGTTAAATTGTCCCAAAATGCGAGTTTTGTATTTTCGGACGCACATTTTTCGAGAGGATTTTTCGACAATTTCTCGACAGCCAGAAATTTATAGTAAACAATTGTCCTCCTTTTCTCCCCGCTGACCCTCCCTGCTGCCACGACGCAACACCACCGATATACATTTCAACCTTTGTTTTGATTTTACCTGACGGTATACTTGGTACGTTCTGGCCATAGATGTTAAAAAAACATTGATTTGCAAGTAAAAAAAAAACATAAAAAACACTTTTATAAAAAAAAACATTATAAAAGCATGGATGAAAAACGTTAAACAGCAGATGTTTCCAATCGCTACTTTTTTTCGCCATTATACACGCAAAGAATACCTAACTCAGATAATTAAAAACAAACACCTACCATTTGTAAAGACTAAAAACCGGAATGTACTAAATGTACAGATCAAAACAGATGAACGCAATTTGCCCATGAGAAATAAATCATATTTGTAATTTTGTACGTTTATGTTTTAACAAAAACAAGAAACACGACATTAGAAAGCACAAAAAACATTAAAAACATAAAAAACATTAAAGATATAAAAAAAACATTTTAAAAATAAAAACCACACAAAAACATGTTTCTTAAACTTTTACAAAAGACATAAAAATGTTTTTTTAACATCTATGGTTCTGGCTATTGTTACGCTTTGTTGTCTGTTGGTTGTTAGTCTGTCTCCAATGTTGAAATACTGTGGTTAAACGATACGTCGTAGGAGTTCGGTCATAGTATCGTTGGATAGAACGTTGCTATGAGTTTTTGGAACCTGACAGCAAAAGTGACGTTATCAAAGACTTTTGTGTTCAAGGCTAAGGCTAAAAACTAAGGGCTTTATAGAGGCATTTAAGAAGTTTTGCACCTAGACTATAGCGCTCCAAGTCGTTTCTGCTAAACTCTCTATGACGTCACAAATGACACTGACGTCACATACACTTCGATGTAATGCCAGAAAATGAAAAATATACTTTTACTGGTGTATAGATTTTGAGAAGTTTCCAGTCGCGTTGCAGAAAGCGTTGAGCGCCACTTGTGTGGTGAATAATCTACGTATATTTGTTACTATAGGCTAGGCCTGTGTAGAAAAGTTCGTGAAACATTGCGTGGTCTGTGATGCGGTAAATAAATAGAACGTGTCGCTGGGTCTGCGAGCGGCAGCACAGCGTGGCCTGGTGTCGGTGTTTCAATCGCTGGCCGCGAAATGTCCGCGATCGCGCCTCGGCAAACACGACGAGACCGGTATGACGTTGCTGCACCACGCAGCAGTCTACAATCGACCTCACGTCATCAGTGCGCTCGTACAACAGTTCGGGCAGGACGTCGACGTTCGCAAGATCGGCTCAGTCTTCGCTGCCGGTTTGTGCCTATTGCTACGCTTTGTCGTCCGTCCGTCCGTCCGTCCGTCTGTCTGTTTGTCGTCTGTCGTCCGTCGTCTGTAGCGTGCTGGTACACCTCGCAAAAGAAATCAACATACGCAAGATCGGCTCAGTCTTCGCTGCCGGTCTGTGCCTATTGCTACTCTTTGTCGTCCGTCCGTCCGTCTGTCTGTTTGTCTGTCGTCTGTCGTCCGTTGTCTGTAGCGTGCTCAGTTTTCGCTGCCGGTACTTTTTCACGTCTCGACTTATTATGTGGCTAGCTGTCTTAAGGAACAAATTTTATTAGACTGACCTCTCCTGTTGCGAATTTATCAGTGACAGGCGAAACACTTCTTTTATTTAATTTTCGTCACGTCACTTTTTCTTTCCTTACTTATTTGCACTTTTTCTCTGCTTTCTCCGTTTCTTTCTGTATTCCTTTTATCCTCTTTGCCGACTGTACTTAAGTAGCTCAAGGGTCCAGCTTATGGTGCGAGTTGTCGTCTGTCCGTCGTCGTCGTCTGTAACGGATGTATTGTGACTAAACGGTAGGTCTTAAGGAAAAACGGGTAATTAGTTTTGTGTCATCAACGTAGGAAAGCAAAATTTCAGCAATATAGTGCAAGGGAAATGTTTTCAAATTTGGGGTTGAATGGAAGAGGTAGGAATGGTGTGCGTTTTTAACTGAAAAATGGCTATATCCAGGCTTGCCGTGGATATGAAATTTCTCATCCATATCCATATCCACAGATTTTCCGTGGATATCCGTAGATATATCCGTATCCACAGACGTCTATCCTGCGTACTTGTAGCCTTCAAATTTTAAGAAAATAGAGCAGTGCAAGAGCGTCCATCCTCTCCTCCCCCCCAAAAAAAATTATATTCTTTTTTGGAAGTTTCTAAAAATAAGCAAAAGTACAAAACAAACACACATTTGCATTAAAATATGAAATGAGTTAAATATTTCCCGACTTTCGTGTGAATCTACATAATTTTACTGCTTCTGTTTTTCGTCAACCGTTAGGTCGAGCCTTGGGTACAATATGTCATCTGTCAGTTTGTAACCCATGTATTGTGGCTAAACGGTACGTGGTAGGGGTCGGCGACAGTATGTTGGATAAGGCGGTAGCGACTTCCTATAGGCTTTTAAAAGTAACCATGTCTTTATCTGCAGCGATTTGGCCGCAATTTTGAACGCAGTGTTGCTGCCTTTACCCGTCAACAACGTGCGCCGAATTGCCGTATCATATCCTAGTGTTAATTTCAGCGTTCGATATATCAGCGTCGCCATAGCGTGTATGAGACTGCAGTCACTCTAGGAAATCGTTTACTTTTCAGGGCGGAATTCGGACGCTGGCCTTCGGATGTAGGCGGTACGGTCGGCTCACCCCAGCAACAGCTAGGATTCTTGTTTTCCAAGGCGCAGGTTGCATTCATGTACAGCCTGTACGCCTAGGGTGGTGTAAACGTTTTTGAGCACACTTGGTTTGTACTTCCTACTAGCATTACACGTATACGTTATTAAGCAAAAATACAATTTTGTTACCATCAGATAAATACCATATAAACTCAGAAATGGATAAACCTTTTGTTGCCCAACCAACAGCATTAAAGCACTAAAGATTTGTTGCTGCTATAGTGCTAATAAATGAATGTAGGCTAACTATATAATGACGTGCTCATGTAACTGATTATTCATTTGCCTCAATAACATAAATAAACGAGTAAATGAAGAGTAAGAACGACAGACAGGGAAATATTATACAGAGACAAAGCATATAAAGATTGAATTTAATTAGCAGGTGCGCCAGCTTAATATCCATGATGGATATCCATGGATATCCATATCCACGGCAAGCCTGGCCATATCTCGGAAACGGTGAGAGATACGGCCGATGTTACTGCTAATCACTAATAGGAAGTGTCATATGCTCTGTCAGATGCGATGAAAATCATTGACCTTGGATGACATTGAAGGTCACTGACAACCAGTACGGTCGGCTATCGCAGCGACACCTGGGTCTCTTGTTCTTCCTTTAGTTTTTACTTCCTGCGTTTAGGATTTAGACATGTGTCATATGCTCTACTCGTGTGTGTGGCGTGTGTAGGACCGACGCCTCTACACCTGGCAGTGCGCTGTGGATCGGTTGACGCAGTAGCGGCCCTGCTGTCGCACTGTGCTAATATTCTGCTGACAGACGAGCACGGTTGGACGTCGGTTCACCACGCGGCGTACTTTGACCAAACGCGCATCCTCCGCATGTTGACGCGTCGCAATGCTTCACTTGTCGAACTGCCCACTGCCGACGAGTTAGTTGTTAGCCGACCGTACTAATGCTTATGGCATAGTGTTGTGTCCTGCGGTCTGTCTGTCGTCTGTTTGTTACAGTGTCGTAGCCAAAAATGTGAATTGGGGGAATTCGCTTCTCGTCCCCTCGCATTCTCTTTTTTTCTTTCGCCCCCTCTTTTTTCTTCCTCTCTTTTTTCTCCTCTCCTTATTTTCCCCTTTCTTTCCTTTTCCAGGTCTTCTCTTTCTCTTTTTTTCCTTAGAAGTAGGACCTCTAAATTTTAAGTTCTCCAGCGCAGTGTGGGGCGAGCCTCAGCCGAAATCAAATTTGGTGCATTCTAGCTTTAAAATATGCGATGCGGTGGCAACAACTTTAATTATTTTCCGGAGAATCAACTGACCGAATTGGCAATTTTGTGCAGTTTACAGGCGTACTTATGCCTTGTTTGGAGGATTAGGGGGACTTGGGCTTCCTGCCCCTTTGAGTATGCCTCTGGTCTGTTACGTATGTGGCTAACATAAGTTAAACGAATTTTCAGCCATTTATGGCACTTAATGAATGAATGGCCTATTTTGTGCTGATGTGTCGTTAAGAAACTACTCACTCGCCGTGCGTAATTTTGTAGACAATACAATACACCTTCGCACGACATTACTCGCAAGAGGATGTGCGCATTATTGGAAAAGAAAAAAAGAAAAAAGAAAGGAAGTTTTAATCCCTTTCTCCCGGACGAAAGTGCCACTGGCAAAAGGCGCCATTGTGCCATTCGGCAGATACGTACATTTGTGGATACCTGACTACCGCCCAGTGAAACATTGTGTTAGATGGGGCCTTGTCCCTTAAGGTTAAACATTCTAGCGTAAACTTGCATTTATTGCCTTCGCCAAGGAGGTAATGTTTTTGCCAGACATTGTTTGTTTGTTTGTTTGTCTGTCTGTGTGTTGGCAAGATAAGTCAAAAAGTTATGGACGGATCTTTCTGAAATTTTGAGGGTATGTTGCGAATGGCACAAACTACAGGTGATTTAATTGGGGGTGATCCGAAAATTTGAGCTAATGCTCACGAGACGCGCGGTTAACATGCTTGGCGGAGGTCTGCACTCTCCGAGTGCTTTTCTAGTTTACTTATGATTTACCAGGCCAGGGGCAGTACACAGCGATTTCGCATTTTACCGAATTACTTGAGTTATTTGCTAACCTCTAGAATGTTACTGCTAGGTTGAAGTCGAGTGCGTTACTGCTGGCCACCAGATCAGGCGCGCTGTCGACGCTGCAATGTCTCACATGGCAGGTGACGCTCCGTAACTCCGAGATGGGTGTTCTGTGCTGCTAGGTTGAAGTCAAGCCCGTTGCTGCTGGCGGCTAGTTCCGGTGCGCTGTCGACCGTGCAATGTCTGCTTGAACTCGCTGCTGACCTGCTGCGTACTGATCAACTGGACAACAACGTAATTCGCCTGGCCGCCCTGAGATGCCACGCCAACATTCTGGACTACTTCAGCCAACAGCAGCATCAGCAGCAACAGCTTGATGTGTGGGGCATTCTCGTAGGTCCGTCACTCTCTTCGCTCGTTCTGCACCGTCCTACGCGTATATTTCACAAGGTAGTGTAGCAACGCAATTAAGGTTTGGCGGTGGGACGTTAAACAAAGATGCGTCATTGCAGATGTTCAACGGAATGCGCCAGCGTACAAGAAAGGTAAAGGTAAAGGTGTTGTACGAATAGCTTTTAATAGGAAATTCGTCACAGAGCTAGAGAACGTCACCTGCCATATGGGATCACAGTGTTACCTGCCACCCGACACAAGTGAACGCGCCCCGCTTTAACCCCAGTCAGACTGGCCTATAATCGGTTAATATTTGGCGACGATATGGACAGGGACTTATTTTATGATATGTTTACTTGGCCAAATCCAAATGACCTCTCCGTGACATCTCCGCGACACAGTCAGTGTGACGTAATGTACCTTTTATGGTTTGTAGCTGTTTTCGATGTGCTTGCCTTTGAATGTTGCCGTTAACATGCCGTTATAATAAACTGATGTTTTGTACAGTTCGTACATTGCTACTCGAATTAGGCCCCTACTGTTGATGTCTGGCTGTATGCTGGTGGGTGCAGATATGATGCTAGCTGATGACGTGCGATGCCGAGACGCTTCAGTGAGATCTATTGAAGTACTGACCAGCTGCAGACCTGACTACTGGAAACAACTGATAGATGCAGGTCTTACTCGCTAGGCCGCATTACTTGTCTTGCACGTCCGTCTGTCCGTCTGTCTGTCCGTCTATGTTTCTGTTGCAATCATTTTTAATTACTCTAGACTACAAAGTGATTGCCAGTTAAGCATAATGTGCAGCTTAATGTGCTGTTCTGATTTGTGCTCTGACGTTTTTTAAAAAGAAGTGCACACGGCATTGCATCCATTGTACTACAATATCGCAACCGCTTTTGGTGTGCAATTTCATGTCCGGCATTTTCAGCGCCCCCGCGTGCTACTGTATTTGCCATCTACATCTACTGTATTGGCAGAAAACCCTACTGCAAAAAGTGATACAGAGAAAGTTGCGCCTCTTCGGCCACATTCTGCAGAATGGACGACAGCAGAAAGATAAAGACCCTGGTGTTCGGAATGATGGATGGTTCAAACAAAAAAGGACGGCCTCACCGAGAATGGTCAGATGACATTGAGCAGTGGTGTGGGACAACCCTGCAGGAGTTAAGCCACGCTGCCTTAGATAGGCAGCGGTGGGCAGCGATAGTAACAATGGCGTCAGACACCAACGGGTGTTGAACCCACGGTTGTCGATGATAATGATGATAATCTACTGTATATAGACGGAGTGTCTGCTCTGGTGCAAGTATTGCGGCAGCAGACTGATGACTCGGTGACTGAGGGAGCTGGCGGTCACGAGCCAGGCTCGGGTCAGTTGCGGCGTCTGCACGGCGTCGTTGCCGCTGTACTCTGCAATGTTTCACAACACGGACCCATCCGCCAAGCACTCGCCGACGCCCACGCAGCGCCCACGCTCGTACACCTACTCAGGTTAGAGCGACCGACCGTTAAATGCTATAAATGTACAAAACATCAGTTTATACACTTGTTAACGGCAACATTTAAGGACTTGCACTTCGAAAACAGCAAAAGTTACAAAAGGTGATGATATTGAATGAAAATGTCGTCTGCGCCAGTGACCTTCACCTCAGGGCGTGCCTTAGGCGGAACAGTCGACTTTTACACAGGGGTGATGCGCAGTAAAGCTGACAATATTAAAATTTGTGTAATAATAATTGTAATCGCGATTATGTATTAAAATTGTAATTTTCACAGTTCACCGTTCAGCCTGTGATAGCTATTCGTAGGAAACCCATCTTAGAGGTAGGCTACAGAGCGTCACCTGCCGTATGTCGGCGGCGACTTTCGTGATTTGTGTCCGCGACTTTCCCGGCCGCGGGGAAGTTTCGGTGAAAGTCGGCGTAATGGAATTTGGGCTTTACACGTGAACGCAACACCAACCCATCCGCCAAGCACTCGCCGACGCCAACACCGCTTCGACGCTTGTACACCTACTCAGGTAGACGTATTTTCGCGTACAGAGCGACGTAACTGAACTGATCTGAGCTGACACGGTTTAGTTTTTGACGAACTGATCAACGGCAATCACGGCGAGCCCATCGTTCATCGGTTGACGGGTACGCAAGTGTAATTCTGTAGGCCACCGACGCCGTTAAAAGGTGCCTACTGTAATGCATTACTGCTTGCCCATTCGTCAGTTCGTCAAAAACTCCAGTTCCGTCAATGTACGTCGCTCTACATAGACGCGTCTTAAGAGCTTTTCTATACGCGCATCTGCTGCACAACTGCTCCGTTAACATGCACCGTTTAGGCAACGGCGTAGCCAAAATGTGGCTTTCCTTTCTTTCCCTTTCCTTTTTCCCTACCTTCCCTTGTTTACCCTTTCTTTTCCTTTTCTCTCTTTTCTTCTTTTCCTTCTTCTCCCCTTTCGTCTCTTCTCCAGTTTTCTTCCCCCCTCTGCCCTCTCTTTTTTTCTATTCTTCTCTCCCTTTTTATTTTTTTCACTTCTTTCCCGTTGCCCCCCATCTCTTAAAAGTAGTACCCTTCATTTTAGCTACGGTGTTAGGGGAGCGCTGTAAGCTCTCCCAGCGAGAGTATATGTGGCGGAGCTTCAGCCGAAATCGATTTGGTGCACTAGGTCCATATACAGCCTTAAATATATGAGATAGGCCTATAGCGGCAACAATTTAACACTTTTTTTCGAGTGCAGACCCTCACTATAGGCTCGTTATGCCCCATTTCTCAAAGTTCTGTATCTGCTGGTGCCTAAAAGATGCGGTTCTGCACTGTTTGTGTGCTAGGTTTGGTAACGCAGTTTGTGCGGATTCAATAGACATAGCGTCGAGGGCAGCCGTAGTCATTGCAGACCTTGCTGATGCCGGGGATTTCCAGCGGCGAGCTATTGCAATCGACAGGTCATAGATTTACTACTAGTACTAGATCTATAGGGGTTCACTTCAGTGGCGTCGTGGGACTGACTTTTGCCTCTCAATTTTTTACCCCAAAAAATTTAAAAAATGAAGCTGAAAATCCCCCATACTGGGAAAATTAACGGGCACCCATAGGAGAGACCGACTTTGGTTGAGACGCTTTCAGTCAAAAGATCGTCTGAAAATTTATTGCGTTCAGTTGTAGGCCTATGACTTATAGAGCTTCTATTATTACTGTATTCATTTAGCAACAAAAGTAGCCTAATAAGTTTGAGTAGCAAAATTGTGTTTTGTTTTGTGAAAAAGTACGAAAAATAACAAGTATCCTAATGTCTCAATCAACCCCGAGTCCGTATACTGATTGAGACAACGGCGGTCTTGGTTGAGACGTCAAAATTATGTTGAAATTAAGGCTTCATAAATCGAGGTTAGTGGCGTGGCGTAGTTGGTAACGCGTTTCGGTTGGTAACGCGTTTCGGCTGAAACGAAGTTACTCTATGCCGGGCCCGGTTAGTAGGCTACTGCGATAGGTGACTGCCTGCGGGCAGGTAAACCATCTCGGTGCGAAGCCCGCCAGCTAGGTCGACTCAGCCTTCTACCCTCCGTGGGACGGTAAAATGAGTAGTAACTCATTTACATGGGTTACGGAAGGTGGGGACCTTGGTACAGTTGACTGGGGTTGCCTAGCCGGCCGCTGCGCCAGCCTGTGTCTGCAAGCTGCACACGGTGGCCGTGCGGCAGGCAGCTCTGGTTAGTGACGAAAGCGCACTAGAGGCGTGCGCGTACTCGCGACGATGCGCTATACAAATTGACGACTTTTACCTACCTTTTTTATCTGAGGAGTTACCAATAATCAGTGTGGGAATTAGCTCAAATGAACTAAAGAGGTCAGATGCCGAAGTGTTTTGTGAAATAATCAGTGGTGTCGTAAACTGAAAGTGTCCCAACCAGCCCCGGTCTCCCCTAACGTTGCCTGGTGTCTCAACCAACTCCGACGAGGGTGACCCAGCTTCGCGACTCATAGCAGTTGCATTATCTTTCATAAATTGATCGCGCGTACGCTTTTGATAATCTTTATTTCACCAGGCAAACATTGGTAGACAAAAAAAACAAACAAAAAACAACAATATAGAGCTAGACTCAAAGAACTGTCATGTTGAGCAATTATCTATAGAGACAGCAACATCGAACAGGGAAGAAACCTGAAAAATCTCAAATCGCCTTAGCTCTGGCTGTGAATTTGTCTACTCGTATCGGAATGAAAACACTAGGTAATTTGAACGAAAAATAACTTTGACAAGCCTTTATGACTTCCATATTATTTGTATTTGAACCCAGTGTATAGTCATCGATATTGATACAACTAAAAAGCTCGTCACTAGTGCTTGTTGAGATAAACAGCATGCTAATGGTGATCTGCAACTATTTTCACGAAAGACTGGCCAACAGCGGTAAAATAACGACTTATACAGGTGTACCGCTATTTGATGCCCTCGTGCGCAGGTTTCTTTGAACCTAGAAAATCGAGACTTGGGCCGTCGAAATCTACATTTGATGCTGAAAATTTTATATGCAGCTTGTCCGTGTCTATCTCAATTGATTTCAGCGCAGTTCGCTTTTGAAATGTATCTCGCAGCCTAAAATCGCCAAAAAATTCATTAAAAACCGATATTTTGGCGTTCAGGATTATCCAAGGTCATTGACTTTGGTGCCAATTGAGAGCCAGTGTACGACTTCCTACTAGTGCTTAATAGTAATTTAAGCCCTATCTTGCACCGTTTCTGAGATATGGCGACTTATTGGCTGAAAATCGCCAATTTTTCTTACCCCCCTCTCATTTAGCGTTCCCAATCGTGGTGATTCTTTTCGAATTTATGGAAAAGCTTTACGGATCCTGAAATTAGAGTCTTCCAGGCAGCCGATGGTAAAGATTTGATGATTCTAGCTTGCACCGTTTTTGACTTATACAACTTATATGCCATAAACAAAGCACAACTCTGTGTCTCAACCTATCCCGTTCTCCCCTAGGCTAGTTAGGCCTACTTCTGCCGAAAATGTGCAGCTGCAGTCTGATGAAATATTGTAGCCTAACTTTCTGCTCACGAACTTTGCTAATCGGTTTTTTGGTTCAATTTTCGGTTCAAACATTTTTCATAAAAATACAAAATTTGGAAGTAAAAATCACCCAATTCGGATAATTTAGGAGCAAAATTAAACTTTTGACCATCCACAATCTCTTCTGTTGGACATTATTTGCAGCTTTAATTCTGACGGAAAATTGCATTTTCCTGCCCTCCCGTTTTACTTTCATATCTCACGACGCCGCTGATTAATTTCAATTCTCTGTCAGCTTTTAAGCGTTCGTTGTATAGTGTTCAGCTTTTTTCTGTATATCTAAAGTGTATTGCATAATGAAATGGCTGTATTTTAATGCGATTTTACTTTGGTTTTTAGTTCCCGCAATATCACATTTATTATTACAATAGACATTTTGACTAACTTAATTAATTCAAATTAACTTAATTACACCACAATTTATCGATGTCAGTGAGACTGGTAACTATTCGGCTTACCGAGACTTGAGTCAACAACAACTTAGGCCTATGTTCGATTTTTTAAGTAAGCTTACATGCATATTGATAAAATTGACAATGATGATGCTTATTATTATTATTATTGCTGTTGAAATGGATCAACACAAATGGGTGATTAAACAAACGAATGAATGAACGAATTGACGAATAAGGGAATGAACTGACGAACGAACGAACGCACGCACGAACGAACAAACGAATTTATGAACGAACTCACGAATAAACGAACGAAAGAAAGCAGGAACGAGCGAACGAACAAACAGACAAAGTGACGAAAGAACGAAGTAACTAATTGATGAACTCGCCAACTGGCGAACTCATAAACTCACAAACGAACGAACGAACGAACGAACGAATGTGTTTAATTAAGTCTTAGAACTTTTACAAAGATTTCAGTAGATTAGGAGTGTCGACCTTCGAATAAGCTCATAGTGTGAAACAGTGAGAATGAAACTAATCAGCGGTATATAGAAATCATCAAATTTGTCGACTTTTTTGAATGCCGACAGTGGAGGGGTGGAAGCACTGGTGCGGTTGCTGGAGTCTAACCTGGAAGACGTTCTCAGTAACGCTGTCAATGCGCTGCGAGTGCTGTGCACCGGGGACGTGGCGGACATTCGCTCTGCGGTCGGAGCGACACCTGGCGCTATTCCCGCTCTCGTTGAATTTCTTGCCGTCCCTTCAGGCAAGCTGTGCAAGCATTATGCCCTGTTTACACGATGAAACAAACATGAATACGTTTGCTTCATATTTGCTTCATGTTTGCTTCATCGTGTAAACGGGGTATTAGGTCGCCCCTAATACGCAGTAACGGGAGGTCTCGTGTTTTCGCTTTGTTTTTTCAACTAAGTTATTTGTAGTTTTTAACTTTTTAAAAAGTTTTTTTACTTTTTCTCCGAAATTGGACAGCGAACAGAGACCAAAATTGAGGGAAAGTCAACTTTGGCCTGAGCGAAATTGAGGCCAAATTTCAGCGAGATCCGTTGATGCATTTTTATAGTGAAAGGCATTTTATCACGTTTCGGTTTACAATAGACAGCTTGACTAATCAGCAGCCGCGAACCAAGACAATCGGACTTAAAAAGGCGCCGGGCGGCCTCACGTTGGGCTATGCTCCAAATTTCTAGTTTTACGACATTTTGGGTGGGATTACGTTACGTCACGCAGCGGCTTCGCGAGTTAAAAATGTATGGGGAGAAAGTTGCAGAATTTCGACGCACAATTTCAGATTTCCGACAGAACAGATATACGTTTTTCAAAATTTCTGCAAAGTCTGCATTTTAGACGTATTTTTTTCTTCATGAAAACGAGTTTTCGACGATTTTCTGACAAGCAAAAATTTAGGGGGATTGCCCCCCCCCATTTTGTTCACTTCCCCTGCGACAATCAACTGACGTCACTTATCAGTGAATCCGGAATTATTTAAAAGGTGGACCTACGCAGGGGACTGATAGCAAATTGCGTTAGTCAGGCTCAGTGATGATGTCGTAGCGCTTCTAGACTTTGAAAGATTGTTTCGTGCAAGAAACGACACATTTGCTTAGGCCTACGTGTATTTTGTTGATCCAAGATAGAAAAACGAATCAAAGATTTCAGTAGATTATGAGTATCGACCTTCGATCAATAAGCTCATAGTGTGAAACTGTGAGAATGTATTTAATCAGTACAGTATAGCAATTCATCAAATTTGTCGACTTTTATTTACTGATCTGTGACAGAAATTAAGCGAAACAGGAAGCTAAAATCAGATTATTTTATTTATTTTGGTGGGTTTTAGGCGTTTTGGGTGAGTTTATCCTACTGGATTTTAGGGGAAATCGCTCTGGCAGTGCAAACAATTTCGCCTATAGTATACCTGCACATTTCTTCGTGGCGTGGTCTGTCTTCTGTCTCATTCGGGCACTCTGCTTCGGCCGTCGGATTTAAACGCCATTTGGCAGCAGACACATTTGTGGGGTCCAGTGACACATTGTGTTAGGTGGCGGCCGCTGACTCCATAATGGAACGGTAGATTTGGAGGTCAAACCCACAGCAAATGCTGTTAAAAACCATCAGTCATAATATAGCTGCCACCTGCCGAATACAAACGAGGAGTTGGCTGGTGGACTTGCCAGTTGCCACAGTGGTTCCGCCTATTGCCAAATTCCTGCTGTCCGACGGTCTGTTGTCGTATATATACAGAGATTCTGCAGGCGGGGTCATCGGCAGCTATCGCAGCGGTGGCCTTTCAACACAGAGACAATCAAAACGCGTTCGTAGCCGAAGATGTCGTCAGGTCAATAGTAGGTCTAGTAGTGGTAGCAGTGGTAGTGGCGGTGGTACTATTTAAGTAGCCAGCCTAGTAGTGTTTGAATTGGTAGACTGTTTTTCAACTCCCACCAACACACTGCCAACATACCCGGGGTCAGTTGTGAACTATGTACACCGTGTCCGAAAAAATGAGTCTACGTTTTTTCGACATATCTTTGACAAAATTAAACATATTTTCATAATTTTTGGCGCGAGTCTGTCCTCAGTATCCACTTTATTAAACTATTTAGAAATTTTCTTTTTTATATTACGATGCCACTGTACAGTGCTGACGTAATTATGTCGTCATCGAAAATGCCATTTTTAATGTATTCGAGATGAAAAAGCTAACAGTGTTCCAGATAATAACTTTACCAAATTCAAATGCACGTTTATACTGATGGTGTACTGAATGTCCACCTCACCTAATTAATGATGCCACTGTACCGTGTGAAATGGAGCACTGTCTGTATTCTTACAAATATTTACATCAAAATAAACAAAAAACGCACGAAATAGTTCTGTTAGCTCGTAGCTGCTTGTTTTGTAAACAGCGTAATAAAACTTGCTATTAAGCAACTTCCGAGTCAAAAACTTTGTTCAAAATGTTGCTGTCGCGACGCTAATGGGGTGTTTACACGATCCAGCAAACGTCCAGCAATTCACGCGTATTCTGAATACATTTGCTGGAAGTTTGCTGGACGTTTGCTGGATCGTGTAAACACTTCATAACGCGTGCTGCAGAGATGACGCTGATTTATAACGGCTGCTGCACAACGACGTTCTCGTAGTGCACGATACGCGGTGACGCTTAACACGGCGAAAAGCAAAACTAGGTTTAAAATGCTGGCAAAGAGCATTTTATTTTCATGCCAACAATTTGTCAAGTTTTTACTGCATTTTTTTTCATCAGTTCTTCTGTTTTCGTATTGCCGAGTATCATACAGACGTTATTTTTTTCACAAAAACGGCACTTTTGATGACGCCATTATTAGGCCGACGTTAGCAATACGTAGTGACAACTAAAGTTAGAAGATAGGTTTTAGATGTTTCTAGTAAAGCATATCATCGACGCGATGTGTGCCAAAAAGTGTAAAAGTAAGTAAAAATGTGTTGAAATTATTTTGGATAAGTGTAGATTTTTTCCGAACACTGTGTACATACGACTTAAGTACATTACAGTTTTAGTCCGACTTCGACAGTTAAAAAATTCAATTTTTAGCCAATTTTTTGCAATTTAAACACTGTGTCGTAATTGTAGTTGTAGTTGTAATAGACGTAGTAGTAGTAGAGATCTTTTTGTATGCTGTTTTGGTGCACTGGCGTTGATGCCAAGAGTATAGCCTAAATCAGGGGGTAGGAATTGACGATTAGACCTATGGCCACCCCTTAATTTCGGCTGTCAGAAAACTGTCCGAAAATTTACCAGTTGTCGGCAATTTTCGTTTATTATGACCCACATGTTAGGCCTACATTTTGAGCGTTAAAATATGCAGGCAAAATTGGCATTTTTAACCAACTCCGACGGAAAATTTCAACTTTCTATCGCGCATAGCCTACGTGTATGGAGTATGCATGGGTTAATGTAAGCAAAAGGGTTAAAGACTGCCAGACAACAGTTGGGCCGGCGCAACGCAGCAGCTAGTTGTCAGTTGCCGCTCTGATCAGCTTGATTAAAGACGTGCGTAGTTCGCACTTCTTTCTATATGGGTTTTGTCTAATTACTTTCCACGGTCCGCTATTCTCTCGCAGATGCATAATTAGGAAAAAGGGGAGTGCCTTTTAAACACACTTACATACGCTCCTTGACTCTGTTTTTGCAGATCATTGGTTCGGCTGCTTAAGGGCGTTGTGATGAGCGTTCAGATCAAAGCGGCTCTGGCGGTCGAGGTTCTGGCCGATCACAATGAGATCAGTCAATCCGCATTCCTTGCCCACGACACTGACAGCGCTCTTATCAGGCTGCTCAGGGTATCAGCCAATCTACAGATTTTAAAAAAACGTTTTATACGTTTATTTTTTTATTTTTTTAACGTATTTTTACTTTAAAAACGTGGGTCGTTTTAAAAAAACGTGCATTAAAAATCGTATCAAGAACTTGGAAAAGCACTTTTCGAATTACAGACACGAATTAATTTAGGTCATAGTGGTGTTAGTTTAGTTAGTTTCTGTTCATATATACTAAATAAAAAGTCTAACTAGAAAAGCCCGCACACCTCCGCCAAGGGC